>OFFJ01002037.1_pt1 | contig 13546 bp, 12 predicted proteins | sample 1521261 | NCBI WGS metagenome assembly OFFJ01 (sample SAMEA3504122, study PRJEB24116) | mouse gut metagenome | biome: mouse gut; feature: mouse-associated habitat; material: faeces | place: Denmark | collected 2011 | reverse complement strand
CAGAGTATTGATATAGATGAACTAATTCGGCAAATAAATATAGTGAAAGATTATTGTACAAATCATATGATAAAGCTAATTGGATACCCAAAGTACATTGAAAAAGACAATTTGCTATATTTTTATACAGGTCAATGGGACAAAATGAAAGAAAAAAAGAAGCGTTGTTCTTTGCCATGGGTATATGCAGAAATAAGCGCTTCTGGTAATGTTACCCCATGTCATACATTTTACGATTATAGTCTTGGAAATATTTATAATCAAAGCCTGAAAGAAATATGGAATAGTGAAAAAATCAGGGAATTCAGAAAATGTGTCCAAAATTTAATGCCCGTGTGTATAGCGTGTTCAAGGTATTATAGTGATTTATGATGACTTCATGTAATCTTAATGAATGGGATACACCCTGGAATTTGGCAACTGAATATTGTGCAGAAAAATGAGAAAAAAGAAATAAAAATTGAATATGGAGGTACTGCTGCAAAAATATCTTATTAGGTTGCTTAAAATATTTTTGGTGATGTGAAATTTAATAATGATTTGTGAAATGCCTCAGCAGAGAGTATTTCAAAGACATTAAGGCATCGAAATATCATTATGTAGTAGAAAAGGTGGTAGCACATTTTAGTCAAATGGTGCCGACTTTTTTGCAAATAAGTGGGCTATTTTGGAGATGGAACCTGGAAGGCTGATAAAAAGGGCTAAAGATTCCGAGAAGTTATTATAGCGAGGAGGAAACAAATATGCAACCAAAATGCAAAAGAAATATGAGCGAAAAGGAAATGACAATATTAAAAAAGACAATAGAAAATTCAAAAAGAGTTTCAAAAGGTTTGAAGTTTGATGATGCTTTTTGTACTGAACTACCACAGATTGTAGGAATAAAATTAACAAATAGATGTAATTTGAGGTGTAAAACATGTTACGAGTGGAATGAAGCTGGATATCATAGGAATATGCCCAGAGATGAGCAAAACAGAGAGATAGATTTTGATTTAGTAAAAAAGGTCATTGAGGAAACAGAACCAGTTAAGTCTAATATATATTTATGGGGTGGCGAACCTTTATTTTATAGCAAATTTGAAGAATTATCATATCTTTTGGAGGGAAGAGATAGAATTACTGCAATATGCACGAATGGGCAACTTATCAGAAAAAAGATGGATTCGCTTTTAAGGATGGGGGAGAATTTAGAATTATTAATTGCGGTTGACGGACTCGAACAGGAAAATGATGATATTCGGGGAAAGGGAACTTATCAGGAAACATTAACAGCAATAAAAGAATTACTACTACTCCGGGCTAAGGGGATTTTTAAGGGAAAAATATCTATACATTGTGTGATAAGTGCAGAAATGGCGGGTAAGCTATACGATTTTCTAGTGTTCTTTGAAACTTTGGGAGTTGATGTTGTAATACTATGCTACCCTTGGTATATATCGGAAAAAACATCAAACAGTATGAATTATTATTATGAAAAAAAAATTGGTGTACTTGGTGAAGCGAAACCTAGTTGGAATGCATTTAAATATAAGTTGCCTACGAGATTTTATAACAAAGTTTTGGTGGATAAAAAGAAAATTATGGGAGAAACCTGGAATATGCAAGTGAAATTCCAACCAGAGCTGAGTGATTCAGAAATATTGGATTTCATGAATGATGAATTGGCATTAACACCATTTAAATGTTTTTCTATTGCCGAACGGTTAGAGGTACTCCCGGATGGAAGTATATCAACTTGTAAGCATTTTCCAGAAATGGTGGTAGGAAACATAAAAGAGGATTCCATATATAATATTTGGCATTCTGATAAATATCGTAAAATAAGAATGGTATTACAGAATGAGTTAATGCCTGTTTGTACAAAATGCAACAATTTGTATTTGCATGGAAAAAGGAGGTTAAATGAAAAAAAATAGAAAATCAGTGGTAGCTATTGTAAAGGTGAAAGATAACGCGATTGATGAGGCTGTTAAAGAAATGTTTGATTTGTTAGGAGGGATTGAGTCGTTTATTTTGCCTTTTCAAACGGTATTGTTAAAACCTAATTGGGTAACAGGCAAGCCGTATGAAACGGGAGCTGTTACACACCCTCATTTAATAGAAAGCTGTATTAACCAGGTTTTAAGTTGTGGGGTGAAAAGGATATACGTAGGAGACAGTTCCATGGTTGGTGAGAAAACGGAAGATGCGATCAAGCTTAGTGGTCTTGATAAGATAAAATCAAAACGGGTTGAAATTGTGGATTTTAAAAAATCAGATTATGTTAATATCGGTATTCCAAATGCATTAAAGTATCGCCGATTAGGCTTTCCCAGAGAGTTACTTGAAGCGCAGGTTATAATAAATCTTCCAGTATTAAAAACACATGATTATTTACCCGCTACGTTGGGGCTGAAAAACATGAAGGGGGTTCTTCGCGATGTCGATAAAAGAAGATTTCATTCATGGGGATTAGAAGAAGGTATAATAGATACCAATAAGATTGCATTGCCTGATTTGACGATTATTGATGGAATAATCGGGATGCAAGGGAATGGTCCTATAAATGGTGAGCCAGCAAATACTAAGATTCTTGTTGGATCAAGTGATGCTTTGGCGGCAGAAATAATTGCTCTACATGTTATGGGGATGGAAGATTTGCAGCCGGATTATATTGAGATGGCATATGATGCGGGTTTTGGTGAAAAAAATATGGATAATATTGAAGTTATCGGTGAGAAAATACGGGATGTCAGGAAAAAATTTAAAAGGAATCAAATGATTGGGCGCGAATTGTGTGGAGGGATGGTCTCTATATCATCAGAAAAAGCTTGTAGTACATGTCGTTTTATAACGGAGCAACTTGCTCAGGATAAGATTTTAAATTCTGCAGAATGCAATAAAAAATTGAAATTGTTTTTTGGGGCTGTAGGCGATAAAGGAGTAAGGGAGCTTTTGGTTGGTGTTGGAAATTGTTGTGCAGTGAGCAAAGAACAATGTGATATTTTTATTCCAGGATGTCCTCCCAGAAAAAAAGATATAGTAAAGGTGATACTGACAAAAGGAATGGATAAATCGTAATTAATGCATGAAATTTTGTGTTGAATTTGCTATTATAAATTGATTTGTATAGAAAAAGCTGTTTCGTTATGCCTGTTTCGAGGGTGTGCGAGTATTTTTGTCTGCTCCGTTTTTCTTGTAGCCTCATGGTAAATTGCGAATTGACCATTTATGCACAAAAACATACCATTTAGGAGAACCCCCTTGTATTTGCACGATGTATCTGATAAAGTGAGTAAAATTTCAAAAAATTTACAAAAGCGAGGGGAAACCGGTGCTGGTGATCGGGGTATTATGCTGCCGAAACGAGGAAAGAATGGCAATCATAAATATTATTGAAATGTTGGCGGCAAGAGATGGATTTGAATGTTCCGTATGTAGTATCGATCAGGAAGAAACGGGCTGGTTGGAAAAAATAACCTGTGTGGTAATAGCCTGGGAAGAGAGGGAGAATGCTTTTCAGGTTGCTGAAAAGATATGGGAGCGGAAACAATCCATATTAGTGATTTATGTTGCATATAAGACAGAGGATATCATTGCCGCCGTGGGTATGCCTTTTTTTCATATTGTGAGGCTGTATAGTTTAGAGCAGGATCTGGAAGTTGCTTTCCGGAAGATGGAAAGGGTACGGCTGTTTGCGGCAGACCGGATACGGTTTGCGCATAACGGGCAGCTGATGTTGGTGCCATCGAAAGAGATCCTATATCTGGAAAGCGAACGGCATGAGATACGTTTACACTTGTTAAAAGGCACATCCTTGGAGAAGGACATTGTCATGCTCAAGGAAAACTTATCGCAATGTGAGGAACGGCTGAAAGGCAGGGGCTTTGTCAGAATCTATACCAGTTTTCTGGTGAACATGTACCACATCCGCTGCCTGGAAAAGGAGAATGTACTGTTGGATAATGGGGAACGCCTGTATGTGAGCAGGAGGAAGTACCCGGAGGTAAAGTTTATGTTTGAGAATTTTATCCGCCATCTGGATTTTATGCGATAGCGTTTGGGAGGAGGTATATGGCATGATTACAGTAGAACATTTAAAAAAAGATTTTACATACTATAAAAAACACACCGGGCTGAAAGGCTCCCTGCATAATATATTCCACAGGGAGTCCCTGACCAAGGAGGCAGTCCGGGATATTTCCTTTTCTGTGGGGAAAGGGGAAATGATTGGCTTTTTAGGGCCGAACGGGGCAGGCAAGACCACCACATTAAAGATGCTGTCCGGAATCCTGTATCCTACGGGCGGGAAGGTGGAGGTGGACGGATATGTTCCCTGGGAGCGGAAAAACGAATTCAAAAGACGGATATCAATTGTCATGGGGCAGAAAAACCAGCTCTGGTGGGATTTGCCGGCAAGCGACAGTTTTTATCTGAATAAATGTATTTTTGGGGTGGATGATGGCAGTTACCGGGACATCATAATGGAACTGTCCGAGCTGTTGGATGTAAAAGAGCTTTTAAATGTGCAGGTCAGGCGCCTTTCCCTGGGAGAACGGATGAAAATGGAGATCCTGGCAGCCCTGATTCACCGCCCTGACATCCTCTTTTTGGATGAGCCTACTATCGGGCTGGATATTTTGTCCCAGAAAAAGATCCGGGAATTTTTGAAAGCCTACAACGAGCAGTGGAAGACTACAGCCATTATATGGCGGACATCGAGGCATTGTGTGACAGGACGGTTATTATCAACCAGGGGCAGCTTGTATATGATGGGAAACTGGGCGATATCAACCGGATATTGGGAGAGAAGAAGCTGCTTTCCGTGAAAACCTCTGCCGCAGTGGGGTTGGAAAGCTGGAAGGCCTTCGGCGTGGTCAGGGAGCTGAACGAGGCAGGGGCAGGCCTGGAGGTCCCCCAGGAAAAGGTAAAAGAAGTCCTCGGCGCCATTTTGTCAGGGTTTGCGGTGGAGGATTTTACGGTGACGGACATCCCCCTAGAGGAAAGTATAGCCCGCTTTTATCAGAAGGAGGTGGTTATGCCATGAGCAGTTCCCGCTGTGTATTTTTAATGGGGGTGGAACAGGCGTTGGAATACCGGGCCAGTTTCTTCCTAAGTATGCTGAGCGCAGTATTCCCTATTATTATCCAGACGACAATGTGGAATTATCTTTACAGGCATTCGGACGCGGTTGCGGTGTTTGGATACCAACAGGGGGAGATTCTGTTGTATACCCTTTTGGCTACTATTGTCTCCCAACTGGTGGGGACGGGGTTTGAAGGGGAGATGAACAGCGACATTAAGATGGGTGGGCTGAATAAGTACCTGATCCGCCCTGTAGCGTATAAGGGATACCAGTTTTTCCGGTTCCTGGGGCAGAAAGTCCCCAGGGTTATGGTGGTTGCACCAGTGATGGCAGTGATTGTTGTGTTTGCTTTTTTTCAGGGCCTGCCGATTTCCATAGGAAGGGTCGCTGCATTCATGGTATCTTTATGCTTAGCGCTGGTATTGAATTTTTCTATCTTCTATTGCATCGGTTTATTAGGATTCTGGTTGACGGATGTGGATAAGCTGTTCGGCACCATCAGCATTGTGCTGACAGTGGTAAGCGGCGGCGTCTTTCCCCTGGATATTTTTGGGGGAGTGGTGGAGCTTATCGTAAATGTGCTGCCTTTCGGCTATACGGCCCAGTTCCCGGTGAATATCATTAACGGACGGTTTGGGTGGGAGCGCATGGGAGTGGGGTTTGCCTTTCAGGCTGGGTGGATTGTCTTCTTTGTCTGTCTGGGGAATCTTATGTGGAAACATGGTGTAAAACGGTACGCTGCGGTAGGAGGTTGAAAAATGGGAAAGATTGGCCGTTATATGAAACTTATGGGGGTCTTCGCGAAATACTCTTTGATGTCCGCTTTGGAGTACCGTATTAATTTTATTACCGGCGTGACTGTGGAGATGGGATGGATGGTCATTAAGCTGCTGTATGTGGCAATCATCTATAAGGCGGGGACGAATATTGGGATATTGACGCCAGACCATATCCTGCTGTTTGTGGGAACTTATATGCTGATGACAGGTGTTTATATGCTGTACTTCGGCAATTTTGCTTCTCTGCCGGGGATGGTGCAGCAGGGGGAGCTGGATTTGTACATCGTAAAACCGGTGTCCCTACAGTTCCTTGTGACGATGCGGCGGTTGGATTTTGCTTATTTGTTGCCGGAGCTTGTTGCAGGCATTGTCATGATTGCCGCCGGATGGAATCTGGCGGGGCTTCCCCTGGGAGTGGCTACTGTAGCCGGATTTCTCTTTTACCTAGCCTGCGGGTGCTTGCTGACTTATAGTTTGTTTTTGTTGCCTTACATTCTAAGCTTTTGGATCATTTCTGTTGGAGGCATCGCGGATATCAGCAATGCGCTGTGGGACTTTAACAATATGCCGTCCCTGATCTACGGTAAGTGGTTTCGGCGGATCGGGACTTATATCCTGCCGGTTTTCGTAATTACGAATTTCCCCGGGCTGTTCCTGATGGGGGAACTGTCCCCATGGGCAGCGGCCTGGGGGGCAGGGGCGCCGGTTTTGTTTTTCCTGTTGTCCCGTGCATTGTGGAAAGTTTCGGTGAAAAGATACAGCAGCGCCAGTTCATGAATTTTTAGGAGCGTTTTTGTGGATTTTTGATTTTTTATAGTTGAATACAATACTGTAGTTGGGATTCTTGTAAACAAGATATATACTGCAAGTTTAAGCGGTGTGCAGTATAAATTATAGAACCAGGAGGTGCAAATATGATTGTATTACCAATTCCAAAAAAGATGGAGGGAGGAAACGCACAATTCATGCTGAGGAAAGGCAGCATGATTGTGTTGGATGCATCCTGCCCGCCGGGTGCCTTTGTCTACTCCCAGTTACTGCAGGAGGAAATCAGGACCTGGGCAGGGCTGCCGGTCAGTATAGGGCGCGGGACTTTCCGGAAGGGCGATGTATTGCTGAAGATGGACGAGACATTGGGAGATCAGCATTATACATTGGAGATTAGGGAAGAAGGTGCTTTTTTGTGTGGCGGCAGCCTGAATGCCCTAGGATGGGCTGTGCAGACCATGCGGCAGATTGTGCGCCAGAGCGGAGGGCTGTTGGAGCAGATTGCTATTGATGACGAACCGGATATTAAGAACCGAGGATTCTTTTTTGATATTACCAGAGGGCGGGTATTATCACTGGAGACTTTAAAGTGGTTGGCGGATGCGATGGCTTTCTATAAGATGAACCAACTACAGCTGTATGTAGAGCATACTTATCTGTTTCGGGATTTGACAGAGGTCTGGAGGGATGATACGCCTTTGACGGCGGAAGAAATCTTGGAATTGGATCAGTATTGTTATGACAGGGGCATTGAATTGGTACCGTCCCTTTCCACTTTTGGACACTTGTGTAAGCTGCTTCAAACCAAAACTTTTGAGCCTATGTGCGAACTGCCGGAGAGTACGGGAGAAGCATTTTCATTTCGCGACAGGATGGACCACCATACAGTGAATGTATCTAACCCGGATGTGCTCCCCTTGATGAAGGGCCTTATTGGGGAATATATGAATCTGTTCCGTTCTGATAAGTTTAATATCTGCGCAGATGAGACGTTTGACTTAGGAAAAGGAAGGAGCAAGGCCCTGGCGGAGGAGAAGGGAACTGGCAACTTATATATGGAGTATATTTTGGAACTGTTCCGATTCCTGATAGAGAATGGGAAAAAGCCTATGTTTTGGGGAGATATTATCGCCCAGTATCCGGATAAATGCTCATTATTGCCAGAGCAGGCAGTTTGTCTGACCTGGGGTTATAGCGCTACCCAATCTGACCAGGCGGTAAAAATCCTCCATGATGCGGGGGCGGTGCAGTATCTGTGTCCTGGAGTCTGTGGGTGGAATACGTGGATCAATGCGCTACCTGACAGCTATGAAAATATACGGAGAATGTGCAGCTACGGAAGACAGTATGGCGCGGTCGGTATACTGAATACGGAATGGGGGGATTTTGGCCATATCAACCAGCCGGTTTTCAGCATACCAGGAATGATATATGGCGCTGTATGGAGTTGGGGAGAGAATGTGCCTGATTACCAGGAACTGAACAGGCAGATTTCCGTATTGGAATATGGGGACGTTTCTGGCAGGCTGCTGTCCTTCCTTGGCCGTGTAAATGGGCAAAATATATTTAAGTGGTATTATGCGGTCAGCATTAAGGAAGGCATGGAGAAAAATATCGGAAAAGATAAGCTGAGCGAGATATTTTGGAAGGAGGATCTGACAAAGATTCCAGAATGCAACCGGAATATACAGGAAATGATGAGAGAATTGTGCATAATTAGCCGCAGTATGGACAGCAGAAACAGGGGGATCCTGGAATGCATACAGGTTTCAATGGAAGCTACCTGGGTTTGGAATGAGGTTGGGATGCGATTGCATCGCCTGCAGAAGGGAGAAAGGCCCACAGACGGGATGGAGATTGCAGGCGAATTGGAAAAATGTCTCCATTCGTTCCAGGAACTATGGCGCAGGGTTGGCAAGGAAGCAGACCTTGCAAAGGTTTCAGAAGTGTTCTACTGGTATGCGGATGTGTTAAGGGAAATATAGTGTTAATGTGCAACGGCAGAAGCGTGTTTGGAGAAGCGATTCTGCCGCTGTTTTACTTTTATGGAGACAAAAGAGGGAGTTCACATGGTCAATGCAGTTATCGTAGAAAATGATGCTTTGTTTATAAAATATTTTAACAGTCTGGTTAAGCAAATAGCAAAAGAAATGAATATTGAGATTCATCTGGATTGTTTAATCGCACCAGTTAATTTGGAAAAAGTAACGAAGGATTATGACCTTTATTTTTTTGATATTGAATTGGATGGTGCATCTGGAATTAATATGGCATGCGCATTGAGGGAAAAGTATATTGATAAGGATATTATTTTTGTCAGCAATCACGAAAAATATCTAAGGGGCTGTATGAAAGCAAAACCAAGTGCTTTCATCAGAAAATTATATTTGGAAGATGACCTGAGGGAAACATTTGAGACAATGGAAAGGCTATTTGCTGTAAAGAGAACAGAAATAATTCTGAAAAACAATCTGAGTGACTATATTGTCCAAATTTCAGAGGTTATGTATATCAACAGCAGGGAGCACTACCTTTTTTTTAACAAGACAGATGGGACAGTTGACATTATACGTAATAAAATGAAGATTGTTGCTTCTCAGCTTCAGAAATATGATTTTTTAAGGGTTAATCATAGCGTTTTGATCAACCTTATGTATTTAGAGGATTTTTGTGGGAAGAGTGTGGTGATGAAAGATGGAGGCAGGATAAATGTTACAGATACATATTACAGAGAGGCTGCAGAAGTATTGCATAACTGGCTGATGAGGGGGTTCTGGTGAGTGGATGATAAAGGGATAAGGAAGTCTGGTGAAAAATGGATATGTGGTACAGTTCTGGCAGCATTTTTAATGCTTTTGATTTGTGAAATGTGCATGAGTTCTTATTCTTGCCGCATACTGGCAGCCATGATCGAATGTATCATTATTTGTTTCTACAACAGTACATGTTCAAGGGAAATACTGGAATGGGGCATAAAGGGGGCAGTGATTTATCAGTCAGGGTCGGCTTTGTACGAAATCGTTTTTAGAGGACAGGAGGGACTATGGAAGTGTGTGGAATCTGCAGATGCCATTGGATTTTTCAATATAGGGGGGGTAATTCTTCTGACAGCTATCGGATTCATGCTGTTTATCTATATGCTGCAGGGTTTAGGAAATGATGCGCTACGGCAATTGCTATTTATACAGTTTATTTATGTATGTGTGGCTGTTGTCGGGGTTGGGGTGTGTTTTATATGGTATGAGGAAAAAATCAGAAAGTATTTGATAGTACTCCCAATATGCATTTTCATATTTTATGTGGTCTATGTGCTGGGAATTCAAACAGAAAATACGGCTGATGATTTTCAGGAAAAGAAGGTTTTAGATGAACTAACTGTAGAATTAAAGGATTCTTTTGCCCAGAGGGAATTATGTTATGAAAGAGTCAGGAAAGCCGTTCATGATATAAAGAATCAATTGTTTGGCTTAAAGTATTATCTTTTAATGGAAGAATACAGCCAGTCCCGCGAATATCTTGACACTATATTGAATCAGCTTAAAGAGTGTGGGACGGGTTTGGATGGGGGTACGGAGCCATGGGAATTGTTGATTGATTCTAAAGCGCGTCAGGCAAGGGAAAAGGGGATTGATTTTCGGGTTAAAGTATCAGCAGACAAATGTGTGGGGATAGATACAGTAGATTTATGTATTATCTTGGGAAATTTGTTGGATAATGCGATTGAAGCCCTGGATGGCAGAGAGATGCAGAAAAATATTACATGTGAGATGAAGGAAAAATGCCATTTGTTGGCTATACGCATTAGCAATCCGGTGGCTGATGGAATGATGGAAAAAGCTATGCGTCTGGAATCTGAAAAAAAAGAATCAGTGCTGCATGGCTTGGGATTGGAAAGTGTAAGGGATAAGGTAAAGAAATATAACGGATATTTTCGGGTTAAAATAGAAAACCAACATTTTATCGCGGAAGTTAGTATGCGTTTACGCAATGATGTCAAAGTATGACATTTTTAGCCAGATTATGACATCGGAATACATAAAAACAAGAAAGCTATTATAATAGAATGGTAGGCTCTAATATGAAATAGGTTGCGGAACAGGAACCAGAATGGAGTGTGCAGAGAACAGATGGTAAGGATTGGTATTACCGGCACAGGTAAGATGGCACGAAAAATGGCTTATACACTGTCAAAAATGGAAAATGCTGAATGTACTGCAGTTGCTTCAAGGTCAGTGAAAAAAGGAAATATGTTTTCTGAAGAATGGGAGGTGCCAAAAATATATTTATCAGTTTCTGATATGGTGCGTGATTCGGAAATTGACCTGATTTATGTGGCAACACCACATTCTGCACATTATAGTGCCATGAAAATGTGCTTGGAACAGGGCAAGTCAGTGATATGTGAAAAGGCATTTACAACAAGTTATGGACAGGCATCTGAAATAATTAATCTAGCGGAGTCAAAAAGAATATTTGTTACGGAAGCTATGTGGATGCGCTACCTGCCTGTATACAAGGTGCTGAAGGATTTGGTAGGGAAAGGCGTCATAGGGATGCCGCAATACATCACGGCAGACATTTGTTACCCAATCAATACGGTCCCGAGGATGCTGAAGCCATCACTGGATGGAGGAGTTTTATTGGATATCGGTGTTTATGCGTTAAATTTTGCTGCTATGTTTTTTGAAGGGGAACCAGAAGTAATAACGGGAAACGCTGTTTTGACGAGCAGGAAAGTTGATGCTCAGGAGAACATATCCTTGGTCTGGCAGGACGGGAAAATGGCAGCGCTGCAGGCTTCGATGATGGGGATAGGGAGCAATACGGCACAGATTGTAGGGACAAAAGGGTACATTATTATCACGGATTTTATGAATCCAACAGGTTTCTTGGTGTATGATGCAAAGGGTAATAGGAAGGAATACAATCGTCCAGTCCAGATAACAGGCTATGAATATGAAATCGCTGCAAGTATTGCCTGTATCATGGAAAATGCATTGGAATGTCCTGAAATGCCCCATGGAGAGACATTAAAAATAATGAGGTGGATGGATACACTGAGGAAACAGTTTGGAGTGGAGTATCCGGACGATAAAAAGGAACAGGATTTTGGCTGAATATAAGTATCGCCTGATAAAACTATAATTGGAGGTGGGTATGGATAGTATCATGCTTGAGAGAGGGAATAACAGGGATGTTCCAAAATGGATTGTCCTACAGTTGCTGGAGGCATGTAATTTAAGATGCCGGATGTGTTATGAATGGGGGGACGGCGGGTCTTACATTGGAAAGAAGAAGTTGGATACATTAAGCCTCCAGAAAGTCAAGGAGGTGATAGACGAATGTGAAACGGCGCATCCATATTATGAATTATTTGGTGGGGAGCCATTGCTGTATCCTGATATTTTTGAGGTGATTGAATACATACATCAGAAAGGCAGTAAAGTGGACATGGCTACGAATGGGACACTGTTGGAAAAAAACGAAGAAGCGTTAGCCTGTTCCGGGATTTCCCGAATCTGGGTTTCTATTGATGGCGATGAGGAGACAAATGACCTTCAGAGAGGCGCAGGTGTTTTTAAAAAGGCTGTTTCCGGAATCCAGAAAATAAAAGATATCAGAAGGGATAAGAAACCTAAGGTAGGGATTACTACGATTGTGACACCTAAAAATGCAAATGTATTGGCGAAAAACTTTTTTGAGTTTGCTGCAAATTGTCCGATTGACCATATCAGTATAGAATTCCAGAATTATGCAACGAGCAAAGAGTATGAAGAATATAAGGTGTTTTTGAAGAACAATTTCGGGATTGGCGAGGCAGAAGCGGCAAAGGGATATGTCAGGGATACAGAAGAATTCGCAGGAATTGATTGCGGAACACTGTCGGAAGATATGGTGAGGATAAAACAGTATTGTGCAGAGCATGACATCAAAATGTTCCATAATCCAAATGTAATAAGTAAGGAAAATTGGCTCTTTCTGAACTTTGGGTATAACAGCATCGCAATTAAGCCGTCAGATAAGTGTTCTGACGGCTTAACTTATATCAGATCCATAAGGGTAAAATCTTTGGTCTTGATCAAAAAAGCGAGCTTGCACTTTTTGGTCAGGTTGACAATCTTAGACCTGCCATATACCATACGTTTGATGAGCTTAAATTTGTTGTTGTTCCCTTCGACAAACCCAGAACTCACGTCCATGGATATCGCGTTCCTGACCGAAGCGATATCCTTTTTTAAACTATTACAGAAAGACGATAGTTTCGTATCAGCATATTTCTCGAAATATTTATCTATCTTCTCAGGTTCGTCACCCATCAGTATTTCGTGAAACTCATGGAATGCATCTGCAACCCATGTGACTATCGGGAACTTCTTCTTAATGAGGTCCAGGTTTTCAGAAATGACCTTATCCTTTTCTTTCTTCGGATCTATTGTCAGGATGTGCCTTAATAATTCATTCCGCCTGATGACGATTATATCATCAGGATATTTTTCGTCCATGAGCCTCATGCCATACATTCTTTTTCGATCCGGAAAGTTTTCCTTGCTGATGGCTTTCATGTAATCATACAAAGTATTGCGTGAAGTCAATACCCCGGATTTCCGGAGGTATTGGTATATGATTTCGTCATCGTGCCCATCCGCCATCATTTTATATATGATATTTACGAAATCATTCCCGGCACGTTTCCTGGTCTTATAGTCCTTGGGGACATCCATCCCGTTGATTTCATCATCTGTCATGGAAACATATTTTTCCGCTGTATGCCTTGCGATGCCATACTCCCGGCACACCAGGCTGATCTTCTTCTCTGGCAGGCCTTCCCAGAACAACTGGATGTCACGTATCAATTGCTGTTTTTTTCCCTGTTATAGGCATTCTTCTTATACTGCTTGCTGTTGAGGTTCCGCTTCTTGCTCTTGAATTC
>OFFJ01002036.1_pt1 | contig 13549 bp, 7 predicted proteins | sample 1521261 | NCBI WGS metagenome assembly OFFJ01 (sample SAMEA3504122, study PRJEB24116) | mouse gut metagenome | biome: mouse gut; feature: mouse-associated habitat; material: faeces | place: Denmark | collected 2011 | reverse complement strand
ATTTTCTTAAGAAAAACAAAATATTTATGCCGCGGCAATGAGGTTTCCGGCGGGAAAAAGCAGAGCAAAAATCTTGCACAATCAGGCGCAGGTGTATATAATAATAATTAGGTTTACCGAGAGGTTTCGGGCATGGAACCAGCGCCGCGGAAGCGGAAAAGCCGCCGGAGGATGGTTTTGGCCGCCGGCCGGACATATGAGAGAGAAAAGGAGAAGCTATGAGCATAAGAATCGGGATTATGGGTTATGGAAATCTGGGACGCGGTGTGGAATGTGCCGTCCGGCAGAATCCGGACATGGAGCTGAAGGCAGTGTTTACCAGAAGGAATCCGGAGCATGTGAATATTTTGACAAAAACGGCAAAAGTCTGCCATGTGGATGAGGCAGAGGCCTGGCAGGACGCATTGGACGTGCTGATTCTCTGCGGGGGCAGCGCCACGGATCTTCCGGAGCAGACTCCCCGGTATGCAGGGCTTTTTAACGTGGTGGACAGTTTTGATACCCACGCCAGGATTCCGGAACATTTTGCGGCGGTGGATGCGGCCGCGAAGGAGGGCAGAAAGACCGCGGTGATTTCCGTGGGCTGGGATCCGGGCATGTTTTCCCTGAACAGAATGTATGCCAATGCGATTTTGCCGGAGGGCAAGGACTATACTTTCTGGGGACGGGGGGTGAGCCAGGGGCATTCTGACGCCATCCGCCGTATCCCGGGCGTGAAGGACGCAAAGCAGTACACCATCCCGGTGGAAGGTGCGCTGGCCGCCGTGCGGGCGGGGGAAAATCCGGAACTGACCACCCGGCAGAAACACACAAGGGAGTGCTTTGTGGTGCCCGCGGAAGGCGCGGATACGGCAAAGATAGAGGAAGAGATCAAAACCATGCCCAACTATTTTGCGGATTATGACACCACCGTGCATTTTATCAGCCAGGAAGAGCTGGAGCGGGACCACGGCGGGATTCCCCACGGCGGCTTTGTGCTGCGCAGCGGTGTCAGCGGATGGGAGAGGGAAAATCATCATTTGATAGAATACAGCCTGAAGCTGGATTCCAATCCGGAGTTCACGGCCAGCGTGATCGCGGCGTATGCCCGGGCGGCCTGCCGGATGTCTGCCGAAGGGATAAAAGGCTGCAAGACGGTCTTTGACATACCGCCGGCTTACCTGAGCGCAAAAAGCGGGGAAGAGCTGCGTGCCTCCATACTGTGAAAATCCCCGGGGCCGGCAGGGCATGTGCGCCGGGAACAAAAAAGGCCAAGGCGGCATTTTTTTGAAGCAATGTGCAGGATTTACAGGAGCCGGAAATAAAATGGAAATGATCAGGGCATACTGATGCCATGATGAGAAAAAAGACATTACACCGGTTTGATTATTACGTTTTATTGTTTTTCGCACTGTCATTCATTGGCTGGGTCTGGGAAGTGGCCCTGTATTTCTGTACCAGCCATGCCTTTATCAACAGAGGCGTGTACAGGGGACCCTATCTGCCGATTTACGGGGCCGGAGGAATTCTGCTGAGCCTGCTGCTCCGCTCCCTGGGCCGGCGCCCCCCTGTGGTATTTTTATTGTCGGCCCTGATTTGTTCCGTGCTGGAATATCTGACCAGCTATTTCCTGGAATTTCTATGGGGAATCAGATGGTGGGATTACAGCGGGCATACCCTGAACCTGCATGGGAGAGTCTGCCTGCTGGGAGCGATGGTTTTCGGGCTTGGAGGCACGGCACTGGTCTGTGTGCTGCTGCCTTTTTATGATAAGATTTATCCCAGGATACCGGAAAAGTGGCGTATTGTGATCTGCCTTCTTCTGCTGGGAATTTTTGTGGCAGACGCTACCTACTGCGCCGTGCGCCCCAACACGGGGATGGGGATCACAGGATAGGGCCGGGGCGGCTCCAAACAGGGAGGGAAATTGTGACGGCAGGAAGCGGCGGCCGGGAAAAGGAGAAAAGCTCCCTGAAGACAGGGAAAATTTATAGATAAAGAGGTAATGTTATGGGACAGGAATTTATAAAACCTCCGGTTGAGGTGAGATACCGGGAGGAGCTGGAAGCGTTGAGAAACACCGATACGGGGAAGCGGCCGGAGAACTGGCAGATGTCGCCCCGGGCGGTGAGGACTTTTATCCTGGGGAGCCCCAGGCCCATAGTCTGGGGAGGGAAAGAAATAACGGTAGAAAAGAAGTATTTCGGCAATGATGCGCTGGTGGAGCGGTGTATTGTGACCCTGGCAGGAAACCGGGGACTGATGCTGGTGGGGGAACCGGGCACGGCCAAGACCATGCTGTCGGAGTTTCTGTCGGCGGCCATAAGCGGGGTCAGCACAAATACCATTCAGGGCACGGCGGGCACCACGGAGGACATGATCAAATATTCCTGGAATTATGCCCTCCTTCTGGCCAAGGGGCCCGGCAGGGATGCCCTGGTGCCGTCACCTTTGTATGTGGGCATGGAAAAGGGAATTCTCACAAGATTTGAGGAGATCACCAGGACGCCCGCAGAGATTCAGGACAGTCTGATCAGTGTTCTCAGCGATAAGGTGCTGAATGTGCCGGAGCTGGGGGACGAGGGATTTTTGTTTGCCAGGCCGGGCTTTAATGTGATCGGCACTGCAAATACCAGGGATAAGGGTGTCAATGAGATGAGCAGCGCCCTGAAGAGACGCTTTAACTTCGAGACGGTCATGCCTGTCAGGGAAGCGTCCATGGAAAAACGGATTATCATCAATGAAGTAAACAAACTGGCGAAGGAAAGCCATATCGCAGCCGAGGCAGACGAGGATGTGGCAGAAATTCTCGCGTCTACATATCATGAACTCCGGGAAGGAGTCTCTTCCTATGGACACCGGATCGACAAGCCGTCTTCCGTGATGAGCACGGCCGAAGCCGTTTCCGTGTACTATCAGGCAATGATCACAGGATATTATTACGGGGATGGCACCCTGAGCATGGACAGTCTGGTGCAGAACCTGGTGGGAGCAGTTTCCAAGGAAAATAAAGATGACCTGGAAAAGGTAAAGGGGTATTTTAACACTGTCATCAAGGACAAGAGCAGCAAAGAGGGTGGATTATGGAAAGAATATTACGAAGCGAGGAAATGGCTGAGATAATCCTGCTTCCCGTCCGCCATCATTCCCCGGCCTGCGCCATGCACGTGAGCAGGATGATCGAGAGCCTCCGGCCCGGTGTCATTCTGGTGGAAGGTCCGGAGAATGCCGGTTCCCTGATTCCGGTGATGGTACATGAGGAGACGAAAGCGCCTTTTGCCATCTATTATTCCTACCATGACGCGGAAGGCCTGATCTCGGAAGAAAAAGAGCATTATAAATGCTATTATCCCTTTCTGGACTACTCACCGGAACTGGCGGCATTCCGGACAGGGGAACGGCTTGGAATCAGGACGGCGTTTATCGATCTGCCCTATGGGGACATTCTTGCGGCGTCCCAGGCGGGAAAAGGGCTTTTAAAGAAAGACGAGGAAAAAAACAATTATAATGATGATTATCTGCTTTCCCGGAATGCTTATCTGAAGCAGCTGTGTGAAAATACGGGAATGCGCAGTTTCGACGAATTCTGGGAAAAGTACTTTGAATTGAACGGCATTGCCAGGGAGAGCGGGAAGTGGTTTGAGGATCTGCTGACTTACTGCCGGCTGGCAAGGGAAAATACACCGGAGGAGGAAATGGAAGCGGACGGATGTCTTGCCAGGGAGGCTTTTATGGCAGGGCAGATCAGAAGGTATGCCGCCGGGGAAAAGAATTCCAATGCTCCGGTGCTGGCGGTGACGGGGGGTTTTCACACCCCGGGACTGAAGGCCCTGCTGGAGGCAGGGGAAAATGCCGGGGAAGGAACGGAAAAAAGCGCAGAACCACAGAAGAAAAAAGGCCAAAACGGACAGAAGAAGGGAATGGTGCCGGGGAAGGACCAGGGGGTTTACCTGATGCCCTATTCCATGGAAGCGGCAGACGCCCTGAACGGATATGCCAGCGGAATGCCTTTTCCCGGATTTTACCAGAAGATATGGGAGAGGCTGCAGGAGCAGGACTTCGGGGAAGCGGCGCCTTATGAGGAAGCGGTGCTGGATATGATTGTGGCTGCCGGGAAGGAAACCAGACGCAGGGAAGGGTATCTTTCCACGTATGACGAAATCTGCGCCTGTGCCATGGCCAGGGGGCTGGCCCTGCTCCGGGGCAAGAGGGAACCGGGAGCTTACGAATTGCTGGATGCGGTGCTGTCTTCTTTTGTGAAAGGGGAATATACCATTGCCACGGACGCTCCCATGCGGATACTGCGAAAGGCCATGACGGGAAGGACAGTGGGGGCTTTGTGCCGTCAGGCAGACGTGCCGCCCATTATCCATGACTTTACGGACCAGTGTAAAAGATTCGGCATGAAAACCGGCTCCACCCTGGAGTCCGAGGTTACATTGTCCATTTTTTCCAATCAGAAACACCGGCAGACCAGTATGTTTTTCAACCGGATGCTTTTTCTGAAGACGGCGTTTGCCAGAAAGATAAAAGGGCCCAATCTGCAGCTGAAAAAGGACCGGAACCTGATGCGGGAGATCTGGAAGTATAAATGGAATGTGCAGGTAAATTCGGCCCTGATCGAGGTATCGGTGTACGGCGCCACCATAGAGGAGGCTGCCGCGGGCCTGGTCAGGGAGGAGCTGAAAAAAGAGCTGGGCGCCAGGGAAAGCGCGCAGCTTCTGACCCAGGTGTTTGAGATGGGGCTGCGGGAGCAGCTGGAAGCCGTGTACGCAAGAGTGCATGAGCTGATGCTTCTGGACACGGATTTTTATTCGCTGGCAGATGCCCTGAAATCCCTGATGATGATGGAGGAACTGGGAGATCTGTACGGAACAAAGATGGAATTTGGGGAACTGATTCACATTGGTTGCCGGAAGCTGGTCCTGCTGCTTCCCGGTATGGCGAAAATCAAGGACGAGGACCTGGGCAGGGGGATGAATGTGCTGAAACTTCTGTATCAGGTTACCGGCAGGGGAGAAGGCGCTTTTGCCCAGGAACGGGAGGACTACTGCCGGACACTGGAAGCGATGACGGGGGATCCGGAGATTCATGCGGGAGTCAATGGCTGCATTCACGGAATTCTTTACGGAGGCGGCAGGGAGTCGGCGGAAGCCGTGGAAGTGGTCTGCAGGGGGTATCTCACAGGAACCGAGAGGCAGCTGGCCTGCACGGCGCAGTTTTTCCGCGGACTGTTTTTTACGGCCAGGGATCTGGTTTTTATCGGGGAACAGTTTATCGGGATGCTGGATGCATTTTACGGCCGTGTTTCGGAAGAGGAATTTATGGAACTTCTGCCGGAACTGCGTATGGCGTTTACCTATTTTACCCCCAGGGAGACCGACCGGATCGCCGGCATGGCCGCAGGGCTTCACGGTAAGGGCAGGGGTGACATTCTGGATAGGACGGAGATTCTGCCGGAATGGTATTCCTATGGTAAGGAACTGGACGGGTATGTGCGCGGCAGGATGGATTCCGGGGAAAATGCCCGGGGATGAATCGGCGTGACGGTCCGGGCGGCGGTGATTTTCAGCCGCGGACTGTCTTGGGAAAGGTTGGGTATATGGCTGACGAGCAGGAAATTTTAAACCGCTGGAGGCTTGTCCTTGGTAAATATTCCCAGGGACAGATTGCATTTTCCTCCGGTGAACTGAAATATATGGACATGGAAAATGTGCTGGATTATCTGTATTCCAGGGAATACGGGGAGGAGCAGGAACTGCGGAAGGAGCGGGGCGGCGGCAGCGAGGGAAGCCGGCTCACCGTTCCTTCCTGGCTGCATCAGATCAAAAAGCTGTTTCCCAGGCAGACGGTGGAGGTTCTGGAGCGTCATGCCCTGGAAAAGTACGGGATGACGGAACTTCTCACGGATCCTGAGGTATTGCGCAAACTGGAGCCGAATAAGGAACTGCTGAAAACCATATTGGAACTGAAAGGCATGATGAAGGGGGAAGTACTGGATCTGGCCAGGGAGATTGTGCGGAAGGTGGCGGAGGAAATTGCCAGGAAGCTGGAGCAGCAAGTGCGGATTTCCTTTTTCGGACAGATCAACCGGAATGCCAGCAGCCCGGTGAAATCTGCGCGGAATCTTGACATGAAGAAAACCATCCGCATGAACCTAAAGAATTATGACAGGGATCAGGAGCAGATTATCCTGAAAAATGTTTATTTTAATTCGCGGATGAAGAAATATAATCAGTGGCGGGTGGTTATCTGTGTGGACGAGAGCGGTTCCATGCTGGATTCCGTCATTCACAGCGCCATTATGGCAGGGATTTTTGCAAAACTTCCCATGCTGGACACAAAACTTGTGATATTCGACACCAATGTGGTGGATTTGAGCGGTTATGTGGAGGATCCGGTAGAAACCCTCATGAGTGTACAGCTGGGAGGCGGAACCAATATTGCAGGTGCCCTGTCTTACTGTGAGGGACTGATTGATTTTCCGTTTCGTACCATGGTGGTGCTTGTGACGGATCTCTACGAAGGGGCAGGGTACCAGAGGCTGTATGCCACTGCCAAAGGAATCATCGAAAGCGGTGCGAAGCTGGTGGTGCTGACGGCGCTGGATATGGATGCCAATCCCAATTATGACAGGAATGCGGCTGAGGTGCTTGCGGACATGGGGGCATATGTGGGAGCCATGACGCCGGAGGAACTGGCGGGCTGGGTAGGAAAAATGATAGCATAATGACGGTATTTCGGGCTTGCAGCGGCAGGGCCGGCGGCTGACCTGTCCTGGGAACACAGGACTGTATTGCAGGGAGAAGGTATGGACATTTGGATAGACAGGCTGGCAGATGTGGACGACGAATATCTGGTCGGCTTAAGCAATAAAGGGATTGTAAAAAGAGCTTATAAGGATAAAGAGGAAACTTGTGTGGAGGTGGATACTCCGGGGGAAGAGGCAGGTGTCAGGGTGGGAGATGAGACAGTGACGATACGTTTCCCACTGGGGGAAAGTAAGTGCAGCTGTCCCTCCAGAAGTATCTGCCGCCATGTGGTGCTGGCCATTCTGGCGTTACGGGAAAAGTGCCTGCAGAAGGGAGCCGGGGCAGGAGAAGAACCGGAGGAAGGAAAGCAGAGACCGACCGGGGAGCCGGAGGAGGATAGCGGAAGCCAGGGAGGAGCCGAAAGTGAGGAGCCCGGGGAGCCGGAGGAGGATAGCGGAAGCCGGGACGGAGCCTTGCGTGAGGTGTCCGGGCAGGGTGCAGGGAGCCAGGGAAGAGCCGAAAGTGAGGAGCCCGGGCAGGGTGCAGGAAGCCCGGGAGGAGCCGAAGGTGAGGAGCCCGGGGAGAGTGCAGGAAGCCGGGACGGAGCCTTGCGGGAGGCATCCGGGCAGGATACCGGAAGGGAAGGCGCCAAAGGGGAGGAAAGGGCAGACCGGGATGCCGGCCCGAAGCGACAGACGGCGGTATGGAAAGAAATAAACGAATATCCGTTTGAAAAGCTAAAAAAAACAATGGGCTCCCGGCAGTTTCAGGCTTTTGTGAACCAGGTACTGTCCGGAATCCGGCCGGGAATCCGCTCTTCCACGGTGGTTACGGTACAGCTTCCGGAGGCCGGTTTTGTGGTGAAGCTGCTGGCCCCGCTGGAGTATTCTTCCTGTACTTGTCATAAAAAAGAATTGTGTGTACATAAGGCGGCGGCCATTCTCTGGTGCCAGCTGGAGGCGGGAATCCTGACCCGGGAGACCTTGTCGGGAGAGATCACGGTAACACAGGAATTCCGCATGGACAGCATAAGGGAAGCCGCGGCACAGATGAAGGCTTTTCTGGAAGAACTCTTTGACACGGGGCTTTCCCGGACATCCCCGGATGTGCTGGACTACCTGGAAAGACTGGCGATTATCAGCCACAATGAGGGACTTGCCAGGTTTGAAGGGTATTTCCGGGCACTTTCCGATTCCTATGACCGGTATCTGGCCAGAAAGGCGGCTTTCAGGACGGAAGACCTGATGGCGCAGATGGCAAGGCTTTACCGGAGGGCAGATATGCTGCTGAAGGCCCGGGACAGCGCCGGGACGGCAAAGCTTGCGGGGGAATTTAAAGCGGACTATCTTCCGGTGGGGAATCTGGACCTGATCGGGATATCCATGGAACATTTTCAGAGTCAGAACGGTTATGAGGGAGAAACCATTTATTTTCTGGAAGAGAATACAAAAAAGTGGTATACCTACACCAATGCCAGGCCGGTATTTTATGATGCTCCCAAAAGAAGGGGGTACGCGGAAAAAAGCGGGGCGCCCTGGGGGCTGAATATTTCCTTTGAGAATCTCCTGAAAGTCAGGATTCACCTGACCGGGGCAAAATGCGATGACAGGAACCGGTTGTCCTCCAGTCAGGACACAAAGGGGGAGATTACAGGGGAAAAGGGGCTGTCCCTGGCAGATGTGGAAACCTGGTACTATCGGGATTTCGGAGATCTTTTTACGGAGCAGATAGGGAAACTGCAGAGAGAATGGCTTGGAGAGCAAAAAGAATCGGCGGCGGAGCTGGTTTTTGTCAGGCCTGCCGCCTGCGGGGAGGCAGTGTTTTCCCAGACCGGGCAGCAGCTGACCCTGCCGCTGTATGATGACAACAACAGGGAAATTGTGGTGGAAGTCACTTATTCCAAGCAGGAGGCCGGAACCATTCGCTATCTGGAGAGAATCCGGAAAAAGAAAATTCCTTGTTTCCTGGGAAAAATATATTTAAAAGAAGGTCGGGTGCGGATGTATCCGGTGGATCTGCCGGACATCGCGGAGCAGGAAGACGCGGACGACATTGCAGAGGAAACGGAGAGCCCGCAGGATGCGGATAACCTGGACAGGGATTATCTGCAAAGCGGCATGGAGGGGATGGAAATTTCCGCCGGCCATAAGTCAAAATACCAGGTTATGGAGGATCTGGCCGGTGAAATCCTTTCCCAGATGGAAGATTTGTACCAGAGCGGCTTTGGCACAGTCCATGACAGCACCTGGAAGGACATTCAGAAGACGGCGGGACTCACCGCCCAGTATGGTATGGCTTATCTGTCGGAATTGCTTTCTTCTCTGGCCGGGGAGATTGCCGCGGGCCGTCACCAAATGCGAAAGAGGACGGCGGCCATGACGGAAATTTATGTGAAAATCATGGAGTACTTATATCTGCTGGGACAGAAAGCCGCCTATGACAAGGGTGCGCATTTTTACTCCCGGGGCAATGAGGCAGACAGCCATGCTTACAGAGGATAGAGCAGCAGTTTTCATATAACAGGCCAGTTGCCATAAAGACGATACAGATTCAGAACCATGTATGTCCGCTGCAGGGAGCAGGGCTGTCATGGAGCGTCATAAATGTATGGAGAAAAATTGCCGCGGACGGCAAAGAAACAGGAGGCATAACATGATCAATCCACAAAATCAAAGAGTCACAAAAATGGTAGAAGTTCTGGAGCAGACGAATCTGTTTTCGGCAGATGAAATGACCCTGATAGAAGACTATCTGTCCGGAAACGAACAGGAGGAAGCGCTGGAAAAGCTCACTTTCCATGATCTGACCACGGTGCCGGACAGTGTGTCGTCAAAGATGAGATCCCTGGCTTATGACCTGGTGAACAAGGGAAGGGAGGAAGAGGCCGGTAGACTGGGCAGGCTTCTTTTCGCCGTGGGGCAGTCCACCTGCCATGAAATGATGCCATCACAGAGTTATTATTCGTTTGACAAAGACAGTATTCTGGTGCCGGAGCCGGAAAAAAAGGCGGCGGTTTATGCCGCGAAAATCGGTATGAATGAATACCAGATCAACCGTTTTGCCCTGCCGAACCTGGTGAAACTGGCAGACAATGACCCTGAGATTCTCAAAAAAGCCATGAATTACCAGAAGAACAACTATGAGAACGGCAGGCTTATGCTTTACACCGTATATTTTAAAATGAAATACAAAAATGTGAGGCTGGTGGAGAAAGGAACCGATGGCAAAACCGGCGGATTTTTGGCGGGGATGGGAAAGATGCTGGGAATAGGGGAAAGCAATGAGGAACCCGTGATGGAGCTGGACGCCAGGGATGCAGTCCTGCTGAAGCAGTATGGGGACATTCTGGTAAACAGCCTTCCCAGTCTCTTAAAGCGGGCTCCCCGGCTGGAGCTGGATGAAATTTCCAATGCCGTGGGCCGGGATAAGGTGGATGACAGGATTCTGAAGATGGTGCGTTCTTACTCCGGAGCGGACCGCTTTATGCTGCGCATTCTGGGGGGATGTGCTTTTGTCAATTTCCGTCAGTCCGTCTGCCTGGGAAATATTCTGAAGATATGCCTTGCGGCGGACACGGAAATGATGCTGGACATTATGGAAAATATGGATCTGCGCGGAGAATTGGACGAAATAGGCGGGGAATTTGACATCCTGTTTGGCATAGACTGCAGAAAGCTCATCAAATGGGCCGCCGCAAAGGGAAAGAACAGAATTCTGAAGAGTCAGTTCGGACGGAACCGGGAAGTCTATCTGCAGTATATGAACACTGCCGATTTTGATACGTTTAACCGGATGAACGTAATCGTGGGCAAGCTGGATCCGGCTTTGTACCGGGAACGAAAGGAGAAGGAAATTTTCCGGCAGCAGACCAAGGTGGTGGAGGCATTTCTGCAGACTGCGGATGCAAAAGTGCAGCAGGAAGTGCGGGATTACCTGAAGGGAGAGAAAGGAATCGAGACACTTTATGCCATTTCGGATACTTTGCGGGGAAACAATAACTACCGCTGGGGAGGGAAACACTGGGGCATTCTGCAGAGTTACCAGCAGGGCTATGGCCATGATGCGCTGAGTAATCGCTGCGAGGCTTTTCTGATGCTTTGCGGGGCATTCTGCAATACCAACAGTCTGCGGGAGGCCGGTGAAGTCAGGGAAGACAGGGTCAGGCGGCTGTTTTCCGCGGTGGATTCGGAGAAACTAAGCCTGAAATACCAGCTGGACGGTTATGCGGATGCTTTTGACTCCCTGTACATGGACAAATGGAAGGAAGCGCTGAAAAATGCGGCAAAAGAAGTTTTCCGCGGTTATCTGGAACAGCGCCGGGACGAGACGGTTACCGCTTTCCGGGAGGCCGGCAGCACAGGCAGATGCTTCGGCATTCAGATGCTGGCTGCTTCACCGGAAGAAAATAAGGCGGTGATTCTCGGATTTTCCCAGGACACTTCCAAGGCGGTGAAAGAAGAACTGCTGCAGGTGCTCTACGGGCAGAAAAACTGGGAAGAGGATGTTCTGAAGCTGCTGGCATCCAAAAAGGCCGGGGAACGGGAGATCGCCATCCGTGTGCTGACAAGATGGGACAGCGAAAAGTATACAGCGGTACTGACGGAGAGTCTGGAAAAGGAGAAGAACGGAAAAGTCAGGTCGCTGCTGGAAACGGCGCTTCAGGTAAACAGCCACAGCGGAAACGGGGGAGGAAAGGCCATCACACAGGAAGACCTGGTGAAGGAACTGCACAAGGGGAATAAAAAACGTTCCCTGGCATGGGCATATGAGACGCCTTTTTCCAAGGTACATAAAAAAGATGGCCAGGAGGCAGAGGAGGAGTATCTGCAGGCGATTTTCCTCAGTTATGCTGCCATGTCGCCCTGCGGGGTAAGCCCCAGTGCGGCGGTTCTGGCAGAGGCGCTGGATGAGAAAGAATTTGCGGTATATGCAAACGAACTGTTCGACAAGTGGATGGAGGCGGGAGCGGAGTCCAAAAAGAGATGGGTGCTTTATGCGGCGTCCATTCACGGGGGAGACGACATTGTGAAAAAACTCCATCATCAGATTCAGGAATGGCCCCTGGCCGCCAGAGGCGCCATAGCCTCCGAGGCCGTACAGGCGCTGGCCCTGAATCCGCAGCCGCAGGCACTTCTGATTGTGGACGGTATTTCGAGGAAATTTAAATTCAAACAAGTGAAGGCGGCCGCCGGGAAAGCCCTGGAATTTGCCGCTTCCCAGCTGGGAATCACCACGGAAGAACTGGCGGACAGGATTGTGCCGGATTTGGGCTTCAATGAGAATATGGAGCGGGTGTTTGATTACGGTGAGAGGAAATTTACCGTGACCATCACGACGGCCCTGGAGATAGAAGTCTTCGACGAGAACGGCAAGAAGCTGAAGAACCTCCCTTCCCCGGGAAAACGTGATGACGAGGTGAAGGCAGCAGCGGCCTACGATGACTTCAAGCAGATGAAGAAGCAGATGAAGACCACCGTGAGCAGCCAGAAGATGCGCCTGGAGATGGCGCTGTCCACCGGGCGGCAGTGGAGCGTGGCGGCCTGGAAGAACCTGTTCGTGAAGAACCCCGTGATGCACCAGTTCGCCACCGGGCTGATCTGGGGCATCTACGAAGACGGAAAACTGGTAAATACCTTCCGCTACATGGAGGACGGCTCCTTCAACACAGAGGACGAAGACGAGTTCGAGCTGCCGGAAGGGCAGACGGATGCCGGACAGCAGACTGGAGGCCTGCAGGACGCAGCCGGGAGCAGGGAGGACGCGGGTGCCGGCGAAGCGGACGATAAGGCGGCCGCATCCGGCGGCAAATCCGGGGAAAGCGCCGTTCCTGTGCCCATGGTAGGAATCGTGCACCCCATCGAGCTGTCGGAGGACTCCCGCAGCGCCTGGAAAGAGCAGCTTGAGGACTATGAGATCCTCCAGCCCATCGAGCAGCTCGACAGGCCTGTGTACTACCGGACAGAGGAGGAGGGGGAGTCAAAGAGCCTGGAGCGCTTCGGCGGCTGCATCGTCAACGACCTGTCCCTGGGAGGCAAGCTCATGGCCCTTGGCTGGTATCGGGGCTCCGTCCAGGACGCGGGAGGCTTCTACAGCTATTACAGGGAGGACGGAGCGCTGGGGGTGGAGCTCCACTTCTCCGGCAGCTTCGTGGGAGGCCAGAACGACGACGTGACCGTCTACGAGGCCAGGTTCTACAATGCGGGAGGGACCGTCCTTGCCGGAAACGGGGGCGTCATGACAGGGGACAGCGCCTCTTCCGGAGGCAGCGCGCCCGCAGGCATCAGACGGGGCAGCTATGTGTACGATGAGGCCAATGACAGCAATTCCTACTGCCTGAAAGAGATTCCTGAGCGTTACTTCAGCGAGATCGTGCTGCAGTTGGCCAAGGCCACAGCCTCCAGCAAGGAGAAGGACGCCGACTGGAAATCCCGGAAATAGGATTCCGCTTTCCGCCGGGGGGCGCATGGAATATGCCATGAACAGAGGAAAGGATGCCATGCATGATGAGGGCGGCTTATGACAGCCGCCCGTGTCCACGTTACGGAGAGATATCGTGCGAAACTGCGCCTTGCCGATTTGGACTGCCGGACATATAATGGCTTAAGGGGGAGGGGAGCGCTGTATGCCGCGGGCATGCGCGGGCCCATGCCCACAGAAATAATCACAGAATCGAGAGAGAAGATGCACACAAGAAAACAAATGAAGACAGCCGCCAAAAAAGCGCTGAAACAGCACTATTTCCTGTTCCTGCTGCTATGTCTGGCGGCATCCCTGCTGGCCGGGGAGCTGGTCATGTCCGGCGGATCCGGCAGGTCCGG
>OFFJ01002035.1_pt1 | contig 13551 bp, 15 predicted proteins | sample 1521261 | NCBI WGS metagenome assembly OFFJ01 (sample SAMEA3504122, study PRJEB24116) | mouse gut metagenome | biome: mouse gut; feature: mouse-associated habitat; material: faeces | place: Denmark | collected 2011 | reverse complement strand
ATACCTACCGTTCCCAGAGGGAGACCAACTTCAGCGAATACTTAAATACCCTCTATTCCAGCGGGGACTATACCGCCATGCTGGAGGACATGGTGACAGACGGGCTCGCCAGCAAGATCCCCCTTTCCACGGATGACTACCGGGTAAGGGATATCCGCCTTGCGTTCCATGTAACAGGCGACCGGGTGGAATACGTCTTCACCTGCAACGTGGAGTTCTATGTCTACATGTTCGGCCACTCCTACCCCGCCATCACCCGGCCCGTGGAGCTGACCGGTTACCACAACACGAAATTTTAGTCTGCCGGACAACAGGCAGCAGTTAACTATGAAAGGAGCTTACCTCTTATGAAGAAACTGTTTACATCCAAAAAATTCATCCTCACTACCCTTATCACGGCTTTTGCCGGTTTTCTGGCCTTCCGTTTTATCGGACACCGCAGGGCGGAAAGTAAAAATTTCTGATCATCTGTTGAAAAGCCCTGGCCTAAAAGCGTATAGGTTATATATAAAGGAAAAAAGGAGATGACTGCTACATGAAGAAATTTTTGAAATCCAAAGGCTTTCTTGTCACTGCCCTTTCCATTTCCTGCATCGCCATCCTCGCCGTCTGCTGGTTTGTGGGGCGGGACACAAAAACCGCCTTTCTGCCGGACGAACCATCGCCGGACGCCGTCCAGGAGGAATGGACGGATACCCCGGATACTGCGGGGAGTTCCTGGGAGCATGCAGACAGCGGTATTCCCAGCCAGAGCAGTACGGAAGAAAAACTGGAAGATTACCCAAAGGTGGCAGAGGAATCGGATCAGGAAGTTGTAGTTGACTTTGTTCCCACAGAAACAAAGGAGGAAACGCCGCCTCCGCCCCCGGAGGGCAAGACCGTCATCACGGACCCCGGTGGGGACCATCCTGTGAACCCTGCCCCGGAAACAGCCCCTTCTTCCACAGATACAGGAAAGGACAGTACGCCTCCTGCCGGCACCACCAATGAAAACGGAGCTGTATACGATCCCGTTTTTGGATGGGTTGTCCCCGGACAGGTCAACCAGACCACCGTGGATTCCAGCGGAGACCCTAACAAGATGGTTGGGAACATGGGTAACTGACAATCCATCCAGGATAGATTCCCCAAATATGTCCTACAGGGATTACCGGAAAGAGTCCCCCCTGCCCGTCACTGGCAGCCACATACACAACTGAATATGGAAACCGGAAAACCGCCATTCATTCAGGCGGTTTTCTTTTATGCACCAGCACACAGAAAACACACCAGCGACAGGTTTTCTGCATTTTAAAAAGATTGGAGTGTGATATTGTTTGAAACGCTTTTATGCCCTCCTCTGTGCCGCCGCCCTCCTGCTCTGCCTGTGTCCTGCAAAGGCTTTCGCTTCCGGGCAGGGCAACCTTGACGGCGGCGGCGGGAACATGAACCAGGGCACCTCCACCAACTTCTGGTCTCCCGGCAACGATGGCGTCCGGGTGACGGTGGTGGATGCCCAGTCCGGCTCCGCCGTGAGCACGCCGGTGGATTTCTCCAACCGCAGCCAGTCCGCCACGATGCTCCATTTCGGCAAGGTGAGCAAGATCCAGTACCGGGACGGGGCTTCTCTCTCCTTACAGTCCGGCGTTCCCTATAACTGCCTGCAGCCCGCCTATTCCATGCCGGCCATCATCAACAGCAACAGCCGGCCCGCTTCCATTGAAGCCATCAAGCGCTATTTCTGTTCGGAATACGCCTGCATGATGGTAGCCGATGCCACAGGTGTCAGCTACGAAAACATGCTGGCAGGGCAGTATAAGATCCTGCTGGAGCCCATTGCCTATGTGACCTTCAATGGAACAAAATACGCTTTCACGGCAACGGAAGCCGCACTCTATGACCAGCTTTCCGGTGGTTCCCTGCGGAGTAAGCTGCCCTCGGTAGCCTTCCAGAACCTCCCGCTTGCCCTGTTTCTGGAGTACAGCGACTTAGGCTTTCCTGCCTGGACCGGAGGCAGACGCGGGATACAGTCCAACGGGGATATCATCAGCTCCCTTGGGGTCGGCATTGTCTGGTTCGAGGAAACGGAAGAACCGGGCGGGGAGATCGAAGCCCCGGATGTGGAATACCGGGTGGATACGGATGTGATCACTGCTATCCGTCTGCGGACAGGCGGGCGCCTGACCCCGGACAATCCGGCAACGGTCACCTTCCATATCATGGGCAGGAGCTACACGGTCCGGAACATCGTCATCCCTGCCAATGACTCCCAGCTGGTGTGGGTGAAATGGCATACGCCCGCCACGCCCCAGACCATCACGATCACGGTGTCACTGAGCAGGGGGTTCACCGCCCAGGACACCTTCATGGCGAAGATCGTGGACCTGAATGAAAAGATACCGCCTGATCCCCTGGCAACGGATGTAAATCCCGGCTATTCCGTTCCGGCCCTCCCCTCCAATCCACAGAAGCTCAGCGCAAACTGGGGTGTATGGAGCTGTTACTGGGTTCCTGACTGGCAGTGGTGCAGCCACGGGGAAGATGACGGCCACTGGGTAGACCGGGGCGACTGGGAGTATGACTATACCAGTTACTCCGCCTCTTTAAGCGGCACCATGACCTTAATGCCGGACGATATTGTACCAACAGCTAACGGCAAGGACATGAAGAGCGGATATGGCGTGAAAACGGAAGTGCGGGCCGTACTGTCCACAAACTCACCGGACGGGCACCACAGCAACCCCCAGACTGCTTTTTCTGTATTCCCGGAATTCCAGTATAAGACTTACCTGCGGCTCCTGCAGCGCGTCTCCAGCGGGCGCAGCGCAAGGTTCACCTTCCAGCCCAACGAGTTCTCCACCTACGGGCGCACCGTGCATTTCACACCCGTATGGTTCCCGGACAGCACAAGCTATGTGGTATATACCCAGGTATGGGACGCATGGACGCCGGACGGGATGCTCTCGGTCAACCTGGATGACTACATCACCATCCACCAGAGCGTGTTTGATGACTGGTATACCAACCGTGAATAGAAGCCCGCTTTTCCTTTATGAACTGCTGGCCTCTGCGTGCATCGCTGGATTTGCCGCATATGACCTGAAAAAGAGACGGGTGCCCGACCGGGCGCTCCTGCTCTTCCTCCCCTTTGCGCTTATGGCGCCCCTGATCCGTACCAGGCCGTCCTGGTCCGGCTCCCTGCTTCTGTACCGGTCCCTCTGTTCCCTTGCCGGGGCAGCAGCCGGATTTCTGATCTTACTGGCTGCCGCAATGGGCTCAAAAGAGGGCGTCGGCATCGGGGGCGGGGATATCAAGCTGGCCGGGATCATGGGCTTTATCTATGGCCCCTCCCGTATGCTGGCCGTCCTGCTCATTGCCTCCGGCCTTGCGGCCTGTATCTCCCTGGCAGCAGGACGGAAAAAGGGGATGCTTTCCCTTCCCTTTGTGCCGTTCCTGATGGCCGGGAGCCTGGCCGTCACTTTAACTGCAATCCCATGACCGCATCTGCCATCCCTGACAGACAGATGCCACACTTTAAACGACAGGAGTGAAATCAACCATGAAACTGAATAACCGCTTTATCTTCGGCCTGCTCAGCATCCTGCTGGCAGCCGTGATCGCCTTTGTCGCACTGCCCACCATCGCGAAGCAGACCAACGGCAAGACTGAGATCGTCCGGGTCACAAAACCCGTGCTGAAAGGGGAACAGCTCTCGGCAGACAATACGGAGAGCGTGGAAGTGGGGAGCTACAACCTTCCCCCCAATATCGCCCACTCCCCTGATGATGTGAAAGGGCTCTATGCCACGGCAGACTTATCCCCAGGGGATTATATCCTGACCTCCAAGACCAGCTCCGTCCCGGTATCCTCGGACGTGGCCTTAAACAGCATCCCTTCCGGGAAAGTGGCCATCTCCCTGACTGTAAAAACACTGGCTTCCGGCCTGTCCGACAAGCTGCAGCCGGGTGACATCATCCGGGTATACCATTTCCTGGATGCGGCGGAGGAAGTACCGGAGCTGCGTTTTGTCCGGGTGCTTTCCGTCACGGATGCCAAAGGCGTCAACGTGGACAACACCAAGGAGCCGGTGGAGGATGAAGAGAAACAGCAGTCCGCCACCATCACGGTGCTTGCAAGCCCGGAACAGGCACGGGTCATCACTTCCCTGGAAAATGACGGGGTGGCCCATGTAGCCCTGATCTCCCGGAACAATGAAAAACTGGCGGAGGAACTTCTGGCAGAGCAGGATGTGATCCTGCAGGAGATCTACTTCCCGGAGCCTTCTGATGAAGAAACAGAAGAACTGGCCGGGGAAGGGGAAACAGAAAATCCGGAATCGGACGATACAGTGGAAACCGGGGAAGGCTCCGCCTCTTCGGAAGAAAAAGAGTCTACAGAAGAAACCGGAAACAAGGAAGAAAACAAGACCTGACCAAAGGCAGAAAGGAGGAATGGTTTCCATGTCCAAAACAATCACGGTCTGGGGCAGCCCCGGCAGCGGCAAATCCATGTTCTGCTGCATCCTTGCCAAAGCGCTGACCCGTGACAAACGAAAGGCCATCATCATCAGCGGGGAGCCCGGCATCCCCATGCTCCCGGTATGGCTCCCGGAGCAGATCACCACCACGGCCGTGTCCATCGGCCAGGTCCTGACCAGCGTGGAGATCGACACATCCCAGGTGGCCAGCCATGTGACGGTTCTGAAGAACTACCCCTATATCGGCCTTATGGGATACTGCGCCGGGGAGAACCCGTTAAGCTATCCGGAAACGGACTACCAGATGGCCCTGCAGCTCATATCCTCGGCAAAGAAACTGGTGGATTACGTCATCCTGGACTGCGGCTCCGCCATGACCAACGTGTTCACGCCTGCCGCCATCGAATCCGGCGACCTGGTGCTCCGTATCGTGACCCCGGACCTGAAAGGCATCAATTACCTGAAAGCCCACCAGCCCCTGCTGGTGGACGGGCGCTTCCACTACCACGAGCACATGACCTTTGCGGGAATGGCACGCCCTTTCCACGCCTTTGAAGAGATGGGGTACATCATCGGCGGCTTTGACGGCCTCCTGCCCTACGGGAAGGAGATCGACCGCTGCGCCACCGAAGGGGGCATGTTCCGGGCCATCAAATACTGCAACTCCAAATATACCGCTTCCTTAAACAAGATCCTGGATGCCCTGGAGAAGATGGAGCTTGCCGAGCGGCAGGAAGAGGAAGCCTATGAGGCGGAATACGAAGACAGTGAATACGGAGAGGCGGAATATGGGCAGGAGCCGTATGAAGATGACGAAGACGGGTACGGGGAGGCAGACAGCGATGAATAACTTAAATGATATTTTCTTTGCGCCCACAGAAAACGGCGCCCTGACCTATGAGCAGGTGCTGGAGGATGTGCAGCGCTACTTTTCTGAAAACCATGCCTCCACCATAGCCGGAGCCGGGGAAAATGATTCGGAACGTGCCGTCACCGTGTTAAAAGAACTGATGGTGCAGTATCTGGTGAAGAGGAAATATGCCATCAGGGGCCTCACCACCGAGCAGCTGTGCGCCAGGCTTTATGAGGATATGGCAGGCTATTCCTTCCTGAAGAAATGGATCTACCAGCCGGGAGTGGAGGAGGTCAACATCAATGCCTATAACGATATCGAGGTCATTATGAGCAGCGGGCGCAGCATCAAGATCCCCGACCGGTTTTCCTCCCCCCAGCACGCAATCGATGTGGTGCGGCGTATGCTGAACGCCTGCGGCATGGTCATTGACGACACCATGCCTTCGGTCATCGGCTTTCTTGACAAAAATATCCGTATCTCTGTGGATAAAACCCCTATCGTAGATACGGAAGTGGGGATCAATGCCTCCATCCGTATCGTCAACCAGAATACGGTGTCCGAGGAAAAGCTTCTGGACTCCGGGAGCGCCACACCGGAAATGCTCCATTTCCTGACCGCCTGCATCCGCTACGGAGTGTCCGTCTGCATCGCCGGCTCCACCGGTTCCGGGAAGACGACCATCATGGCATGGCTCTTATCCAATGTGCCCAACAACCGCCGCCTTATCACCATAGAGGAAGGCAGCCGGGAATTTGACCTGGTGAAACGAGATGAAGAAGGGAACATTTTAAATTCTGTGGTCCACCTGCTCACAAGGCCCCATGAGAACCCGTCCATGAACATCAACCAGGACTTCCTTCTGGAGCGTGTGCTGCGGAAACACCCGGATGTGATCGGCGTAGGCGAGATGCGTTCTGCCGCTGAAAGCCTGTCGGCTGCGGAAAGTTCCCGGACCGGGCATACCGTAGTGACCACTATCCACTCCAACTCCTGTGACAGTACCTACCGGCGTATGATGACCCTTGCCAAACGGAAATACAACATGGACGATTCCATCCTGATGCAGATCATGGTGGAGGCATATCCTGTGGTGGTATTTACCAAACAGCTGGAGGACCGTTCCCGGAAGATCATGGAGATCATTGAAGGGGAGGACTACCTGGACGGGAAGCTGATGTACCGTTCCCTTTATAAATATGAAGTAGTGGACAACGTGACCGATGAACATGGGGTCGCCCATGTGATAGGCCGCCACCGCAAGATGGGGGCCATGTCCGAAACACTGAAAAAACGGCTGCTGGACAATGGAATCTCCCACAAGGAGCTGCTGGAATTTTTAGACAGCGCCCCTTCCCGTAAAGGGGCTTCCGGAAAACAGCCGCCAGGAAAGGAGGTGTGATCATTGCACTGGATCTATCTTATCTGTTTTACCCTGCTGAGCGCCGGGCTTCTGGCCCTCTTTCAGGTACGCCCGCAGGATTTTACGGATGTTATCTTTAATACCGGAAGAAAGACCGCCACCCTCTCGGATGAGCTGAACGTGCTCATGGGAACGCCGGCCAGGGGATTTTTCAACCAGGACTATGAGATCAAACAGATCTTAAAGGACACTGGGCGGGCTGACCGTTATGAGGCAGTCACCCGTCTGACCCTGATCCTTTTCGCGGTCGGGGCGGTGCTGGCACTGCTGATAGGCAACGTGTACCTGGTTCCTATTTTGGGTCTGGGCTTTTCCCTGCTGCCCATATGGTATCTGCGCAGTACGGCGGCCAGCTATAAGAAACATCTGAACGAGGAACTGGAGACGGCCATCTCCATCGTCACCACTTCCTATCTGCGGACGGAAGACCTGCTGCGCTCCGTAAGGGAGAACCTGCCCTACATCAATGAACCTATTAAAGCCAATTTTGAGGCGTTCGTATATGAGAGCGAACTGATCAACGCCAACATGACCAGCGCCATTAACTCCCTGAAGATGAAGATCCCCAACCGGGTCTTCCATGAATGGGCAAATATCCTGATCCAGTGCCAGTCGGACCGCTCCATGAAGAACACACTGCCTACCATTGTGCAGAAATTCTCCGATGTCCGTGTGGTGCAGTCGGAACTGGAAGCCATGATGCAGGGTCCCAGACGGGAAGCCATTACCATGATGCTTCTGGTGATTGCCAACGTGCCCCTGCTGTATTTCCTGAACAAAGACTGGTTTCATACCTTAATATACACCACACCGGGAAAGATTGCCCTGGCCATCTGTGCGGCCATCATCCTGTTTGCCTTCACGCAGATCATGAAGCTGAGCAAGCCCATTGAATACGGAGGTGACGGAACATGACATTATTAGCACTGATTTCCATTATTTTTTTCGCATTTGCTGTTTACAACCTGTCCACAGCCTTTGCGGACATTCCCACCAGCAGGACATCCAAAATGATGATGCTGGCGAAAAAGCAGCGGGGTACAAAGAATGAGCAGCTTTTGGATGTATATCTCACAAAGGTTGCAAAGCTGTTCGCCCCTTACCTGCGGCTGGACCGGCTGAAACGGAACAAGCTGCAGGCGGCGCTTACCATTGCCGGGCTGGAACTGACCCCGGAGGTATATACCGCCCGGGCCTGGGTGACAGCAGGAGCCGTTGGTTTTTGTGCGCTCCCCATGACATTTCTGATGCCGCTCTTTGTGCCGGTCCTTATCGGAACTGCCGTGGCGCTGTGGTTCTCTACCTACTATGCGGCTTTCGATTTTGTAAAAAAACGGCGCAAGCTCATAGAAGCGGAGATCCCCCGCTTTGCCCTGACCATCGGGCAGAACCTGGAGAATGACCGGGATGTGCTGAAGATCCTTACCTCCTACCGCAGGGTGGCCGGCAGGGACTTCGCCGCTGAACTCGACCAGACCATAGCAGACATGAAGACAGGCAACTACGAGAACGCCCTCATCCGCTTTGAGACCCGTATCGGAAGCCCCATGCTCTCCGATGTGGTGCGGGGGCTGGTAGGTGTCCTGCGTGGGGATGACCAGCGGATGTACTTCAAGATGATCTGCTTTGATATGCGCCAGATTGAGCAGAACAACCTGAAGAAAGAAGCCGCAAAGCGCCCCCGGAAGATACAACGCTACTCCATGATGATGCTTGTGTGCATCATGATCATCTATCTGGTCGTGCTGTGTACCGAGGTCATAAATTCCCTGGGCGTGTTCTTCGGGTGACAGGGAAGATAACGCAATTGAATGGTAATCCAGCCCCTTAGCAGAGGGACTCTATTACATAGATATGGCTGCTCCTGCCTGCCGCCAGTGCCACAGAGGGAAAAAGATAACCTGCCCTGGCTGCAAAAGGCATCTGGCACCCAGGCAGGCACGGCTGCCATGCAAAGAACCAAAAACAAAATATTGAAATTTCAGGAGGTATCCCATGAAGAGACTCAACAACGTAATCCGCAACAGATTCGACAATGCAATCCGCAAGACCCACCAGGTAATCTCCAACCAGCGCGGCGACTTCTACATCTCCGACGGCGTGAAGATCATCATCGCCGTAGTTCTGGGTGCACTGCTGCTGGCCGCCCTGACCGCTATCTTCAACGGCACTGTTATTCCCAGAATCACACAGGAGATTACAAGGCTGTTCGGTTAATCTATCTGCCAGTCTCAAAATGGAGCCAGTTTATATCTGTTTAGCTGACTCCATTTTAGCAATTTCTAAAAATATTATTAAATAATCGTAAAATTGGGCATTTTGCTATCCCAAAAATCGCTTAATAATAGTATAGGGATCTTTTTATCCCCATGCATGCAATACTCTGGAGGTGGTTATTTGACTAAAAATAATGTAAAAATTTATGCTTTCCTTAAATCAACCATGGGCAATTGGCACAATGCCATTTACATAAAATGCAGCTCCCTTCTCTGCCCTCATGAAAACCTGATGCCCTGCGAAGGCTTCCTGATGGCAATAGATGCAGACGGCTCACCTATATTTATATCTGTAGAAACTCTGCGTAACCTTTCTGGGGAATCCATAGACCCGGAAGAATGCTGCATCACCTTAAACAAGCATACATTTGAGGCTGCCTACGCCCAGTATGTAGAATGGCATACCGTCTCCCCTGACGGCTGTTCTCTCAAACAGTTGTGTGAAGCCGCCAGACCCGGCTGCCCCTGTTGAAACCATCCAACCCAACATCCCGCCCCTTGTGGCACTAACGGAGGTGACCTATGAAAAACAAAAGTACCTACAGCATCCACTGCCCCTACTGCGGAGCCCCTGCAGTCTGCAGGCCTGCAAGCACAGTCTACGGTACCGACACCATCGACCCCAAAAGCTATCTCTACCTATGCTCCAACTGGCCGTCCTGCGATGCCTATGTAAGTGCCCACAAGAAAGACCGCAGGCCCATGGGAACCCTGGCAAACAGCGAATTACGTCATAAACGAATCCTTGCCCACCGCGCCCTGAAAAAGCTGCAGACGGAACGGCATATGGACAGATGGGCGGCATACATGTGGCTCCAGGCCAACTTAAGGTTAGACAGAAGCCATGCCCACATTGGCATGTTCTCTGAACAGATGTGCGACCATGTCATCTCCCTGTGCCGGACACCCGCCGGGCCAACCCGAAACCCTGCCGCATAGAAACGAGGTGAATACCTATGAAAAAGAAAATCCGCCTGACCACCGAACAGAAAAACCTTGTGGAGGCCAACCTCTCCATCGTCTACTGGATTATCCGGCAGGATATCTCCGTAAACGGGGCTGTCTATGGCTTAGAGTATGACGACCTGTATCAGGAAGGGTGCCTCTGGCTCTGCCATGCCGCCGACACCTATAATGCCGGACTGGCAAAGTTCCCTACATATGCCAAAAAGGTAGTCCGCAACGGCTTACTTTCCTACTGTCGGAAGATGTATGCGGAGCAGAAATACTTCATGCAGCTCTCACCTGATGAAAACGGGGAACTGCTAAATAAATACCCTGCCCGGCACCAGCCCGATACCTTTGCTCTGCGGGCAGGCACCATGGAGACCCTTGAGCTCCTCGCCTCTGCTACAAAAGATTTCAGCGGCGTGGCGAAACTGGGCACAGAGGCGCTTGCCCTAAAAGCCCGGGGATATACCACCTCCGAGATCGCAGCCCTCTGCCATGCCCCGCCCTCCCATGTGGGGGCATGGATCTCCAGGGCGGCGCAGAAGCTCCGGAACAGCCCTCCCTTTCTATCCGGGCTGCTATACTGAACGGATACCCACTCCCACATTGGCCGTACCCTGTGGGAACCATCGGATAAAGCAACTGTAACCTTTCAACCATACATACACTACAAGACCAGGAGGTACCCTATGAGAAGAAAATCACTGTACACTGCCATCGGACGCTTTGAACGCAGGACCAACAGCCATGGACAGGCCTGTCCCGTCATCCTGCTGGGCGGGAACGAATACATCCTCGACCTGCAGGAAATGGCACTCTGGACAAGCCTGAGCTGGCGCATCGCCCGCAAGGAAGAAATCCCCCACCTGTATGAAAAGACCATCTCCAAATCCGGATTTAACGCAGAGCGGCCACTGGAGGCCTGCATCCATCGCCTCCTGATGCGCGGCCTGCTGGTCTGCGGCACCGGGGAAACGGACTATGGTGCCCTCTATGACCTGCTTGCCGCCCTGTATGTCCTCCCTGCGGAAGGCTCCCTGCTGCAGCGGGCCTCCGCTTTCCTGAAATTCACCCTGCTCCATCATGCTCCTTTCTCCGCTGCCGGAAAGCTCTTCCGGAAAGACCGGCGCACGGAAAACGAGAAGCAGGTCATGGGCCTTGCCAGGCAGGCCCTGCTCTCCACTGCGGAGATCATCAAGTGCTTTGAGAAAGATATCCGCTCCCTGTCCAGTGAGGAGAGCATCATGGATTCCCTCTATGATGACGACCACACCACCAGCGACAACCTCCCCTTCCTGGCCTGCACCTTCCCCAGCAGCAGGGCGGTAATCCTCGCTGTAGCCAACCTCTATCTCCGCCAGCAGATTATCTTTGAAAGAATCTGATGCTATATGCGGCGATGCAAAGCCGCAGTCCCCTGGCCTGTAGGCAGATGCCATCTTTCTCTGTCTACAGGAATCTGCTGGATACATCACCGTTGCCACTGCTACAGCCAGTTTCTATCGTCTGACATTTTCCTGACAGATATAAAAATACAGCCTATCCCATACCAAGCCATCTATCGTATATCCTCTTCAAGTCGTCTCACATATTTCCCGTTTCGCTATTATCACTCAATCCATACAATCCCACAAGCCAGCCAAAGCGCTATATATAGAATTAAATATATTGACAGATACAATATATAGTGTTATACTTTCCTTGTAATTGATTTTTGTGCGTATCCCTTTCGGGATTACAGGCATCCCCTGTACCGCGGACATTCTCCGCATTGCACACGCTGTCAAGTTTGTACTCCAGTGCCAGTAGCATCAGTCTGCCCTTTCAGCAGCAGCATCTGCCGGCACTTTTTTAATAGATACTACCGCCATTGGCAGAAAGGAGCAAGAAAGACAAATTTCATAAGCTGGGGCAGCGGCTTCAGCAGCCAGGACACAGCCCTCCCGGAGCGAGGACATGCCTGGGCTTCCCTGGCCGCCGCACAGTCCCATCACACAGGAACCGAATTGGTCTTCAGAATGACACTGAAAGACTGGTACGGTTCTTTTTGCGTATGATGACAGGATAACAGGAACCCGCACACGCTCCACTCACACCTTTGTCTGCCCGAACCGGCAGATATACCGCTTGTGGAGAATCACAAAGAAAGGATGGTAACAGACAATGAAACATGACAGACCCCGACCTGGCAGCACCGGCATCCTCGTAGGCGTGGCAGTCGCCATACTGGCCTTCGCCCGAGGCCCCTGGCAGACCTGGCTCCTCCTGGGGACATTCTCCATCTGGGGCATATGGTCCCTGGCAGCTTTTCTGCGCACCCGGCCACCAAAACGGCACCGGAGACGCAGCCGCTCCCCAAAAGGGCATCACGCCGCCAAAGATGGCCCGGATATCTCTGCCTGGGTGCAGGAACCGGACAGCATGCCCGCAGAGACGGTCCTGCTGTGCCATGTGAACCACAGGATCTCCGCTTTCCTCCGGTCAGCATATCCGGGCACCACATGGGAATGGGAGGAAAAAAAGCCTGAAAGGCTGGCGCTGTCCGGCGGCACCGGGCGCATCCGCGTCTTCGGCGTCCCTGACTTCGACCATGCGGACATCACCCTTGACCAGCAGGGCGGCATCGCCTGCAGCATGCTCAGGATCGTGCCGCTCACAGATGACAGCGACGGCACCCCGCCCGAAGACCCCAACCGGCAGCCGATAGACCCCCAGGTCTGGTATGAGATCCAGGGACGCGCAGTGCTGGAGGCGCTTGTAACAGACCTGAACTCCCGGGGGCACAGCTGCCTGATACTCCACGAGAACGGCGATGCCTGCGTGGAAGAAGGCCAGCAGGAAGTCCCAAAGGAGCACCTGGAAGGCTTCCCTGCAAAGGTCTACTGGCCCCGGCTGGTGGAAGTGCTGGAAAGCAACGGCCTGACAGCGCAGTCCACCCCCATCGGCATCCGCGTCAGCTGGTAGCCGCATAAGGACAGAAAGGAAGTGAACCAGAATGAAAGCAGGATTATCATTGGAAGAAATGGCTGCCGAAATCACAAGGCAGCGCAGCCTGAAGGAGGACTACCTGGTGGACACCAGGAACCTGCAGATGGAGCCCCACAGCGGCCAGGTCTATCTCCATATATTCGATGGGAAGGAAGAGCCTGTGGAGCCCGTCCAGGTCAACCTCAACGCGCACCGGCAGATCGGTACCCACTTCCATATCCCGGCGCCCTACTACGACCTGATGCTGGCAGAGGCTCCCCACCTGCTGGCAGAGAACGTGAACACATGGATGCAGAAGTCCCCCTCGCGCAGGCTGGTCCGCACCATGGGAGGCACCGCCAGGGCCTTCTTAAGCGACCGCTACCGGCGGCTGGACAACTTCGAGATCGCCTCAGCCGTCCTGCCCATCATAGGGCAGATGAAGGACGCGCGGTTCGAGAGCTGCCAGGTCACGGACAGCAGGATGTACATGAAGGTGGTCAACACCCGCCTGGAGGCGGAAGTCGTCCCTGGGGACATCGTGCAGGCCGGCATGATCATCTCCAACAGCGAGGTGGGCACCGGGGCAGTCAGCGTGCAGCCCCTGGTCTACCGCCTGGTCTGC
>OFFJ01002030.1_pt1 | contig 13591 bp, 12 predicted proteins | sample 1521261 | NCBI WGS metagenome assembly OFFJ01 (sample SAMEA3504122, study PRJEB24116) | mouse gut metagenome | biome: mouse gut; feature: mouse-associated habitat; material: faeces | place: Denmark | collected 2011 | reverse complement strand
CACAATTAGAAATCAGTCCGGTCTCAACAGTTTTAAGATAAGTGTCAAGGAGTTTGTAGCGCGAACCAACGCCATATCACTTCAAGCCAAAGCAGGAAGATACGGTGGAACATACGCCCACAAGGATATAGCGTTTGAGTTTGCCATGTGGATCAGCCCGGAGTTCAAAGTTTATATCGTAAAAGAATTTCAAAGACTTAAAGCGGTTGAGCAACAAGCGTTAGGGTGGTCGGCAAAGCGTGAGTTGTCGAAAATCAACTACCGCATACACACCGATGCGATCAAGCAAAACCTTATTCCAATAGAGGTCACTAACGCACAAGCAAATATCATCTATGCTAATGAAGCCGATGTGTTGAACGTGGCTATGTTCGGAATGACTGCAAAACAGTGGCGTGAGGCAAATCCAGATTTGAAAGGGAATATCCGCGACTATGCTTCTGTGAACGAACTCATCTGCCTATCCAATATGGAAAGCCTCAATGCCGTATTCATAGAGCAAGGGCTACCACAATCGGAGCGACTTATCAAACTTAACCAAATAGCCATCCATCAGATGAGTGTACTGGAGAGCGGTGATAACGATCGAAAATTACTAAAATGAATAGATTTTGAATTTAATGGCATTTATCTTTAAATCCCTTGATGATTTGATATAAGGCAAAAGCAAATTGCTTTTTTGAAAATCTCGTTTGGTTTATAACAAGCTTTTTATTGGATCACGAGCATTATCTTTTATAAATTAGCTTTCGTTTTGATTGCCATTCGTGGCGTTCTTCGACAGACATTTGCTCGCACGCATAACAGAGCATTACGGATGGCATACCGACCACGTTTGCTTCAAGAAAATCCCGGAGTTCATCCCTGTAACCCTTCTTCCACACTTCGCGAAGCATCCAACCGGCAGCCTTATGCAAAAGGTCGTGAGGACTTGTCAACAGGAATTTCGCCCTGTCCATGCATTTTCCGATTATACCCTTGCGCGTAAGCATCCACGTGCTGACCATAGCAATGCGCTGCTGCCAAAGTGTATGTCCTTCAGGCTTGATCCATTCATCCATCAGCGTAATATCAGGATTCAGTACCTCGTGATTACCTACTATCTTTATTGCAGACAAATCGACTAAATCCCAATTATTGATATATGGATAAAGCTCAAGATAGGACTCAAATATTCCGGACATCTCAGCCTGATCTTTCTTTTTCATAGCCCGAAGGTATTGCTCTACCATGATCAACAGTCCGCACAGACGTATTTCATGGAGAGGCGACCGTGCAAGTTTCTCGGCCTCAGGAAGAAGCGTGTCTTTCCATACCTTTTTCACAACCATCCGCACTTGCGGATTACGCAGGCCTATGAACCTGTCACCCTCGCCATACTGTCCTGGAGCGGTCTTGAAAAATCGCAATAATTGTTGAGCCTGCCGCTCGTCGGCCATGCTCAACAATGTGGCCTCTATGTCCGACGCACAAATCATGGATTTAATAATTGCTTTAATCCGCTCTCACAGAACAATGTCGGGGTAAATTCCACAATCTGATAATCAGCAATACCGTTGATGTTGAAAGGGTCTTGCGAAAGAATTGTCTTGGCAGATTCCAGGTCGGCTGCTTTAATCATTATCACACCACCGACACGCGGCACACGCGGTCCGGATGTGATCAGATCACCTGCCGCATAATGTTCCGCAAGATAATCACGGTGAGCCTGAAGATACTTATCGACTTCGCTCAGAGCCTTTTTATAGGTAAGAATCGCTATGAACATAGTCAGTCAGACATTTTTTTAGTTTTACTTTTTGGGAACGGCAGAGCCTTCCATAGTTCAGCCACAACTTTCAATGTTACTATGTGCCCAATTTACGGTGGGCGTGGTGATTTTTGTGGTGACTTGAAGGGGTATGGGTGAAAGAAAGACCGCTAACTCATTGAGAATTAGCGGTCTTCTGTGGTGCCACCAGGAATCGAACCGGGGACACAAGGATTTTCAGTCCTTTGCTCTCAAGACCTCCAAAAGCTGACGCTTTCGGAGGCAACCAACTGAGCTATGGCACTTTATCCTATCAAAGAGCTTAACTCTCTCCCTACATTTGTTCTGCGGTTTAACTCACGGTTTAACTTGTGGATATTCCGAGATTGGGGTTGTCAATACGTTAATTATCTCAATGTAAAGTTAACAATTTTCAGTGGACTGAGCAAGCCCAAAGATGAATATTTCCTTAACCAACGTGTTTATTTCAAGTATTTTATTATATGCGAGGATTCGTGCTATATTATTGTTGTAATCCTACTATAAGCCTTGAATTTCCCTTAATGGTACTTTTTTAGAACTCCCCCCTATTTAGGAGATAATTCAGAAAAAATGTACCCTTGTATGGTATTTAGAAGTCTTAATATTTATGATTCAGCATTATCAGAGTATCAATTATTAGAAAATCCTCTCCATTGTTACGAACATCGCTAAACTTGACTTTTAAGAATCCGCTATCTTCTGAGGGCTGTAAAATATCTTCTTTTGAAATTCTGTATGAAATACTGTCTTGTGGGTCTAAATGCGGAAGCCATATATTCGTAGGCTCTATTATGTGTTCCCATTTCCCTCTTTTATTTGTCAAAGCATGGTAGCCCATCCAATTAGAAGTAGGCCATTCTGTAACATATCCCCATTCTTCTGTTCCGTTACCGTCTAAATCTCCCTCTTTAACGAAGTGTATGCCGATTGTCTTGTTATCTAAAATAAGGTCTTTGACAGAGCCATTTTTTGTGAACACTTTCCATTTGAAATACCACCCACCGTCTTTTTCTCCAATCGGTTCAGCTATCAGCGTGTCAATATCAATACCGTTGAATCTTCCAATGATAGTATCACGATATTGTGAAAGTGGGTCAGATTCCATTGGATTATGCCTATTCTGACAGCCAATAATAGAGATACTTAATAAGCTGATTATATAGAATAGTAGTTGTTTCATTTTAGTATATCTGAACGGATTATAATTTTTAGATTATTGTGCTTTTGTTTAATTTGAGCGATTCTATCTTCTGATAAATCCCTGCATATCACAAGGGTAGTTTCTCTTAAAGTATCGTTAGCGATTCTTTTCAAAGCTCTGTAATCCCATATAATATGAATTTCCTCGTTATCAATATAGAAAGTGAATAGTCCTGCGCCATATATCACTTCTGGAAATCCGGACAGACCATAGACCTTGACTGTGCTATTATAACGTAGTCCACTCTATATGTTGCCCCAACCACGATATGTGGTATAGTAATATCATTCATATCTTTATTAGAACGACATATAGCGGTCATTATTCCTCGTTTGGGAATGTATAAATCTTCTTGTAACATAGTCTATTTTTTAGAAGTACATTTTTCAGATTCCCCCTATAAAAGTAAAATCTTTCAGAAAAAGTACCATTAGCCGGTAACTTGCGTAGATAGTATTTCTCTAATTGTTGAAGCCACATAGAGATTCGCAAACAGAAGAATAATCAATGCTATAATTCGTTCCGATTTTGAAAATTTAAGTTGGCGCAGAATATAAAATAATCCTATCATCAGTCCAATCATAAATATTACGCCTACTATCGTAGCTTCCAATTCAGTCATAGTCGGTGGCTCATCACAAGCACAAGAATAGTAATTGTGTTTGTGCGTTGGGGGGTGCAGTATTCGACCAACTAAGCAACCTAAAAGGAGATAGCCCATAATCGTTGCTATCATTGAGCCAAATGTTAGCCCAATAGTTATTGCTGATTTCTGAATTATAGTCTGATACTGTTTAATCATCAAATTGTAGTGTTTGCCATTCTTTCTTGTTTTTTCTTCCGAATCTATTTCTTTTTAGAGGTTCAATAGTGATAGTTGAATCATTGCCGAATCTGTCTTCAACTATAACTGTTTTATTTCCAATTTCATCGTAACTCTCTCGTTTAATGTGTCTGAATGCTCCATTAGTAAAATAGTTTGGCGTCCTCATTAAAGGAACAATAGTTACGCTATCTTTTGTCAAAGTATAGAAGTATTCGCGGACTTTCATCTGTTCATATTGAGAGAGCAATACGCCAACGAAGATACGATTTCGGTTTTCTTTATAAATCGCATTATCATTGAATACGAAATAGCGGACTTTTGCATCGTTATAATCGGGATATATTTCTTCTTCAAGTATTGCAGGCGTTAGTTCTGCTATCTGCGTTGAAAAATACATCCGTTCCTCATGGTCTTTAATATAGACATATTTACCGCCATTTTTTGTATAAGAGTATGTTTTAAGAGAATCAAGGCTAAATATTGGCATTGGCACTTCTGATTCCAATGTGAGATTTTCAGAGATAGCGTAGTTGTGCTTCTCTGTTTCGATAGAATCACAGACCATGTCCGTTGTTTCATGCTTTTGCTCTTTAGTTTGTTGTGAACATGAAACAAGCAATAGAGATAAGAATATATATTTGTTCATTTTAGAATTAGTGGCTATAAATAGCCCTTATATAAGGGATTATTTCCGCTATTGTTAATTAATAGAAGATTTATAAAAGTTGTATTTTTCGGCAATCCCATTACGTGAATCCAAAATAATGTGATTATACTTATAATCAATCAGTAATTGAGATTTATGATTTCCACTTCCTTTCACATAGAAATAGGTTTCGGGATATTTGCCCCATGCGCTACTAACTATTTCATATTGCTTGCCATCAATAGATACAGTTGAATTATCTGTATCAACTACTATAATCATGCTTTTAGATTGAGTTTTCATATCTCTGCCATTCTGTATATTAGTAACAGATTTGACATGATAAGAAAATTTCTCAGCATGAACCGCTATTGACGCAAGCGACAGAAAAAAGAGAATTGTAAGTTTTCTCATCTGTATGTAACGTGTTCCTCAATCCTCAGCGGAACGGTTACGATTGAACATGAAAAAGGTGTGAGGATTGTATTTTGTTTTATCCTAAAGTCAGGTCTTCGCATTACCTATTCCACGGATAAAACAATAGCCCCACACCGATTTTGCTATATAATCTGCCATTCTCGGCAGGGTATAAGCAACCGATGCAGGTGCTATTGCCAACCTTATCTCCGTGGAAATTCAAATTTGCGAAGTTTGACTTTAGAAGATAAAATTTCAATAACACCTTTTGTAATAAGATGTGATTCACTGTTGCCAACTCTTTGGGTCTGTGAATCAAGTGCAAAGTTACTAAAAAATGTCATTGGTGGGGCTATGTTGGATAATGTTTTTCAGCATAAGGCTGGCTGTTTCGTAAAACCATGCTTCCCGAAACCTCACAAAAAAGAAAGAGAACACCCACACAATCAGTGCAAGTGTCCTCTTTTCTGTTGGATTAGTCGATAAACCATGAATAACGGTCATCGCCATGCAGGGCGGCGTTGATGCCTTGTGCTACTTCGGTTGCGTTATACGAGCGGTCAAGGAAGCTATCAATGTAGCTGCTCTTGTTTGCCCCCGTAAGGAGATTGTAGAACTTCCACATATCAATGTCAGAGCCATAAGAGCCAAAGTTTTCATCGCTGATGTAGGCTTTAGCAACCGCATTGATTTGTGTGTCTGTTATCAGCAACCGTGGAATGTTGCGCTGAATCTTTTGCGGTAGTGCTTGATACAGTCGCATTTTTCCAAGAATCTGACAGAATTGGTGTTCCGTCATGCTTGTGTTGCCAAGAGTCTGCATTAGGTGCAGATGTTTGGCAGGGTTGTAGCGGTTGAGCATTTCCAGAGTGCGGAGATAGAGGTCAGAAGTGTTTGAAACTTCCAACTGCTCAACGAATCCGTCAGATGAAACACAGAGGTTGCAACACACGAGGTTTTTGAAACCCACGAAGATTTTAAATCGCTCTACTGACTTTTTGGAGTAGAGATTCATGTGATTGTAGGCACGCACACCGCCGACGGTCAGAGTGAGCTTGTTTCCCTCTACCGTTTCATAGATAGTGGGGACTTCGATGCAGAACATCATTCGCTCGTAGTAAATCGTTTTGTCCGATTCCAAGAGCTGATTAGCGGGCTTGTGTATCGCTTCGGGGATTCTCCCTTTAATGATGTGCGATACTCGGATTTCGGGCGTTTCGATTTTCTCTCCGTTGTAGAATGTGCTGACTGCTTCCGCTACCGTTTCGATAAACGCAGGGTGTGAGATTGTCAGCTCATTGTCCTTGCTGAACACAGGAACAATGCACTCGTTTTTGAGGTGCGACAGTTCGACAGCCTTTGTGTTTGCTTCGATAAACGGAAGTGTCTTTTTCTCTCTTTGCGGAAGCTCTGTAATAACTTCCGCGTCTGTTGCGTACTCGTTGAGCCAACTGAATCTTTTAGGCTCAACCGCAGGTAAAATCATTAGATTTTCCATAAACGTGCGATTATTAGAGGTTAATAAAACTGTTTTGTCTTTTTATTCAAGAAAGGTGGGGGGACTATCATGTGAAGTGGAATCTTATGCGCAGAATTAAGTCAAATTTTTAATCATGGTATTTATGATTGGGGAGAGGGGGCATTTTATAGAGTTACCGGCGTATATATGCGTGTGCCTTTAAGTATGGATTAAAATTGCAGAGGGCTATTCTCCTTATAATTGAAGTCTGGATTTTTCAGAAATGAAAAAACTCCATAACCGAAGCTATGGAGTAGTGGTAGATTTTTCAGAATTTTCAGATTCTATGGTGGAGTTGCAAAAATTGTACCGTCAAACTTGAAACGGATAAGTTTATAAGAGGGTGGCTTTTTCGATTGGGAGTTGTAAGCCTCATAATAATCCTCTATTGTTGACTGTATTACTTTATGCTTTATGCCAAATTGAGTGTATATTCTTTTAAGGCGCGACTTTATATCTTCTTTTGAGATATAAACGCCAAGTGAAAATTCTTGATGTATTGCATTTAGAATGTCAGGCATAAAACGCCGTCGTTCTGCTTCTTTTTCATCATATTCAGCTGCTGCTTTGTCAAGTGCGGTTTTTAGATAATTGCAATCCTCACACCCTTTATAGCCAATTTTTCTATAAATCGGCAGAATATAGGCGGTTTCATCAATCCGTTTCAGCGCATCAATATATGCTTTTGCAGATTCTGTGTTTATGCGTCTGTTTTCCAAGTCCAACCGTATGTGTTCAAGAGCAATTACTATCTCTTTCCGTTTTGCTATGTCTGTCTTAGACTGACTGATACGCAAAATATCATCATTGCCAACAGTATAAAGATTCTCAATCAGATTGACATTAAAATGTTCGGATGCTTCATAAGCTCCATATAGAGTTTCAGCGGAATTATAATATGATTTTACCCTTTCTTCATTATATAGATTGTCCACGGCAAACGGATTTATTTCTCCACTCTCATCTATAAGTGCATTGTACCGTAGGCTTTTTAGGTCTTTCGCTATGGCTTCTTTTCTAATAACATCTTCTGTTTGCTCTAATTGAGTTGTGAGATTCATATAATTGTCGGCAAACTGAGATAGCTCTATTGCTAATTCCTCATTGCTCTTGACACGCATACTCGGATTTATTGTAGAAATGTGCGTCAGTGAATTATAAGTATTGCCATTAGCACCGTTCCCGCGAAAACGACCTTGTATCTGTATAGCTTCCGTAAAAGGGTCTATCATCGTATAGGCTGCTACCCTTAAATCGGTGAGTATAATAATGTCGGGCAATATTGGAAGAACTGTGATGTCAAGTCCAGAATAAAATCGGCAAGTGAAAAAGTTGTATTTAGCCAAAGGATAATTGATTTCGGAAAAGACATTGGAAATGCCACGTTCACGGAGTTTCTTAACGCTCTTTTCAGAACAGAAAACCTTGTAGTCAGATATGTTGTATTGTTCGATAATGGCATTGATGCAGTCTGTTTTGTTCATAAAGATACAGACACACGGACTATCGGACAATTCTTCAAGTTTGGATTTTAATGTTGTATTAAAACTGTTTGTGACTATCAGCGTCAAGTCTTTTTTATAATCGAATATGGGGGTGAGTTTTAATCTTATAAAACCTTGTTCGTAGAGCTTAGGGTGTGTAGGCGTGAGTGGTGTGGCTGACACCATAGCTTTGTTCTTGAATCTGAAAAAATCATAGATAGGCTGACTTATGGCATTTCTATAATCATGGTCTTGTGTGATTTTCTCGCACTCATCAAATAAGCAGAACCAATCTTCGCCGTATATGTCTATACCGAGTGATTCAGCTTCATTTCTGATTTTATAAAAGCTCTCCGGCGTTGTCAGAATCTTTTTATATGGAATATCCTCACGTGTGAGATACTTGCGTAAAGGCATGGGGCGTACCTCTGAATATATACCCTCCAACGGCATTTCTTCGTTGTCAAGTTTGCATTGAATCACTGGCACATTTGGCTCTATTATAATGGAATTCCTTTTTGCGTGAATCTCGCAGTATGTAGCGCCAACGCCCGTAAGCGTTTTGTCAAGAATGACATTTGTAGGGATATTTTCTCCATGACCGCCACGCCTTAATGCGTCTGACAGCCATTCATTGTTATGTAATTCAAGGGTTGTCGTTTCCATATATTTCTGATTTTTTGAAAAATTCAGAACGGTAGAAAATTGGAGATTTTCCATGATTAGTATTCACTCGCCAAAATTGTACCGTTCTGAATTTGAGGCATTATTCCAAGTTGTCACATAGAGAATGTAGATTTATTTATGCGGCTTGTCGTTTGCGTAGTTCTTCTATAAAGCTGACAAGTTCAGCCACGAGGCAACTTTCTTTTTCATGGCACTCGCTCATTTTGTAAAGCGAGATTGTAGAAGCAGGGATTAACTCCAGAGCCATAAGTACGGTTTCATAGTCGTATTTGGTGATTGTAGCGTTTATGGCATTGATAGCATAACGCTTGCCCATTTCTTTTTTGCCAAATACTACTTCGACGGCATCAAGCAACGAATTAGCTTGTTCGGGAGTCCGTTTGAGGTTAGGCACTTCTTCAACTGCCATTCCTAATGCGAGTTTTGTCGTATGCGTTTGTTTCAGCCGGACACCAAAGAACGCCATTGCAGTGTTCATAGGTATCTCACGTGTTCTTGCAAGAGCGTGAATCTCCTTATATGTGGGATTCTTAGAAGCGATAGAAGCTATACCGAGAGCTTCAACATTGTTGAGTTTACGGCTGAAAAGCATCGTTGTGCCGATTGCCTTTCCATATTCTTGTACGGTGGAGAAGTTATGTATTTCCACTTCTTCCAATACTTCATCGGTTTCAAACCGATAGTATGTGTCGGCAGTGTCGCACGGAACGTACACATTGGGTGTATTAGGTGGTATTACCTCTCCGTCAGAATCGACAAGGGTTATTCCCTCGTTCCAAAATGGCTTTGGAACACAAAGGTGAAATATCACTCTGAGTTGATTTTTGCGGTCTATGGCAGACAGCAAATCTGACTTGTCTTTGGGTCGCTCCATGTTATATGGTGAACGACCGATAATAATTTCTTTTACTGTGCCGTCTATGACAGCTTTAACTTTTTTACCCATATTGTTTTGTTTTAATGGGGTGAATATTATTGTAATTCCCCAGCCTATGCGCACTTGGCTTTCGATTACGCTGCAAATTTAGATAGTCCTCAAAGGGTGCGCAGAGAGTAAATTGTAAGCCGTTGATTACTCCCCCGAATTAAAAAGAAAAATCCCACCTCTCACGAATGAAAGGCAGGATTGTATATTGCTGATTATTGTGTGGTTGCGCTAAAAGTATAGGTTGCCTAATGTTTCTATCTTCTTGTTCTTATACTGTTTGAAAAATCCTTTGAGGGTTTCATCGCTTTCTCTGAAACTTGGATTGCGTGAAAGTCCGAGATTGAAAATCAGAGTGGATATAAGGAGATTCTTGCTCAACGATAAGCCGTCACATTTTTTCGATTCCCCCTTATATTGGGGATTCAGCTCAAAAAAGTACCGCATAAGAGTTGCAAAGTACCATATCAATACTGAATCTGATTCTTCATTTTGCAAGAACATCTGTTGAGGGTCTGACTTGTCAAAATCGGATAGGCAGTCTTTATTCACCGTTGAATCATATCCTTGTTTAATCCATTGTAGAATTGTTGTTAATGCCTTTCCGTCTGTCAGAGTGATTTTTGATTTGCCCGATTTTAGAGTGAGTTGGATTTTGTCAGAATCGTATTCTTCTAAGGATTCAGCGACACGGATAAACTTCTCTATTAGGTCTTTGGAATTATCGCCAAACTTCAATCCTCCGCAACGGTCTAAGGCATAATCAAAACAGAAAATTGTTAATAGCCAAAATGCGTCAGCGTCAAGTTTAAGCCCACGGATAACGGTTTGCAGGTCTTTATCTGAAATATATTGCTCGTAAGTATATCGTGTGGCTATCTCGTTGTTATTGTAGCGGATTTCAAAGGTTTCTATTGCTAATTGTGGGTCAGCGTTAATCATGCTTGGAAACCTAATACTACCGTCAGTCAGCCGGTGTGGTTCTCCTTTCCCTCGGATTACGGAATAGATGTATTTGAAAAGTTGCTCGTTGTCGCAGTCTATTGGTTTATCCATGTTGCTGTGATTTAGGACTGTAAAGTTACGAAAAATCCGCCTATCTGTGAATAAGCGGATTCTGTAATTATAGGGGGAAATGTATCAGAGCAAGTGTTTCATAGCATTGTCTATCTGCTCATTATCGAAGCTGTCAAGATATATCTGTGTTACTCGTTCAGAGCTGTGACCCATGATTTCACGGATTACGGCTGTTGATACCCCAGCTCGTTTCAACACGGTTGCCTGACTATGCCGTGCGACATAAGTAGTGAGAGTTAGGGGTAAGCCTAAATCCTCGCCTATCTCTTTAAGCCGTTTGTTCACTTTGGCTATGACCTTATGAATACGGTTGGACTTCTGTATCTCCGTTTCGTGGAAGTCTGATAGGATTGGAAAGAGATACGGACTGTCTTTACGATGATACTTCTTTATAAGCTCAATTGCTTGTGGTTGCAGTGGGATTTTGATTAGCTTGCTTGTCTTGTGTCGCTTATAGACTAACTTCCCCTCTATGATGTTTGCAGGGGTGAGGTTGGCAATATCTATGAAGTTGATTCCGCCACAATAGTATGTAAAAGCGAATATGTCAATAGGGAATCGCATATAGCGGTTGGTGGACTTGTAGGCAAGAATACGGTCTATGTCCTCTTTGGATAGGGAGCGTTTTGCCGTTTCCTCATGCAGTCGTGCCACCTTATATTTCTTGAAAGGATAGTTTTCAGAATCGGCTATATTTTCCTCCATTGCCAAATTATAAATGGCTCGTAGCGTTCTAAATCTTATGCCGATTGTGTTTTCTGCCAATCCATGCTTCCGTAGCCATGTTTCATATCTCCGTAGGAAACACACATCTATGTCTGAAAAACAGATGTCAAGATGCTTGTTGAACGAAACAAGCGAGTTATAAACTTGTTTCACGGACAGCATATAGCCACGCCTACCCTCGTCAGTGAGCCGTTGGATTTGTTCACAGAATAGGTCATGCACGGTTTTTGGTTTAACTCGCTTGGCTCTATCGTCTATTAAAGTACTTGCAGTAAACTCTTTACGTTCAGATTTCAGTTTAACTATCTCTGCTGACAGCTCGCTTGCCTTATCTGCTATCAGCTTGCTAAGATACTCATAATTAGGGCAATTAGGTTTCAGCGTGTTTCTCTCAAAGTTCCAATACTTAGGATTGACGGACACGCCTAAACTCTTATACTTCTTTTTGCCGTCTTTGCACACGCGAATCATTAGAGGGTGTTCGCCATTTGCGAGAGTTTTTGACTTGTAACACACAATGTTAGCTGTTACGTTCATGCGGTTTGCTTGGTTTAACTCTCGGTTTAACCGTCAACTTCCGTGGGGCTGCCGCAGGCGTGCAAGGGAATAAAAAAAGAGAGCTACATTTCTATAACTCTCTGATTTTCAGTGGTGCCAACGGGAATCGAACCAGTGACACAAGGATTTTCAGTCCTTTGCTCTACCAACTGAGCTATGGCACCATCTTTCGCGGCAGGCTCTCTCGCTTGATTGCCTTGGTTGCCGTTTTGTTTTGCGTTGCAAAGGTAGGACTTTTGTTTGGTTTGTGCAAGTGTTTTGCGATATTTTTTAGATCTGTTTTGCAGTTTTATTTCGCTTTTTGCTTTTGTTGTGGCTTTTACTTCTGATTATTAGTGTGTTGTCGGTTTAGTGGAATGAGCCGTATTTTTTATAAAAAGCAGCGAGGGCACCATGATGCGGTGCCCTCGCTTAGTTGCTGATATGTATACAATAGCTGTTTATTGCTCTTCAATGAAGCACTGGTAGGGGTAGACTGAGAGGTCGAGGAGGATCAGGTATGTGCCTGCTCCGGGCGAATCCAGATTGTTACCACCTACGGTGAGATTGTCCTCTGTGCCACCGAGGTTGATATCCCATCCGTGGTTCATGCAGAATTTAAATATGTCGGAGTCCGATAGGGTGACTTCGCCTTCCCATGTCAGGTTGTCGTCCGATGGGGTCATTTCGATCGGTGCAGCGGCATTCCAGTCATTGTTCGATCCTACGATACCGATCGAGGTGATCAGTGTCTTGGTGTAGGACATGTTGCCGAGGTTCACGTTAAGATAGTATAGACCCTCTGTACCGTCGACCGTGAAATTGGTGTTTGATCCATTCTGGAGTTGGTAGTTGGTCTCTCCAGCGCCGTAGTTACCCTTGTCGTTGTTCCATTCTGCTGCTCCGGTGAACTTAAAGCTGCCTTTCAGATTTGCGAACCCGGTGTAGTTGATATAGTTTGTGGTGCTGAGTTTTGTTGACCAGCTCCATCCGTTTCCATCACCGGGGACGTAGACGAATGGGATTGCGTTGCTGATCGACCATGTCTGATCAAGAACGTTGATGTTCAGCATGAATTCTCCGGGCTTGTCCACAACGATCCATTCGCAGTCGGCTTCAGTGGTGGCGTAGGCCAGCGTGCCCTCTTCTTCGCCGGATCCGATAAATGTCAGCGAATGGTTCTGTTCCCAGGTCTGGCCGGCCTGTTTGGTCGATGCCGGGATTACCTTGAATTTCCATCCGCCATCGGTCAGCTGATCCGATGAAATGTCGACTTTGAGCTGGAACACCGGGTTGTCGTACTGGTTACCCTGGTGAGAGAGCTGTACGGCATCGGCTATCGAGTTGCCGTTGATCGTGCCATAGATATAGTAGGTCGATTCAACGATATGTTCGTAGGACAGGGGTGTGATTACGATGCTCTGTTGTGTGCCTACGGAGCCCAGCAGCACGGTTGTGGTGCCGTCAAGGGCATAGGCTACATAATTTACGTAGAGTGTGGACTGTACGGTGGGATCGCGTGTGACCATGGCTTTCACTGCCTCGTCGAGATCAGTTGCCGAAACCTGTGCCACTTTGATTGCGGTTCCGTCAGGTGCCGGGATGACATTGAGATCGATCTGGCGTGCGGCAGACATATCCTGTGATGTCGAAACGTTCATCACGATCTTCAGTTCCTGATTTTCAGGAAAATTCTCAAGCTTTGTGATATCCAGCAGGTCAACGTATCCGTCTGTGGCGGTTTCAAGGTTGAC
>OFFJ01002027.1_pt1 | contig 13606 bp, 17 predicted proteins | sample 1521261 | NCBI WGS metagenome assembly OFFJ01 (sample SAMEA3504122, study PRJEB24116) | mouse gut metagenome | biome: mouse gut; feature: mouse-associated habitat; material: faeces | place: Denmark | collected 2011 | reverse complement strand
ATATTTCACGGAGGAAAACCTCTGTAACTAATAGAAGTTGTAAACCTTGGTCGGGGAGCAACTTCTATTTTTTTATGTCTGACCGCAATTTCTGAATCCCTCTACGGATAGCTTCTGCTTTTTCAACTTTTTCTTGTTCGCAATAGTCTTGTATAATCTGCGAGTGTTCATTGTCCAGCCTAATAGTTATTCTATCCGCTTTTGGGTTATCGGATTTTGGTCTGCCTGTTCGTGGACTCATCTTCTCACCTCACTTTTTGTCTGCCACTAAATCAATTATATTTAATGTCTGCCAAAAAGTCAAGTGCTTTTTATACCCAGTCCTCGTTTTCTTTTATCCACTCTTCTTCGGGCGCATATTGCTCTGGCTTTTCCTTTGGCGGCTCCTGAATATTCTGTAAATGCAACATTCTTACCCCTAAAGTATCAGCGGCGGCCATTGCATACACTTCGCAATCGAGGAAATGGTTGTCCGCATGGCTGTGTTTCGGCACCCATTCAAGCCGGGGCTTGCTGTTTCCGTTCTTAACAAGGATTTTATGCTCTGCCGTTACCTGCTCGGCGTATTCCTCGTCGCAGCCCTTGTATACCATCCAGCTTCCGCTGCCGTTCTTCCGGTGCATCCTGCTGGCGATCATGTCCTTATACTTGCCGCCGTCAACGATAACAAGGTCCATTCCGTAAGCCTTGGAAGCGTCCTTATTGACGGTACTCAGCTTGAAATGGCTCTGCATGGGGTTGCTGGAACCTTTGGCCGGCTTCGCCCATTCTGCGTTCAAAGCGCAAAAGTCGTATACGGCGTCGGCCTCGTAGCCGGAGTCTATGAGGCATAGGTTTACTATTGCAACGGCTCCGGACTCCGTCCTATATTCAAGGTTCATGATCTGCTCAACCTCCGAAAAGCTGTAAGCCTGCCCATGGGCTATGTTCTGGCTGGTTAAGAAGTCGCCCCAGGCTCTTATGGTCCAGTAAACGCTGTTTTCCTGTACGTCTACGCCTGCGGTAAGCAGCTTCGTCCAATCCGGCACGGTAAACTCTGTAAGCTCCGTCTGCCGTTCCATAACAAGGTCTTTGCTGGTCTTTAGCTTGGTATCTTCCCACGGCTCCGCAAGCCAGGAGTTTACGAAGTTCTGTAGCTTCTCCGGGTCTGCCTTGCTGTCCATAAATTCCTTCGCAATTTCGGAAAACCGGACGAAGGGGCTGTAAAGCGTATTGATCCAAAAGCAAACCTTTTTTACAAAGCGGGTCGTCTGCCTTACGACTTCCCAGTGTCCCTTCTTTACTGCCTGCTGCTTCTGGGCGTCGGTGATAACGCATCCGCACTCCTGGCAGACGTAAAAAGCAAACTCCGCCCGGTCTGCGTCGCTTAAGCCCTCCGAGTCGTCTATCGGCTCAAAGTTCCCCAGCTTCTCCTTTATGGCGTCCTCGCCGTATGCGTCCACAAGGTCCTTATCTTTCCCCGGCCACTTAAGGTTGTCAAAGCGAAGCTCTATAAACTCCCCACAATGCGGGCAAGGTATGAAGTAATGCTTTTCGGCGTCGGCTCCTTCCTTGGCTTTCCAGATGTGGTTCGTCCTTATGGTCGGGGTGCTGGTCATATAGACTTTGCTGTTTCGGAAAGTCTTTGTACGCTCTTTCGCCAGACTAATCGGGTCCGCCTCTTTCTTGCTGGCTCCTGGGTACTTGTCCACCTCGTCAAGAAAAAGGTATTTCATGGCGAAGGAAGCAAGCCCGGAAGGGCTGTTACTCCAAACGAGCTTTATAAACATATCATCAAAGTCAAGCTCTAAGTTGCTGCTGTTCTTATCAAATTTTTTATAAAGTGTCGAAGCTGCCTCTATCATGGGTCTGATTCGCTTCTCTGAAACGCTGCCGGCCATGGTTTCCGTAGGGTATACAACTTCTACGGGGGACGGGTCCTGCTGGATAACGTAGCCCAGCATATTAAGCTCCGCCTCGGTTCCTCCGCACTGGGTAGGCTTGCAAAAGTCTATTTCTTCCGTTTCCGGGTTTAGAAACTCGTCCATAATGCCTACCAGATACGGAGTCCGGTCGTTGCTCCATGGCCCCGGTTCTGCGCTGGTCAAACTGGAAAGCACCCTGTATTGTTCCGCCCACTCGGATACTGTCATATCTTCCGGGGGGTTCAAGTATTCAAGCGCGGATTTCTGGTATGCCTTGCACTCGTATTTCCGGAGCCGTAGCTGTTTAGGTTTTTGCACGGTGCTTCCCCGGCTTTTCTTCCCCCGGCTCCGGTGTATATCCGGCTACGACAAAAGCCCGAAGCATACGCTTTACTTCCGCGCTCATTTCCTTCTCCGCCTTACGGGCTTCCAACGGCTCCAGCTTGTCGCTTACTATGCTTACAAGCCGGGACGGTATGCCCATAGCAAACCGTTTGAAGGAAACAAAAAACTTTTGATAGTCTAAGGCTACTTCCTCAACGTCTATATATTTTCCGGCGGCGATCTCTGCCCTCATGCGGTGCATCTCACCCTGGCTCTCCTTCAAGGCGATTTCCGCCTCCAGCTTCTGCTGCCTTAACTCCGTTTCCTTTTCGGACTTGCCCTTGCCGTATGCCTTATCGGACAAATACTGGATATATGTTTTAATGGTCGGTACAAGCTCGTAACGCCTGCCCTCCCCTGGGACTTCGTCCGTCTTTATGATGCCCTCCTGTGTAAGCTGCTGTACCCTGCGGACGGAAACTCCGAAAATCTGGGCTATGATCTCAACCTTTACGAACTGGCCGCCGCTTGCCTTTTCCTCTGCCATTATGCTTCGCCCTCCCTTACTCTTACGGCCTTCTGGCCGGTGTATTCCTCCCAACGGTCAATAATAATGTCGCAGTATCTTTCGTTTAGCTCCATAAGGTATGCGCTGCGGTCAAGCTGTTCGCAGGCGATCAGCGTTGTCCCGCTCCCTCCGAAAAAGTCAGCGACGGTATCGCCGTATTTGCTGCTATTGGTAATCAACCGCCCGAAAAGCGCCACGGGTTTCATTGTCGGGTGCATATCGCTCCGGGCCGGCTTCTTTTCGTACAAGACTGACGTGTTCTCCTGCAGGCGTTCCCGGACGCCCTCAATGTATGCGACAAGCTCCGCTTTCTTCATGGCTGAAAAGTCTATATCGTCCTCAATGAAAACGGTATCTTGTCCGCGCCCTCCGCCGAAGTAATGACCGCCGCCCTCCTTCCAACCGTATAAGATCGGCTCGTGGCGCCAGTGGTAATCCTGGCGGCCTATGACAAACTGGTTTTTCTCCCAGATCAGCGTCTGCGCCTGGTAAAAGCCTGCCTCCTTCATGGCGGTTCGGAAGTTTATACCCTCGCTGTCGGCGTGGAAAATGTAAACCGAACAGCCGGGGCGGGCTGCTTCGTTGAAATTACAAAACGCCTTATACAAGAAACTGTAAAAGGCGTCGTTGCTCATCCGGTCGTTCTGGATCTCGTTATTTGTCCGGGTGCGGTTCCGCTTATAAGAACGCTCCAGGCTCTTGTCTTTGGTTTCGTAATCTACGTTATAAGGTGGGTCGGTGATGATAAGGTCGGCCGTTGCTCCTTCCATCAGCCGCTCAATGTCTGAAATGTCTGTAGCGTCCCCGCACATGAGGCGGTGGCTCCCCATCTGCCAAATATCGCCGGGGCGCGTCCGAACCTCTTTAAGTTCCTTCAGCTTCTCGTCCGGGTCATAGCCGTCGTCGTTTGCCTCCTGGGTAAGTTCAACGGCTGCAAATAGCTTTTCGATCTCGTCGCCTCCGAAGCCTGTAAGCCCCACGTTATAGTCTGCCTTATCCAAATCTATCAATAAATCCTTTAAGGCCGCCTCGTCCCATTCTCCGGTTATTTTGTTCAAGGCAATATTGAGAGCCTTTTCCCTGGTCTTGTCCATCTCAACCAGAATACAGTCCGCCTCTGTGTAGCCCAAATCAAGCATAACCGTGCGCCGCTGGTGGCCGCCTATGATGGTATTGTCTGCGTTGATAATAATCGGGTCAACGTAGCCAAATTCTTCTATGCTGGCGGCTATGCGCTGGTACTCCGGGTCGCCCGGCTTTAATGCTTTTCGCGGATTATATTCCGCTGGTTTAAGATCTGCAAGCTGTCTTTTTACCAGCTCCATAGTCCGTTTCCTCCTTCCGGTTCTGCCCTTGCGTAACGAAAGGCAAAATTTTTTTTCGATTTTATCGCCAAAAAGGCCGCGCCTTCCTCGCCCCGCAGGCCGGATATGGCTTGGTAAGTACCTACTGCGAGTTGTGCGGGTGGGCTTGCTGAACAGCGCAGCCAGGGGCTTGCCCTGTCGCCCTCTCTCTTTGCTTGCGTTGCTTCGGTGTGGTGCTGTATGCCTTGCCCTCTCTGCTTCAATGCTTGCTTGTGCTATGTGTGCTTGTGCCTACGCTGTGCTATGGTACTATGTGCGCCTATGCCCTGGGCTGTGGTGCTGTGCCTTATGCTCTTGCTGTGTGCTGTGTATGCTGTGCTTATATGTATGCAATATAATAAGCCTATGCTATGCCCTGCTATATGGGTATATAGGCTATAAAAATAGGGCTTGCTGTAGGCTTAATATATGGGGGTGTGCTATTTATTTTGTGTCCATGCTACTATACTAACACACTTAATAGTCCAATAGAGTCCGAACTTAAAAAAATCTCCGAAGCCTTGTATATGCTGGGCTTATGGGCTGTATGGGGCTATGTTTATATGTGCGTTTTATTCTGCGCTATGCTGAAAAGAGGGGGTATAAAATACCCTCGTAAAATTCGCCTTGTAAAAATGGGGCGAATTTTACGAGGGTATTATATGGGGGTATCATAGGGGGGCTATATTTCAAACCTCTTTTTTATACTCCCTTAAAATCTGGCGTACTTTCTTATAGGTCAATAGCTTATCCAGCCCTTTGTCCTGGTAGGAAAAAAGCGAGCTTCGGCTTAAGTGCATCTCCTTCTCAATGGCCGCCCAGCCTTTGCAATCAATAAAGCGAAGCTCCAATACCATCCGCTCCGTGCTGTTTTCCTCCAAAAAGTCCATAATATCCATGACTTTCAAAAGTGCTTTTTCTACCCGGCTTTTTTGGTCCTCTATCCGGGTTTCAATCTCGCTCATGCGGTAAACGAAGGAAGCGGCGCCGGATCCGACTTTGTTTGTGCCTCCGTAATTTACCGGAGAATATCCGTAGCCGCCTATAGGGGCATCCATTTCCGCCCGGATATTTTTAAGCCGTCTTTCAAGCTGTGACCGCTTAATGCGTCCGGTGTAATACTGGTTTAAATACTCCTTAAGCGTTTCCTTGTCCTCGCTCTGTCCGTTTTTCCGCTGCTTGCTTTTCTGATCCATCGGCTTCGTTCTCCTTATTCGTTTTTTTGCTCGGATCTGTCTAACTCAGCCGCTAAAAAGTAAACCTTGCCGCCGAAAACCTTAAGCCTGTATAGCTCCCGCTTTTTCTGGTCCCAGTCTGAAATAGGTATACCTCTTTTCTGCAGAATATCAAGGCTATTGTTAATTCCGGCCACCAATGTGGCAATAGGTAAATTTTCAAGCATTGCCTGCGCCTGCCTGGGGTCGTTTAAGTTCGGTCCCTTCGCTTTCCCCCGCATGGCTGCTCTCGCTTGTTTTCTGTTCACGCTTTTCCTCCTTCCTTCGCCGCTTCTCCTGTCGCCTCACGCTGGCGATTGCTGCTCCGGCGGTCGGATCCTTATATCCTTCGCTATTTCTCACTTGGCGGATCGCCTCCCTTGCGCTGAAAGTATACGCCGCCCCTGCAGGACTTCCACTCTCCGCTTTTGTCTGCAATCTTAACAAAGTTCTTAATTTCCAGCCCCTTTACGGTTACGCCGTCGGCTACATAATACCCTTCAAAATATCCGTGCTTGTCAATGCGTGTTATAACGACTTCCTGGTGGTAGCCGTTATCTGTTACAACGTCCCCAGCCTCGATCCGGCTCATCCGGACTTCTTTTTCAACAAGCGCCGCCTGTATGATCCGCAGGTCGCTGTCGGGAAGCTCCAAACCGTAAAGGCCGCCCGCTTTCTTGATATGTTTGTCAATCTCTTTTATAAGCTCCGCTTCTCTGCTCATGGTGTTCCTCCGATTTCTTTCTGCAATATTCTTGTTACCTCGTCCGGATATGTAACAACGTAGGCTTTCCCGCCTGCCGCCCTTATCTGCAGTATGGTCCGTTCCTGTATCTTGGAAAGAACGCCTATAAAGGGCCGCTTTACCTCAAAGCCATAATACCGGCCGTTTACTACGGCACAAATATCCGGGATCCCCTGGCGGCTGTATGGCCCAGCCGCCGCTTTCCAAACGAAGGAAGAGGGTATAAGCTCCCTTATGTGCTTTATGATCTTATCCTGGTAATAGCTTTCTTTTGGCAAGTGCGCCCGCAGGTACTTCTCCGCCTGGGCGGTTGTCTGGCAGGATATATCTTTCGTAGCCTTAAGGTACTTAATGACCTCCGCCTTGGTTTTAAATTGTTCAAAATCAATCATCAAAGCCTCTACTTTCTTGCGACGTCGCAACTGTTACCGTTGTACTTATCGTAAATCGGTTCCAACTTTTCCAACATCTCCATAGTTGCGTTGGCTATAGCCATCTTTTCATGCATCTCCAGCTTGCCCTTGTTTACCTTCTTAAGCCAGGCGTTAATCTGCTGCATTTTCTGCTCTGTCATGGTCGTCTACCTCACTTTCTTCCTTCCTGGTCCGCTCCTGGGCTGCGGCCGCCATCTGTGCAAATAATAACTCTAAGGGGTTTATTGCCTGCTGTTTCGGTGTATTCAAGTCAATTACCATAATGACCGCCGTTGCTATCTGCGCCGCAAGGTTCGGATTTTTTACTTCCTTCAATGCCAAATTGTAGGAATGAATATAAGCCGTAGTAAGCATTTCCGCTTTCTGTTCAATATCCACTTTATCCCTCCTTCTTATCTTCTCCGGATTCCTCAAATACCGCCTCTATGCTGGCTCTTATGTCCGCCAGCTTCTTGGCTCCGATTCCCTTGGTATTCTCAATCGCTTTCATAATTGCCGTAATGTCAACGCCTGGGACGCTCTCTCTGCCGTCCTGGAAGCCGAAGCCGTAAAGGTCAGTACAGAACGCCGTGAACTGCTGGCGGTCGTACTTCTTAATGCTCTTATACATCTCCCTAGTAATCTCCGGCATAACGCCTTTTCTGTTTCTATTCATCCTTTGCCTCCTTAAGCAAATCTCCTATATTTTCGCTCAAATACTCCGTGACCTTTTCGTAGCCCTCGCTATTGTCAATTTCTGAAAAGCCTCTATACTTCACCCTTGCCGGATAAACATCCCTTAACTCCATATCATCGTTAAATGTTCCGGCTCCGTCGCAAAATTCAAATACTATAGCCCATCCGAAAAGGTGAAGTATAGAATTTATAAGCCACAATAAGCCCGATTTTCTAAACTCGCACCAGCTCCTTCGCTCTGTCACTTCTCCGCCTCCTTACAAAAATTATCAATCAATTTAAAGAACGCTTTCGCCCCTTCCGGGTTTCGCTGTCCTGCTCTGGCCATTGCTATGGCGATCCGTTGCGGCTCCTGCTCTACTGCTACGACCTGCTCTCCGTCCGTGTTTTCCGGGTCAAGATCCGCCCATGCCGCTGGTGGTATATTGTCGCCCGGAAATGCAGCGCAGGTATAACGCGGGATCCCGCTTGGATATGGCGTAGGATCTACAATGTGCAACGGGCAGCCCTGGCAGGTGTGGTGGTGGTTTCTGCAATTTCCTACTAAAATCTTATAAGCGTCCATTATCGTCTGTTTTCCGTAAACTTCCTTTTGTTCCATGTCTATTTCTCCTTTATCTGTAATTCGCCGTTGCAGATCCGGACGTTTTCTCCGAAGTCCCATAAGCCCTGCTTTCCGGCGGCTGGTATCGGGTTTTTAAATAGCTGCGGCTTTTCCAGCCTCCATGCGTATCTGCCGACCGTGAAGTCGCCGTAAAGAAATTCCTCCGGACAAAGCTCCTTTATGAAGTCGTGGTATTCCTGATCTATCAGCTTGCAATCCGTCAAAATCGCCGTGCCGATTATAGCTCCGGTATGAAAATAGCGGTTTCTGTCCATTAAGTTCATATTGCGTCTGAAAAGTTCCGCTTCAAGTGCTGCGTATGCCTCTATTGTCATAAGCGGTGCTACTTCGTGAAACTCTTTCTTTGCGGCGTGGATCAATATCTCGCCCCGGTAATTCGTCCGCCAGCTTCTCGTTTCGTCGTGCTTAATTCCTGCGGCTAAAAGCCACGCCCATGGCTGCCAAACTGTTATAGCTTTCAATCTTCCGCACCTCCTAACGGCTCAGCCTCCTGGAAGTCGCACCCGGATCCGCCGTCGCCTCCCCATGGCTTTTCTCCTGCGTCTGCCTGCGCCTTGGTAAGCACCTTATTACCCTTTTCGCCCTCTAAAAGTGTGCTTGCTTCCTGGTCTGCTTCGTGAAGGGCAAGTATAAGCGGGTATTTGCTCATAGCCTGGGTAAGCTGTAAGTGAAGCTCCTTCGGTTCTGAAAATCCCATATGCCAGCGGATGGCGAAGCGTTCCGGGCCGGTAAGCCTCATAAACTGTTCAATCATCATAACGCTCTTTTCTCCGTGTCCGTATGGCACCCGGTCGTCTACGGTGTAGCAGGGAACCGATTCCCAAATGAAAGCCCCGGCGTTGTCCTTCTTTACCTGCCAGCGTTCCGCCGCCTTTACCTTCTCCGGGTCATAGGTCTTTTGGTTCTTAAAATCGATCTTGTAGAAATGCGTTTTACAAAGGTCATGAAGCAAGGGGCAAAGAATAAGGGCATCTTTCCCGGCATCCTCTAAAATGCAAGCCCAGGTACTGTTTTCCTTCTTTGCCTGTAAGCAATCGTACACGTTGAGGCTGTGCTGTAATAAGCCTCCCTCGGTGCTTAAATGGAACCGGGTAGAAGCCGGGGCCGTGTAAAAGTCGCTCTTTTCCCGGATGTACTCCAAAAGCTGCGCCAGCCCTTCCCGCTCTACCTGGTTTAAAAGTTCCTCAAACCTCTTTACGTTCTCCTGTGTGTTCATCGTTATCCTCCTTTTGCTCGGTTGTTTTATTTTCACTTTTTATGAAAATCAATATTGCCGCCCCTGGGGGCTTCTCTTTGCTTATCCACCCGCCCGCCGCCTCGTCGTAGAACTTATCCACAATATCGTTGTAAATAAGCGGCGGCTGTGGATTGTCCGGGTCCCAGGAAGGCCCGGCGGCGTATAGGCAAGTGTGGCGGTCGAAGTATGCTTTATATATCCCCTCTACCTTCTGGCGGTGTTCCTGGGCGATCTGCTTTATCTTCTCTAAGTCAAATTCCCGGAAAGCTGCCCACCCGACCTGCTTGCCGATCTGCGCCTCCTTAAATGCCTGGTTAATCTCGCCTATGAGCCGCTGTCCTTCGTCGTCGTCCCGGATCTGTAATCCGTCCAGAATGAAAAGCCTTAAGTATTCCTCTAATTCCTCCTTAAGCTGCTGCTTCAATTTCTCAAAAGGCTTTTTATACTTCCCGGCTAATTCCTCCGGCGGGACAAGCGTTTTGTTTTTCCGGTATTTTTCAAGCGTTACCGCCGCTTTTTCAAGGGCTTTTACTGCTTTTTCCGTAGTCGCTCACCTCCTATCGCCTATTCTCCCTATCGCCTTTTTATTTTTCTTTGGCGACATGAATAAAATCTTGTATTTATGGGGATTGAATATATTTCCTATCGCCTATCGCCTAATTTTCGGAAATACACCCTTACTTTTTGAAAAAGGTCATTTTTTCTTTACCTTTTTACTTTTTCAATAAGCCTATATAATAGGCGATAGGGCGTAAGAATATATATAATAGGCTTTAAAAGCCGCTTGTTTTCGGTGTTTTTTACCTATCGCCTAACCTATCGCCTAACCTATCGCCTATTTTTTAGGCGATAGGGAAAAGGTATAGTTTAATATGGCAGCTCTGTTTCTTCTTCCTCAAAAGGTGATTTCATATCAAGGTCTAATTGTTGCCACTCGTCTGCTTTCGGTTTTTCCTCAATCCCTGCGGCTTCTGCCGCCTCGTCCTCGTCTAATGGGTCAATAGCTTTTGAAAATCTCCCTATGTCAAATTCAACAAAGCGGCTTGATCTGTTATCAAACCATTTTGAAATGCTGTACTCTCTCCCGCCGTTCTTTTTTGGCTGGGAAGCAATAATATTTTTATCTGCTAAATATTTCATGGTTTTTCGGGGGCTATACCCCGCTTTCGTTAATGCCTGGTTAAGAAGCGAAGGGAATATATAAGCCTTGTTTTGCGCTGAACTTATGAAGCCCAGGCACGTCCCGATTGCCTTGTCCCCAAACTGGGCGCGGTTGCTCAATATCCAATCAACTATAAATTGTGTCGCGTTCTCGTTTACGTCGCTTACTCCTGCGGTAAGCTGTTCTTGTATAATTGCTTTCGCCATCTGTACGGCCCGCTCCCATGACTCCTTCCGTATTTCAAGCGCTTTCTTACACTTTTCGCCGTTTTGATAACAATTTTCGGCTTCCTGGTCACAATTTTCGCCATTTTGCTCCGCTTTTCCTTCTCTGAATATCCATGTATCAATAATCGCATCCGCAAGGGCGACCGCGCTTATCCCGGCTATATGCGCCCCGCTGGTTCCGTTTGCCGCTGCGTAAATTTCTTCTACCATCTTTTCGTATTGATCCGTTATGGTGCGCTCGTCTGTTTCAAGAAGCCGGGTTATAAATTCCGGCCCCGCCCAGCCGCAATTTACGGGCGCCTGCTGGTGCATAAGGCTGGCGGACTTCTCGTCGTCAAAAGGGCCGCCGTATATCTCCAGAACACGGGTACTTACGCCGGTCTGCGTTGTGTCTGTGCTTAAGGGTTCCTCGCCGGTTGCCAGGGCTACGGTGCGCCATGTATTAAGCGCCTGCAAGCCGCCGCCCTTGCTTCCCCTGGCGCGTCCGGTTCCGCTGGCGATCATGTAAACAATCTTTTCCAGGTTCTCCTGCTTCTGGCCTGCAAGCTGCCGCTCGTCAATGCCGAGTGGAAGGTCGTTATAAAAGCCCGCCATCCTCTCCAGGGCGACCTGGGTGGCGTTGAAATTTACCATAAGGCGTTCCGGGTCCCCCCAGGCGGAAAGCGCCGCCTTGAGTGCTGCGGTCTTTCCTCCCTTGGATCCGCCCCAGTTATATACAAAAAATATCCGCTGTTGTAATATCCGAAGCAACGGGGCCGCGAAGCTGGCCGCCAAAATAAAGCGGAACTTGTCCCGGCTCCGGTGTGGCTGCATGGTGTCCACCCATCCATCGAAGGTTCCGGCGGCGTGGTATGCTGCCGCCCAGCCTCTTAAGGATGGCTCAATATCCAGGACTATGTCGTCCCCGTGTCCTGGAAGGAAACGCCCTTTTGTCTGCCAGCCGAAGGTGGACGTTGAGTCTGCCTTCTGTATGATGTCTATGTTCTCCGCCTCCAATGCGGCCAGGAAGCTCACCACCTGCTTTGCGTTCTCGCTGGTGATGGTGCATCCCAAATCTGCAAGGGCTGTTATGTTCCGGGAAGTAAAAACCGTAGAACGCGGGTATATAGCGCGGCTCCACTGGCCGTCCCGTTTAAAGGCAATCTCTATTTTTTCCTCGCCGGTTTCCATGCTCTTTAAGCGCTGGGTTAATATGATCGGCGTCCTGCAGACCGTGGTCGGTATCGCCTTCTTTTCGTCTATGTGGCTTATGCCCTTTTCTGAATAGATCCAGCCTTCCGGCTGTCTAAGGTTTACGGGTGCGCCCTTTATGGCCTCCGGGATCGCGCTGGATATGTCGTCAAGGTCTATCTTCTGCGCCCGTTTTATGGCCTTCTGTATTTTCTCCGTGGCCTTCTCTGCGCCCTCTTTAAGATAAAGCTCCGAAGGGTCCTTAACGCCGTACTGCTTGCAGCTCCAGGTGTAAACCTCGCCTACAAACTCCGACTCCTGCAATATCCGGCAAATTTTAGCCAGGAACGTCTGGCCGCCCTGGTCCGGCTCCTGGTGGATGTATAGTTTTAAGTCCTGCAGCTTCGGAACCATCCGGGCGTTGAAGTTCGCCGCCCCCGGAACGCCCAGGGCTGAAAATTTCAAATACCATAAAGTCTGGGTATCGCTTTCCCCTTCTACCAAAATAGCCCAGCCAACTTTCCGGGCTTCCGGCAGCCTCCAATCGCCGTATAAAATCAACTTCCCGGAACTGCCCCAGCTCCATCTAAATTCCTTATCCCCGTAACGCTTCCGAAAAATCGGGGTAGTGCTTTCTTCGTTGAAGTAAGGCGTTTTAAGGTACTGCGTCCCGTCCTTGTCCTTGGCGGTGCTGATGCCGCAGGTGTCCTTTAAGAAGTCCTCCGGCAAGTGCTTATTAAAGGTATACTCTGCGAGGGTGTAGCTTTTATTCTTCGGCTTGGCTGGCTTGTTTTTCTTCGGATCCGGCTCGGTCAGCTTTCCGTACTTCTCTAAAATCTGCTTATATGCTTCCTTGGTGTCTACGCCATGAAGCTCCGCCCAGAAATTTATAAAATTCCCTCCGCGGTCCTCTGAGAAGCAGTGCCACTGTCCGGTTTTTAGGTCTGCGCTGAAACTGTTCTTTTTGTCGTCGTGGAAGGGGCAGCGGCCGACTAAACTGCTTCCGCTGGGCTTCGCGCCTTTTATGACGCTTCTATACTCCGCTTCGTAGTTGACGAAGTCGTCTATATTAAGCTGTTCGGCGTTCATCCTATCACCTTCTTAATCTCTTTACGGGTCATGTATACTACCCTTCCACGCATCTCGTCCCTTGTAGCCTGGCGTATTTCCCGCCGCATCCCTTCGCTTATCCGCCCGCCTATAATAATCAAAAGAAACTCGTCAGCCTCCCGAAGCTCCTTAAGCCCTATATCAAGCCCGATCTGCCGCTCCTTCTCCTGGCTTTCGTCCAGGAACTGGGTATAGAATAAATGCGGGGCGACCGGGATCTTACCCTCTAAAACAACTTTCCTGCAGAAATACCTCGCCACTTTGCGGTTAAATTCCATCCCGCTTTCTGTGAACGCTCTATAACGTGAAATTATATATACCTTGTCCATGCGCTTATCCTCCAACCGTTTTTTAACTGGGGGGGGTAAGCGCCCCGCCCCCAGCCTTTGCCTTTAATTAAAGGGCAGATCCTCGTCGATCCCGTCCGGCACGTTCATAAATCCCGCTTCGTCGGCTTTCGGTGCTGTCGGTCCGTCCTGGGTATTTCCTCCGGTTGTATTGTAGTCTGCGCCCTCTACGTCAAGCTGGCGGTACTGCTGCTTTACGCAGTCTTTCATGGCTTCGGCTTCCTTTGCCTTTTCCGGGCTTAACTTCCCTACGAAGGTAAATACTGCCCGGCTGTACGCAATCCCGGCGGCGTTCTTCTCTTTCTTCAGCGTGATCTTGGTTACTGCCTGCCAGCAACGGAAGCCCTTAAGGATCACCCGCTTGGCGATATAGTCCCGCATATACTTAAGGCTGGTCGGCGGTAAGGAAAGCACCAGGGGTACGGGGTTCCCTTCCCGGAGAATGAATACCCGGTGTACGTTCTTGCAAGCCTTCCCCTTGTCGTCGCTGCCGAACTGGTTATAAGGGCAGCTCGCGCAGT
>OFFJ01002021.1_pt1 | contig 13643 bp, 10 predicted proteins | sample 1521261 | NCBI WGS metagenome assembly OFFJ01 (sample SAMEA3504122, study PRJEB24116) | mouse gut metagenome | biome: mouse gut; feature: mouse-associated habitat; material: faeces | place: Denmark | collected 2011 | reverse complement strand
TGTTCTGTGGAACACCCTGCCAGGTGCGCGGGATGAAGCTTTTTCTGGGAAAAGATTTTTCTAATCTGATCCTTGCAGATCTCATTTGCTACGGGGCGGCCTCTCCGGGGGTATGGAAAGCTTATGTGGGCGATCTGGAACGTAAGGATAAGGGGAAGCTTGAGCGTTTTTCTTTCCGGGATAAGAGAAGTAAGAATTCAGGGAGGAGCTGCTCTTATGTGATAAACGGGAAAGAGAAAATGGAGGCGATGGGAAGGAATCTTTATTGCCGGCTGTATTTTGGAAATTGTATGCTGCGTCCTGCCTGTCATACCTGCAGGTTTTGTACGGCAGAGAGAGACAGTGATGTTACGCTCGGGGATTTCTGGGGAATCGAGAACTGCAATCCTGCATGGAACGACGGGATAGGAACCTCTCTTGTCATGCTGCATACAAAAAAGGCAGAAGAGATCTGGCAGTCTGTCAGGGAATCCGTCAGATGGTTTGCCTGTAATAAAGAGGAGGTGCTTCAGCCTCGGCTCATAGAACCCACAAAGCCGGCAAAGTACCGGAAACTTTTTATGAAAGCATATCAAACGCTGCCGTTCTGGTTAGCGGCAAAAATAGGAGGCGGACGATGGATAAGATGATTTCAATTATTGTTCCGGTCTACAATTCCGCGCCATATTTGAAAGGGTGCGTTGCATCGGTACTAAAACAGACTTACAAAAATTTTGAGCTGCTTTTTATAACGGACGGTCCCACGGATGGATCAGACGAACTTTGCGCAAGGTATGCCCGTAAGGATCGCCGGATCCGCTTTCTGCCGCAAAAGCATAGAGGGGTTTCCGCTGCGCGGAATGTAGGACTTGAACAGGCGGCGGGGGAATATCTGTTTTTTTTAGACAGCGACGACGCCATTCATCCGCAGCTTCTGGAAAAGCTAATGCGAGTGGAGGAAAAAACGAAGGCAGTGATCATCGCAGAAGATTTCTGCAGGATCTCTTCCAGACATTTTGAGAGAGAGGTATTTCGGCTGTCGGAAGAGGTTAGTCCTTTTTTAGAGACAAAGTATCAATATCTGGATCATAGGAAAGCACTAGAGTATTTTATGTCCGTTTGTCCGAGAGGATGTTTCTATGCAATCGGAGGTAAACTAATCCAAAAGCCGGCTGCAAGGAGAGTCAGATTTGATGAGACGATTTGCAGCGGTGAAGATACAAAGTATATGTATCAGCTTTTGGCAGAGGGGGCGGATGCTGCAGTGCTTGATGAGAAGTCTTATTATTACAGAAAGCATCGGCGAAGCAGAAGTGCGGAGCGGACGGTAGAAGTATGCAGGGGCATATATGCGTGTAATAAATACATTTGGCTGAAAGAAAAAAGAAATGGAAGAGAATTGTATGCACAAAAGTGGACAGAAGATACTGTGAGAAGACTTTGTGCATGGCATGCGGAGGCTCGCATGAAACGAGACCGTCCTCTGATAAAATACACATATAAGCTTGTGAAAAAAGAAAGAGGCTGTCCGACAAAAAAATGGATGGGGTGGAGGGCAGAGCTTGAGTACTGGCTGGCATTTTATTGTTATCCGGCTTATATGCTGCTTGATCTCTTATATAAGATAGAGACAAAGCTATGGAAGAGGTGATAGTTTGATAGGAATTTTGACATTTTACTGGGCGGATGATTATGGAGCGATGCTTCAAGTATATGCATTAAAAACATATCTGGAAAGGCAGGGAGAGACCGCAGAGATAATTCCTTATGCGCCTTTGAGACTGCGGGGAAGGTATCAGCTTGTACCTGTGAATGCAGTATATAAGTGTGGAAAATGGATGTTTTACAGAAACTTTTCAAGCTTTTCCCATAAGTTGTGTTATGCCGGGCAGTTTTACAAAAGGCGGATGTCTATGTGCCGTTTCCGAAAAAAATATCTGAGCGGGAAAAAACCGATCGAAGATGCGCGGAAGCTGCGACTACAGCCATATAAAGTGGTGTTTGTCGGAAGCGATCAGGTTTGGAATTCCGCAATTACTTTTGGATTAGATGACGCTTATATGGGAAATATCAAGAGAGGATCGTGCCGACTGGTTGCTTATGGAGCGAGCTTTGGAAGAGAGCAACCTCCAAGACGGGAATGGCGGGAATTCAAGAATGCGATCAGCAATAATTTTACGGCAGTTTCCCTTCGTGAAAGAGAAGGAGCGGATTTTGTAGAACGTCTTTTAAGAAGGCCGGTGGCGGATGTTCTGGATCCGGTATTCCTTCTGGACAAAGAAGTATGGCGGAATCTGGGCAAAAAACCTCAAGAAAAAAAATATATTCTTTTTTATCTTACAGAACCGCAGGATTTCATACTCTGGTTTACAAAAGAGCTGTCAGAAGCATCTGGCATGCCGGTGATACAGTTATCCTGCCCATTTAAGGGGAAGCAAGAGAAGAGCTTTTTGCTCCGTACGGATGCAGGACCAGAGGAATTCGTCGGCTATTTTCAGTATGCATCCTGCGTGATTACAAATTCCTTTCACGGACTGGCTTTTTCCATATTGTTTGAAAAACAGTTTCTTGTATTCCAACACAGTGTCTATCATACCAGACTTCAAAATCTGCTTGAGAAGTTTTCGCTGGAGAGGCGTCTTATAAAACAGGGAGCGGCGGCAGATTTAGTCTGTATGGACAAGGAAATAGACTGGCCGGCTGTCAGGAGGTGGCTGCAGGAGGAACGGGAGCGTTCAGAGAAGTTTATAAGAGAAGGAATAAAAGGAATATGAAAGGGCAGAGATTCTCAAAAGTTAGTGTAGTGATTCCAGTCTATCAGACGGAGGCATATCTGAGAGAATGTATGGAAAGCGTATTGGCGCAGGATTATAATAATCTGGAAATTATATTGGTGGATGACGGCTCACCGGACAGGTGTCCTAGTTTGTGTGACTGGTATGCGGAAAAAAACAGTCAGGTTAGAGTTATCCATCAGGAAAATCAGGGACTTGGCGCGGCCAGAAATGCGGGACTTAAGGAGACGAAAGGAGACTTTGTACTGTTTCTGGATTCAGATGATCTCTTAAGTCAGCAGAATACGATCCGAACGCTGGCAGGAACAGCCGTCAGGGAAAATGCAGATATTGTGACAGGCAATTTCAGGCGTTTTCAGGGGAAAAGGTACGGAGCAGTAAACCGGCACCATCTGCAGGGCGGAAATTATACAAAAACCGCCGACTTCCGCTTTCGGGGATTCCTGACGGAAGGGCATCTGATTATGGACTGCGGAAAGCTCTATCGGAAAGATTTCCTGCTGCAGAATCATCTGTGGTGTAAAAGACAGATTCATATGGAAGATAAGCTGCGCAATATGATGTGCTGCGTCTGTGAACCGGTGTACGCATTTGTGGATGATTGTGTCTATTTATACCGCATCACGGAAGGTTCGATTACCAGCCAGTATCGGAGAAACATAGAAGTCTTGGAAAGAGACTGGATTCGTGTGTCGGTATATTTATACAGGTATTTGAAAGAACACCGGAAATTGGAACAGTTTGGAGATCTGCTGGCTTTCCATATTTTTTGCGGGATTTTTACAATTGGAAGACAGAACCTTAAGACCGGAAGAAAGAAGGGAAAAGAGGCAGCAAAAATCTTGAAGAGATACGGGGAAAATAATCTGGTACACTGCACGATTCAGGCTTTGGCAAAGGGCAAATACTTGAAAGAAGTGCGCGCTCCTGTGTGGAGAATATTGCTGCAGGGCGCGTCGGTTCTGTTTTGTATGAGGCTGTATAGACTGGTTGCATGGGGCATTTTTCTTTTGCAGGGACTGGGCACGGAAAGAAAGGAAAGCAGGATAAGAAACTCGGGGGATAGTGCAAAATGAACACAAAAGACAATATTTCGGTTATCGTACCGGTTTTTAATGCAGAAGTATATTTGCGTAGATGCATAGAGTCTATTCTTTGTTCGCAATTTAAAAAATTTGAATTGCTTCTGGTGAATGATGGATCTGTTGATCAAAGCCGTTCGATCTGTAAATGGTATGAAAAGAAAGACAGGCGGGTAAGATTGATTGAACAGGAACATCTGGGGGTATCCGCTGCACGGAACCGGGGAATCTGCGAAAGCAGCGGGGAATGGATTGTCTTTGTAGATTCAGACGATTTTATTACGGATGATTTTTTCAGTCTTATTATGCGGAAAGAATACGAAGCTCAGGACCTTTTGATTTTTGATTTTGCCGGCTCAGATGAGTGGAGGCGCTATTTGAGAAGAAGACAAAGTTCTCAAAAGGCGATTATGGAGAGGCAATATAATGAAAAAGACAATTTGCTTTTGGTAGATAAAATGCTGCGCTGCCATCAGCTTATGAAAGGCGGTCATACAGATTTGCGTTCGGTCTGGGCAAAAGCCTATAAAAGAAAGATAATACAGCAATATTTTCTAGAGTTTCCCGCAGAACTTATTATGGGGGAGGATCAGATTTTCCAGATTGGCTATCAGATGAAGGTGAAGCGCTGTATATATTTAAAAAAGGCGGTTTACTTTATAGAGACTCATCTGGATTCTGCAACGCAGCGTTATCAGGCAGATACATGGAATCATTATTTATATTTTCTCAGGCATCTGAAAGATGTTCTGAAGAGCTATCCATGTTATCCGGTCTGGAAAGAAGGGTATTATGACGCAGTGCTTTCTAATTTAAAAGGGATACTGGTAATGGGTATCTTTCATCCGCAAAATTCTGATTCGACCAGTAAAAAATATAAATTGTGCCGCAAGATTCGCGGATTGCAGATGGTTGAACGTGCAGTGAAATATTCGAACCGGCAAACAGGAGACTGGACAAGGAAAGTATTGCTTTTTTTCTTTCGGTTTCGTTGTTATCCTGTTGTGGGATTGATTTGCCGCATCGGGCATATTCGGATGAAATGGAAAAAACGATAATAAAACAAATGGAAAATAGTATGGAAATGTTTAGATATTTAACAGGTATTCTGGAAAAAGAGGATAAAAAGACATGGAGAATACTGGTTATTTTTAGTTTTTTCAGTCCGGTCATAGATGTTTTTAGTTTCTCTTCGCTTATTTATATCGTTAATACAATTGTCAGTGAAGAACAGATTTCAGAGGAAATGATACGGTTTGCTCTCTTTATGGGGATTGCCTCGCTCCTTGCAGGATTTTTTGAATTGTACAAATGCGAGATATCGAATCGGTTGGAATATTATGGAACTCACAGGTTGTCTGTGAAGGTTTGTGAGCTGTTTATAAAAGAGGATCTGCTTCATCATAATCAGAAGAGTGTCATGCAGGCATTGTCCATGGTGCGGACGGATACTCAGAACGGTATTGACATTTTGATAACAGGAATTCGATTATGGCGGAGTTTTATTACGATGACAGGCTGCTTTGTCGTCCTGATCTATGTGTCGAAATGGATTGGCATTATAAGCTGTATTTTATTACTCGTATTTATGGCTGTGATGTTTTGTAAATTTCGAACGCAGATTAGGGACTACGGTGTAAGAAGCAGGAAAAGTTTGGTTAAGACAAATGCGCAGGTTACGATCTCATATGGTGTTTTTAAGGAAATGAAGCTTTCCGGCAGTCCGGAACTTGTGTTAGAGCGTTATCAGAATGAGAGCAGTGCATATGCTGAGGTACAGAAAAAGTATAAATATAGAACCAGCGTAATCAGCGTGATCATGCAAAATTCGGTTATGAGTTTTCTCTTTCTTGTTTTTGCTTTTCTTATGTGGAGGCAGGAGGAGGCATTGATTCATATTCTTGTATCAATGGTAGTTTATATTACGGTTTTGATCCGCGTCATACCGCTATCCTATTCTCTTGTGGATGGGATGAACAGCATAGAATTTAAAAAGGAATCTTACGAGGCGTTAAGGGAGAATTTAAAACGGTATGATGAAATGCGGCAAAAGGAGAAGCTGGACGGCCAGATCAGACAAAAAAAGATAACGTTTCAAAAAGGAATTCAGGTTAGACATCTTTCGTTTCAATATCATAAATACGCGGAAATATTTAAAGAGGCTTCCATAGATATCCCAAAAGGCTGCTCGGTTGCTGTTATGGGGATGTCGGGCGCGGGGAAGACAACTTTTCTGGATCTGGTGCTTGGCCTGTTAACACCGCAGTCAGGAAATATTTTGTATGACGATTATGATATCGTTACACAAAGTGATGCGGCAGGGAACTGTCAGGCAAAGCTCGGAACAGTTGTGAGCTATATTCCGCAGACCGTGTATCTGAATGGGGAAACCATCCGGAACAATGTGGCATTTTTTGCACATGAGGATGAAATAGATGATAAAAAGGTCGTGGAGTGTCTGAAATATGCACAAATTTGGGAGGACGTTGAAAGGATGCCGGAAGGGATCCATACCCTGATCGGGGAAAACGGAACCGCGCTTTCCGGAGGACAGCGGCAGAGGATTGCATTGGCGCGGGCTTTATATAAAGAATTTGAGCTTTTAGTCATGGATGAGGCGACGGCAGCGCTGGATCTGGAAACAGAAAAAGCGGTGATAGATTCTATCCGCAAGGTAAAGAGAGATAGAACAATTCTGATTGTGACCCACCACAGGAGTCTGGCGAATGAGTGTGATCGGATATACAAGATTGAGAATCAAAAATTTATACGAGTGAAATAAGATCCAGGAAGGAGGCAGGGAAGAAGGATGCTTCTAAGAGACAAAATCAGGGATTTAGAATGGGCGGCATATAAGCAGAAAAGAGTAAAAAAGCTGAAAAATAATGACTTTTCCATTATATCATCTAACTGCATCGGAATGTTTATGTATAAGGATATGGAATTGCCGTACCTTTCCCCGACAATCAACTTAAGCATCCCTATGAATGACTTTGTTAAAATGGCGGAGAACCTAAGATGGTATATGGAGCAGAAGATTACCCAAGCTGAAACAAAGGAGGATTATCCGGTTGGATTTCTTGGAGATGTGGAAATTCGTTTTATACACTACAGCACATTTGAGGAAGCGGTCTGGAAATGGGAAGAGAGAAAGAAAAGGATAAACTGGGATAATCTGTTTATAGCGGGAGCTGAAAGAGATGGTTGTACTTATGAGACGATCAGACGTTTCCAACAGCTCCCGTATAAAAATAAAGTTATATTTACACATGTAAGATACCCGGAGTTTCCGTCAGCATATTATATAAAGGGATTTGAGGAAGAAAAGGAGGTGGGAGTTATTACATTTTTCAAAGAACAGTTTTTTAAAAGACGGTATCTGGATGACTTTGATTATGTGAGATTCCTGAATGGTTCAGATGTTTGTTAAAGAAAGAGTATCCATTGTCATGCCCGTATATAACGGGGAGCAGTATCTTTTGCCGATGCTGGATTCCGTCCTTTCACAGACCTACAAAGAGATGGAGATGATTCTGGTTGACGACGGCTCAACAGATGGCACGGTACAGGCGGCAGAAAGCTATCAGGATAGATTTGCTGCCAGAGGGTATAAATACCGTATCGTATGCGCGAAACATAAATGTGCGGCGGCGGCAATAAATGAGGGGCTTCCTTTTGTGACGGGAGAGTATCTGATCTGGCCGGATGCTGACGACAGGCTGGAGAAAGATTCGGTAGAAAAAAGAGTTGAATTTCTGAAAAAACATTCGGAGTATCAGTGCGTCAGGACGCTTGCTTACTATTATGAAGAGAATACAAAGAGATATGTACGGGCAGATGAAAATATGGAAGATTATTCCAATGAAGAGCTTTTCTGGGATATTCTGGAGAATCGGACATATGTCTGCTGCGGGTGTTACATGCTGAGAACGGAGCCGTTCTTTCAGATTTATCCAGAACGCCGTATACCGGAATACCATGTGGGACAGAATTTCCAGATGCTTCTTCCCTTTCTGTACCGACACAGATGCCCTACCATTCCAAAAAAACTGTACGGGGTGTGCGTCAGGCAGGGGAGCCATTCCAGAATGCGGCTGACACAGGAAGAAGAGGAAGAAAGATATCGGGAGTATGAGGATTTGATCGATGAAATTGCGGATCTTTGCGGCATCGACGACAGAACTTCAAGAGACAGGATTGCTTACTGGAAACTCAGGCGCAGATACATACTTGCCGTAAAATACAGATGCATATGCCGGATCATCAGTTCCTGCCGTCAGATGCGTCAATTGCACTGGCATGGTCAGATCAGTATTTTCAGGCTGCTGAAAGATTCTGTATGGATATGTCTTGAAAATACATGGGTGATAAAATATGTATATCCGGTTTACAGAGATTCCATGGACCGATTCGCTAACACAATCCGGCGGCTGATCAAATTTGTAACCTGATTACAAAATGGCATCATGGGGGCAAAATACCTTTTGACCTCAACATCATGAAAAATTTAGAAAATATAAGAAGAAACGAGGAAATGTGATGAGAAAAAAAGTAGTTCAAAAAATGACGGCATTATTTCTTACCGCTGTACTGTGCGCAGGCCTGTGTTCAGATTTTGCGGTAAAGGCAGAAGAAGGCGACGTGATAATGGAAGAACAGTCCGGACAGGCAGAAGCTGATCAGGCGGGCGATGTTCTGACGGAAACAGGACAATCCGAAATTTCGGAAAAAGAAGAGGGTGAGCAGGAAAAACCGAAAACGGATGAAACGGATACCGTACCGGAAGAGTCCGACATACAAGAAGAGCTGGATGCCGCACCGGAAGAACCGGACATACAAGAAGGGCAGGGACAGCCGGAAGCTTTAGAATATTCGGATGAAGAACCGCAAACGGAGACGGAGGACGAAACGGAACCGGAGCAGTCAGAGGCATGGGAGCAGATGGGGAGCGTCAGCAGGGCAGTGACAGGTCTGAGACCGCCGCGGTTTTTAACAGGATGTAACTGGATGCAGGCAAAGCAGGAAGTGACATGGGACTGCGTATATTTTGGAAGTTACCCCCAGAGTGAGGTGCTGAAAGCATCGGACCCTGAATTGTATGAGAAGCTTCAAAGCATGGAGGAAAGTAAATGGGTTTCGAAGTACGGGGACGCTACGATGGGTGAGACTGAGGTTGATGGGGACCGCTATCGCAGAATAACCCGAGCTGATGCGAGTCATGATGAAGATCCTCCTACGGAGCCTGGTAAAAAACCTACATTTTATCAATGGGATGATTCTAGTACTTATCACTATTTTAAATACGAGCCGATCAAATGGCGTGTGCTGAGTGTGGATGGCGATCAGGCGCTTCTTCTGTCTGATCAGGCGCTGGATACCCGGGCATTTCAGAAAACTAGGGCTGCAATTAACTGGAACAGCAGTCTCAGGGACTGGCTGAATGGTCTGAAAGGGTTTGAGGATGACAATTTTATCGACACTGCATTTACGAAAGAGCAAAGCGGGGCAATCATCGAACAGGACGAAAAGGTATTCCTTTTATCAGCAGAGGAAGTGTCCGGCTCTGGAGAAGAGACGAAAAAATATGGTTTTGTAAAGCAGCCAGAAAGTGTCGAAAATGAGAAAGACAAAATAGATGAAGCGCGTCAATGCATGAGCAGTAACTATGCATTTGCAATGGGAGCAATGATTGATCCCTTTGGTGATGGCTACCCGAAGAGTGATAATTGTTATTGGTGGCTGCGTTCCGAGGGGAGTCCTTATGAAAACGGTAATGGCGGCTCTGGAACTGTCCATGCATATGTGTCGGCCGTGGGTATTGTTTATACTGCTGGTGATTGGGAAGACAGCGGTTATTATGGCATCCGTCCGGCTTTGCGGGTGAATCTTTCGAATGTTGCCTCCCTTCCGGCCGGCCAATGGGAAAAAGCAGGAACCGTGTGTTCAAATGGAACGGTGAAGCAGGAGGGAGAAGACAGCGGAGATAATCCCGAAAATCCTAATCCCGGAGATACAAATACTGGAGACACGAATACCGGAAACCCCAATACTGGAAACCCTAATGCTGGAACTACATCAAAAAAAGCAGTCAAGGTATCAAAGATTACGCTTTCTGGTATCTCTAAGAAAATCGCTGCCGGAAAGAAGATAAAACTGACTGCAAAGGTATACCCTGCTAAGGCTTCGAACAAATCCCTTACATGGAAGGTGAGCAACAAGAAAGTTGCAACGGTTAACAGTAAAGGCATCGTTACCTTAAAGAAAAATTCCGGAGGTAAAACAGTTACGATCACAGCAATGGCAAAGGATGGGAGCAAGAAAAAAGCGACTTACAAAATCACTTCCATGAAAGGCATTGTGAAGAAGGTTACCATTGCCGGCAAAGGGACGAAGACTGTAAAAGCAGGAAAAACTGTATCATTAAAGGCAAAGGTTACTGCATCAAATTCAAAGAAAGCGAATAAAAAGCTGCAGACAAAGATAGATGAACTGACGATCGATAATACCCGTCTGCGTCAGGAGCCGTATGAACTGGAACGTCTGAGAGAATTGTATAAATTAGATGAGAATTATTCAGATTACGAGAAGATCGGGGCTCATGTTATCATGAATAACGGCAGCAACTGGTATACGGACTTTACCATTGACAAGGGAAGTAAGGATGGTGTTCAGGTGAATTCCAACGTTCTTGCCGGAAGCGGGCTTGTGGGGATCGTCACGGAAGTAGGACCCAATTATGCCCGTGTCCGTTCGGTGATCGACGATGCCAGTAATGTAAGCGCCATGATGCTGTCCACCTCCGATACCTGCATGGTCAGAGGCGATCTGGAATTGATGGCTGACGGCCGTCTGTATTTTGAAAAACTTGCCAATAATGACAATGAGATAGAACCTGGAGAACAAGTCGTAACCTCACATGTGAGCTCGCGTTTCCTCCAGGGGCTGTTTATCGGATATGTCAGTGATATCAAGGTTGACCCCAACAATCTGACGCGTTCCGGGTACATTACCCCGGCTGTCGATTTCAGCAAACTGCAGGAAGTCCTTGTCATTACCACGACAAAGCAGGATATGCTGGCAGATGATGAGGAAAGCAGCGAAGGAGAATGATATATGAAGAGAAGGCTCATTACGATCGCGATGATCCTCATATGTTTTCTGTTGGAGGGCTCCGTCTTTCATCAGCTGGCATTTGCCAGGATCAAACCCAATCTGCTGATCATCGTGACTTCGTCATTTGGGTTTATGCGCGGTAAAAAAGAAGGAATGTTTGTAGGTGTCGTATCAGGGTTGATGGCAGATCTGTTCTGGGGAAGTACCTTGGGATTCAACATGCTGCTGTATACGGTGATCGGATATGTGAACGGAACTTTTCAGAGAATGTTCTATGACGATGATATTAAGCTTCCGATCATGCTGATCGGATCAAGCGGGCTGGTCTATGGCCTTGCCACATACGCCTGCATCTATATGCTTCGGGGGGATTTTGCTTTCTTTACTTATCTGATCAATATTATCTTTCCTGAGTTGGTATACACAATTCTGATAACGTTAATATTATATCAGGTGATATTACACATTAACAAGAAACTGGAAGCAGAAGAACAAAGGAGTGCAAGCAAATTTGTATAGTTTATGGGAACGGTTTAAAGCCGGATTTAAAGAAATCGCTCAATCCCGGGTGGTCGTGATTATCCTGTTATTCTGTGTCATGTCCGCAATACTGGTGCAGCGGGTATTCTACCTTCAAATCGTGAAGGGGCAGGAATATCTGGACGATTACAAGCTTCAGATCCAGAAGACCAAGGAGGTACAGGGTACCCGCGGCAATATCTATGACCGCAATGGGTATCTCCTGGCATATAATGAACTGGCATATGCAGTTACCATTGAGGACAACGGGGAATATGATGACCGGGAACATAAGAACAAAGAACTGAACAGAGTCGTATCCAGTGTAATCCGAATGGTGGAATCCAACGGGGACACGGTAATCAATAATTTCGGGATTATTCTGGACAACAATAACAATTATATGTATGTCGCACAGAATGAGACACAGCGGCTCAGGTTCGTTGCAGACGTATACGGGAAGCGGACCATTGACGAGCTTTCCGAAAAGCAGAAGAATATCTCGGCAGAGGCGCTCATTAACTACCTGTGTACCGATGAGGTGAACGGGTACGGAATCGACCAGTCTGCCATGGAACGGCAGGAAGTTCTGAAATTGGTGAATATCCGCTACGCAATTTCTCTGAACAGTTACCAGAAATTCATCGCTACCACCATTGCGGAGGACGTAAGCGATGAGACGGTCGCCGTGGTCATGGAGAATCTGGACAGCCTTCAGGGAGTCAATATTGAAGAGGAGTCCATGCGGCGGTATGAGGACAGCTATTGTTTTGCAAATATTATCGGATATATCGGTCAGATTTCCCAGGAGGAATACGACGCGCTTAGCAAGGAACAAAAAGAAGAGTATTCCAAGACGGACACCATCGGGAAGTCCGGGCTTGAGAAGACCATGGATTCCGAGCTTCAAGGAAAGAAAGGCGAGATTAAGCTTTACGTCAATAGTGTGGGCAAGGTAATCGAGACAATCAATCAGAAAAACCCCAAGGCGGGGAACGACGTATATCTGTCTATTGACGCCAATTTACAGAAGGCGGCGTACCATATCATCGAGCAGGAACTTGCAGGCATCCTGCTTTCAAGAATCCAGAATGCGTTAGATTATGACCGTACCCAGGTAAAGGACGGTAGCGACGTCATCATCCCGATTGGGGATGTGTACAACACGTTCATCAACAACGAGATTCTGGATATGAACCACTTCGGGGCTGAAGAGGCAGGGGCCACCGAGAAGGAGGTCTTTGCTGCATTTTCCGCAAGGAAGGAGAGTGTGATACAGGATATCTCTGCAATCCTGACAGACCCGGGGGCAAGGGCATATCGGGATTTCCCGAAAGAGACGCAGGCATACCTGACTTATATCGTCTCGGATCTTCTGACTGGCGGCGGCGTTATCCGCTCGGAAGCCATTGATACCAACGACGCCACCTATAAGGCATGGAGGGATGATGAGAGTATCAATATCTATACGTATCTGACCTATGCAATTTCTCAGAACTGGGTAGATACCTCCCTGCTAAAAGAATATGCTGACGCCAAGGGAGAATATACCGATTCCAATGAACTTTATCAGGGAATGATTCATTATATTTTAGAGGATATCCATGCAGATAACAGTTTCAATAAACTGATTTACCGGTATATGGTGAAGGCGGGCGCTGTGACGGGGCGGCAAATCTGCCTGATGCTTTATGAACAGGGAGTCCTCGAATTTGATGAGACGCAGTATAACGGATTGAACTCCGGCGGCATCTCTGCCTATGATTTTGTCCGAGGCAAGATTGAGACGCTGGAGATTACGCCGGGACAGCTTGCGCTGGAACCCTGTACCGGTTCTATTGTAGTCACGGACACCAACAGCGGAAAGGTACTTGCCTGTGTGTCCTATCCAGGATATGACAATAACCGTCTTGCTAATGCAATGGATTCCAATTATTACCAGAAATTGGTGACAGACCAGATTGTGCTTATGGTAGGCTACGACCGGGCAAGCAACACAGCAAACTACCAGGGAGAGCTGACAAAGGATTATTATGGGCGCAGCGTCCCCAAACACGCTCACGGTATTACTTTTGCAGCTAAAGATAGGAAAGCATAGGACTGCGGAAAAAATTGGATACAAATTGGGGCTGATGTTGCAATTTCCGCATGAATG
>OFFJ01002013.1_pt1 | contig 13695 bp, 9 predicted proteins | sample 1521261 | NCBI WGS metagenome assembly OFFJ01 (sample SAMEA3504122, study PRJEB24116) | mouse gut metagenome | biome: mouse gut; feature: mouse-associated habitat; material: faeces | place: Denmark | collected 2011 | reverse complement strand
CCTCACAGAAACGTTGAAGTTCTAAATGTTTCACTTCATTTACATTGCAATATATCTGAATCTCTAAATAGCCGTTTTCTTGATTTATTTCAGCATAAAAGTTATCATCTTTAGCTATTTCAGCAACTAAATATTCTCTGTCAAAAGGACTGACTATCGAAATTTCATATTTGTTATAAATCATATTTTTTAATATTTTTACGTAATAGATTGGTTTTGTTCCGGGAAATTTCTTCTCTACGCATACGTAATAACATATACATCAAAAAACATATTCAGACTGTAAAGTGAAATAGATAGACCTTATTTTAAATACTATTGATGCCAGCCTCAAAGCATAAAGTAGCTAATAGATTATTTCCAACAATGGCTTTTCCCTTAATACTTTCCAGATACTTATTATTACTCACTATTTTTATGGCATACTCTTTTCTCATTTTAGTATAGTCTACATTCAAATATGGAGAATACCCCCAAATATAAAGCAAATTTAATTTGAAAATTTTCTTTTAAAAAAGTGCAGATTTTACTAGATTTTTTATTTAGGCATGGTATAATAGATTTACAAGCATTCATTTTAGGAGGATTTTATATTATGGCAGATACTCAAAAGCGTGTCAGAAGAACCGTAGAGGAGCGGGCGGCTGAGCTGGATAAGAAGATCCAGGCGCACAAGGAAGCAATCAAGCTGCTGGAAGAGAAAAAGGCGGACCTGTTCCGCCCCAGAAAGCGCCGTCGCACCGAGGCGGAAATCAACAAGGAGCTGATTTCCCGTGCGAAAAAGGCCGGTCTTTCCTCCAAGGAGATTGCAGAGCGGCTGGGCATCGAAATCGACTGAGAAAACGGGTTTTATCAGAAGGGTTGTGTTCACAGTTGGGGAGCACCGGCCAAACGGTGTCCGAACTGTGGATACAACCTTTAAACATTCTGCTTATTTTATACATGGACGGGAGCGGTTTTCTTTTGATTCAAGAACTTACCCGGCCTCAAAATGCAACGGCTGTTTTTGAAGGGTGGGAGGATACCATCGTTCTCTCCTGCCTTTCCGGAATGATGGGTCATATCTATGGCGATGATTTGGTAAACCCCAGTGCTGCCCTGGCGGTTCTGGGGGATTTTTGCTTTTTCACCGGCCGGCCCTCCCCGGAGCTTATTGATTTTGCAGCGGGACTGTTTTGCCGCGGGGGAATTCTGGTTCCCCAAAACGAGGGCTGGTCCGCCCTCATCCAAAACCGCTGGAAGCAAAAGCTCTTTTCCTCCACCCGCTACGCCACCGGCTATACGGTCACGGCCAGTTATACGGGCCAAGTGGCAAAGACCGGCTGCGAGGTTGTCACCTACACCGCCATCTTCGGCAGCGAGGAACTGGCCAAAGAGGAAAAACCGGCTGACCCTTCCGCCCCGTCCAACCAGACCGGGCCGGAGGCCCCTGACACAGACCCCGCCCCCGCTAAAACGGGCGGCACGCATTGGCTTTCCCTGCTGGGCTGTGCTGGCGGTGTGGCGGCGCTGGCAGCGGCGGCGCTTTGGACCATCCAGAAAATGAAGGAAAGGAGGACTTGAACATGAAACGATTGCTGCACATTTTTCTTTTGACGGCGGTTTTCGCCGCCATGCTGGTGGCCCCGGCCCATGCGCTGGAGTACGACTTTGACGCCCCGGAGGACTACCTGTTCGGCCAGCCCACCAGCGATGACACCATCTACGAGTGGGAGAATCCCAACGTGGACCGGAGCAAGAACACGACCCTCGTGGCCCCTGGTTTCGGGACTCCCACCAGCTACCTCCCTGGCAGCGGCGAGTATCCTTTCGCCCTCTGCGGCTTTTTCACCTACAACGGCATGACCTTTGAAAAGTTCCTCCTCGCCGTCATCCGCTCAGAACTGCTGTACCCCAGAAAGCTGGTGTTCCGGGCGGAGAACCTGTACGCCCAGGCGATGGAGCATTCCTCAGTAAAGGAGGCACTGAAGATTGATTAAAACCCTTCAAAATACGTTGAAGCAGGACCGGGAGGGCTTCGTCCTCCCCAAGTCCGTGCAGGACGCCATCCCCATCCGCCGCCTCTGGCCGGATGGGATTTTTCAGTTCGGGAGCAAATTCTCCAAGACCATCCGCTTCTCGGATATCAACTATGCGATTGCTTCAAAAGAAGATAAGACGTCCATGTTCCTGGGTTACTCGGAGCTGCTCAACGCCCTGGACACCGGTTCCACCACCAAGCTGACCATCAACAACAAGCGGCTCAACCGCCAGGACTTCGAGCAGAAGATCCTGCTGCCCCGGCAGGATGACTATCTGGACGGCTACCGGGCCGAGTACAATGCCATGCTGATGGACAAGGTCACCGACAGCTCCAACAGCGTGGTGCAGGAGCGGTATATCACCCTGTCCGTTCACCGCAAGAGCATCGAGGAGGCCCGCACCTTCTTCGACCGGGTGACGGCAGACGTGACCACCCGGCTCAGTCAGCTGGACGCCCACAGTGAGGAGCTGGAGGCGGTGGAACGCCTACGGGTGCTGCATGATTTCTACCGCACCGGCGAGGAAACGGAGTACCACATGGATCTCCACGATCTGATGCGGAAAGGCCACAGCTTCAAGGACACCATCTGCCCCGACAGTCTGGAGTTCCGGAAGGACTACTTCGTCATAGGGGACAAGTTTGGCCGGGTACTGTTCCTGAAGGAGTATGCCAGCTACATTAAGGACAGCATGGTCAATGAACTGACGGCCCTCAACCGCACGATGATGCTGTCCATCGACGTGATCCCCGTCCCCACGGACGAGGCTGTCCGGGAGATGCAGAACCGTCTCCTCGGTGTAGAAACGAATGTCACCAACTGGCAGCGGCGGCAGAACAGCAACAACAACTTCTCCGCCGTGGTTCCGTATGACCTGGAGCAGCAGAGAAAAGAGACCAGGGAAATGCTGGATGATCTCACCACCCGCGACCAGCGGATGATGTTCGCGGTGGTCACGCTGGTGCATCTGGCGGACAGCAAAGAGGAACTGGACAGCGACACCGAGACGCTCCAGGCTATCGCCCGCAAGCATTTGTGCCAGCTGTCCACGTTGAATTGGCAGCAGGCGGACGGGCTGGTGACCGCCCTGCCTCTGGGTCTGCGGCGGATCGACGCCCTGCGGACGCTGACCACCGAGGCCCTGGCCGTCCTCATGCCTTTCAAAGCCCAGGAGATCCGGGATCAGGGCGGCGTATACTACGGGCAGAACGTAATCAGTAAGAATCTCATCATTGCCAACCGGAAGGAGCTGCTCAACGGCAACGGCTTCGTCCTGGGTGTCTCCGGCTCCGGGAAATCCTTCACCGCCAAGGAAGAAATGGCGGCTATCATCCTGTCCACGGAGGATGATGTGATCGTCATAGATCCCGAGTCGGAGTACCGGCCTCTCATCGAGGGCATGGGCGGCGAGGTCATCGACATCTCCGCTACCTCCCGCACCCACATCAATGCCATGGATATGGAGCAGGGGTACGGCGACGGCGAGAATCCGGTGGTGCTGAAGTCGGAGTTTTTGCTGTCCCTCTGTGAGCAGCTGGTGGGTTCTGGGAAATTGTCTGCCAAGGAGAAGTCCATCATCGACCGCTGCACCGCCAACGTCTACCGGGACTACATCCGGGAGGGCTACCGGGGCAGTGTCCCCACCCTTCAGGACTTCTACGCCGAGTTGCTCCGTCAGTCCGAGCCGGAGGCGCGGGACGTGGCCCTGGCAATTGAGTTGTTTACTGAGGGCAGCCTCAACACCTTTGCCAAGCAGACCAATGTGGACACAAATTCCCGGATCATCTGCTACGACATCCGGGATTTGGGCAAGCAGCTCCTGCCCGTAGGAATGCTGGTGGTGCTGGACAGTGTGTTCAACCGAGTGATCCGCAACCGGGCGCTGGGCAAGAATACATGGATCTTCATTGATGAGATTTATTTGCTGTTCCAGCACGAGTACAGCGCCAACTTCCTCTTCACGCTGTGGAAGCGGGTACGGAAATACGGCGCGCTCTGCACCGGCGTGACGCAGAATCTCGATGATCTGCTCCAGTCCCACACCGCCCGGACGATGCTGGCAAACAGCGAATTTCTGGTGATGCTCAACCAGGCGGCCACCGACCGGGCCGAACTGGCACAGCTGCTGAATATTTCGGACAATCAGCTGTCCTACATCACCAACGTGGACTGCGGGCGGGGACTCATCAAGTGCGGCAGTACCATCGTGCCTTTTATTAACATTTTTCCGAAAAATACCCGGCTGTACCGGCTCATGTCCACAAAATTCTCAGAGCAGGTTGGAACCGTGCAATAATGATGGATAAAAGGGCCGCAAAAGCGGCCCTTTCCCTCGTCCGGGAGGTGAAAATATCACAAAGATCAAGGAAAAGAAAACGGTAAAACAGAAGCCGAAGCAAAAGCGCCAATCTGTCCCCAAACAACTCATCCGGCGCGGGCTGGATGACGGTACGGAACGCCTGCGGGGACAATTCCGGGAAACCAGCCAGCGGGGACAGGCCAGCGACTATGAGGACACTGCTGTCGCCAGCGGGCGCTTTGCCCGCCGCAGGATACTGGATTTGCTGAAAAGGAAAAACAGGCGGCAATCAGATCGTGCGGAGGAACCACGGCCTGAAGATTTTGTATCAGAGCAGCAGACGGGTGAGTTCCCTGATCCGCCGGATGCTGTCCAGGCAGACACCCCCCAGTCAGATACGGGCGGTCGGGATAGGCCACCCAGGATCAAGACGAGGAAGGCTGTTTCGCAGGAATCAGCGCCTGTTGCGTTTGACCGCCAGCCACACGCCAGAACAGAGGCACAGAGCAGTGCGCGCCCGCCGCAGATCAAGACGAAGGAAGCTGTTCGGGAAAGCAGATGTGTTGTCAGGAAAGATACTGGCAAATTTGAAAATTATCCTGCGGATAAACCCGCTGAACAGCGAAGTTTGAAAGCCTTTCAGGACAGAACACCGGAATCCACAATACCCAGAGAGTCATTGCCGGATGAACCAGCAGTTCATCCCCGTAACAGAGCCGCGACACATCCAGAGCGTCCCTCCGGGCCGCCTGCCATCAAGACCAGGGAGGTCTATATCCGGCAACAGACTCCGGCATCCGTCCAGCCGCCCGCTGAAGCCACAGTCAGGCAGGGTGAGTACGAGTTTGCCCAGGCCCAGGGACGCAAACAGGCGGTAAAGCAGTCCGGACGCAGGCGGAATCTGTGTGAAGGCAATGCCCGCCGTACTCCCCGGCAGGGAACGGAGAGTTCATCCTCCCCGGTTCCCGCACAGAAGCGGCGTGGCAGTGACCCTGATTTTCAAACCCATCACCATCCCTTCAGACGGACTGCCCGCCGCACGGGAAAGGCCGCTGAACAGGCGGCGCAGAATACGGTCAGGGGTATCAAAGCCTCTAAAAAAGCGGCGAAGGATACGGGCCGCACCGCCAAACAGGCCGTCAAAACCACCAGCCGTTCCACCAAGCAGGCGGTCAAGACCGCTGACCGCACCGTCAGGACGGCGCAGAAAACCGCACAGGCCACCGTGAAGGCCACCCAGCGGGCCGTACAGGCCGCTCGTGCCACGGCAAAGACGGCGGCGACTACCGCCAAGGCTGCGGCGAAGGCCACCGTGGCGGCGATTAAAGCGGCCATTGCGGCCATCCAGGAATTAGCAGCCGCCATCGCCGCCGGGGGCTGGGTCGCCATCGTGGTGGTGCTGGTGATCTGTCTGGTTGCGTTCCTGATCGCATCGCCTTTCGGGATATTTTTCTCCGGGGAAGACAGCGGATCAGGGCTCACCATGCCAGAGGCCATGGTGCAGCTCAACGGGGAGTTTACTTCGCAGATCGAACAACTCCAGGCGGACAATCCCCATGACACGCTGAATCTGGACAACGCCGGGACTGCCGTCATGATCTCCAACTGGAACGACGTGCTGGCGGTCTACGCCGTGCGGGTGTCCACAGACGAGACCGCGCCGGGGAGCGTGGCCGTGGTGACGGAGGAGAATCTGGCTGTCCTGCGGGAGATTTTCTGGGAGATGAATCAGATCTCCTACCTCACGGAGTCCAAGGAACACAAGGAGACTGTCCCCAAAGATGATGGCGGGACGGAGGAAGTGATGACCACGGAGACGATCCTCCACATCACCGTCACCACGAAGGACTGCTGGCAGATGGCGGATGAATACGGCTTCACGGAGGAGCAGCGGGAGATGCTTGCGGAACTGTTGAAGCCGGAGTATCAGGAGATGTTCCTGGCCCTGACCGGCAGCTGCCAGAATATCGCGCTGTCGCCCCAGGAGGTGGCGAAGATCATGGAGCGTCTGCCGGAGGATCTCAGCGAGGAGCGGCGGCAGGCCGTCCTGACGGCCTACCAGCTGCTGGGGAAGGTCAACTACTTCTGGGGCGGTAAGAGCCTCGTCCTGGGCTGGGACTCCCGCTGGGGAACGCCCACGGAGGTCTGGGCCGCGGGCAGCCCCAGTACCGGAACCGTGCGGCCCTACGGGCTGGATTGCAGCGGGTTCGTGGACTGGGTGTTCTACAATGTCAGCGGCGGCAGCTACGTCATAGGCCACGGCGGCGGGGCCTCCGCACAGCACAGTTACTGTACGGATATTTCCTGGAGCGAGGCGGTTCCCGGCGATCTGGTATTCTATCCCGGCGACAGCCACGTGGGGATCGTGTGTGGGTTTGACGCCGGAGGGAACGTGCAGATCATCCACTGCGCCAGCGGGGCCAACAATGTGGTGGTGACCGGAAAGAGCGGGTTCACCAGCATAGGCAGGCCAAATTATTATAGCGAATAGGACAAGGGCAGAGGAACGGTTTTTGTTCCTCTGCCCGATTTTTTATGTGGATCAGAGCCGTAGGCGGTGTATGGCTGCGGCTCTGATCTGCGTTGAAAATGACTACAAAATAAAGGAGAAGATCAATATGGCAGTTTTTCGTGTGGAGCGTAACCAGAACTATACCGTCATGAGCAACTATCATCTGCGGGACAAGTCTTTGTCCTTGAAGGCCAAGGGCCTACTGTCTCAGATGCTCAGTCTCCCGGAAGACTGGGACTACACCTTGACAGGGTTAGCCAGGATCAACTGCGAGGGTCGGGATGCCATCCGGGCCGCCGTCAAGGAATTGGAGGAGGCCGGGTACGTCACACGCTCCCGGATACGAAATGAGAAGGGCCACCTGCTGGGGACGGAGTATGTGATCCGAGAGCAGCCGTTTTTTTCGGCTGAGCCAGCGTTGGAAGAACCTGCGTCGGGAAATCCAACGTTGGGGGAGACGACGGAATTAAATAAAGATACAAAACAAAATAAAGATCTACAAAGTAAAGATTCTATTCCCTTCCCTTCCGCCCCTCCCGTCGTCGGCACAAGCTCCGCATCCCTCGCTTCGCCGCAAGCGGCAAAGCTCACTCACTGCGCTGCTCCGTCCCTCCCCACCGCAAACACTTCGCTGGTTTGCGACGGGGACCCCAGTAGGCCCAAGGGCCCGATGAGGATGGATGAGATGGACAGGTACAGAGAGCTGATTCAGGAAAATATCGACTTTGACCTCCTGCTCCAAGCGCATCCCTACGACACGGACACGCTGGAGGGCTATGTGGAACTTCTGGTGGAGGTCTGCTGTTCCCGGCGTGACTTCATCCGCATTGCCGGGGAGGAAATGCCCACCGGCGTGGTCAAGAGCTGGTTCCTGAAGCTCACCCATGAGCATATCGCCTATGTTTTGGACAGCCTGAGCCAGAACATCACGCTGGTGAAGAACATCAAGGCCGGCCAGCGCCTTGGAGTACGGCTTTGATGGAGCGGACGATTATCTGTTCGGCAAGCCCACCTCCCAGGAGGTCATTCACCGGGAGGAAGAAGATCAGAACACGAACCGGAGCAAGACCGCCGCCCGGATGCCGCCCGGTTTCGGAACGCCCACCAGCTACCTCCCCAACTCCGGCGAGTACCTGACCCCCAACCTTGCCCCCGGCGGCATGGACGGCGGGCTGGTCAACAGCTTGGGGAATGTGGACTACACCACCCTGCCCAGCGTGGACGGCTCCGCTCTGCCCAACCTCCCCGATCACAGCTTTTCCACCAGCACCTGGACGGGGAGCGGCGGCGTTGGCTATACGGATGTGACCCAGGACAGCTACTATACGGACGGAACCCTGGGCAGTCTGCATATTCCCGCTATTGGCCTTACCGCCAAGATCGTCCAGGGAACGGACAGCGCGGCGTTGACCAAGGGCGTGGGCCATTTCACCGACACCAGCATTTGGAATGGCAACGTCTGTCTGGCCGCTCACAACCGGGGCACCAACTCCTATTTCGGGAAAATCCATACGCTGAGCATCGGGGACAGCATCACCCTCACCACCAAGGAGGGGACCCGCACCTACTCTGTCACCAGCGTGGAGAAGGTCAGCGAGACGGACAACAGCGGCACCGCCTCCACCAGCGACAACCAGATCACCCTCTATACTTGTGTGAGGAATGAGCGGGAATACCGCTGGTGCGTGAAAGGCATCGAAAGTTAAGGAAAAACTTTCGCAAAACCGCTTGACAAATATTTCCATTTCTGCTATGATATACTTGGTTAGATGCGGCTAACTCCCGGATAGACAGAAATGGAGGCGTCAAAATGAAAAACAGGTATTTCACTTTCGTAATGGGTATGCTGGTTGGAGCGGTGCTGTTCGGCGGTGGGACCGCCTATGCCGCAGGGGTCATAGCGGAATTATCTGTCCAGCCCATCTACGTGGACGGCCAGCAGGTTCAGATGACCGCATACAGCATTGGCGGCAACAATTATGTGAAGCTGCGGGACATTGGACAGGCGGTGGGCTTCAACGTATACTGGCAGGACGGCGTTCAGATTGACAGCGACGCGCCATACACCGGCACAGCCCCGGCACAGACGGATTCCATTCGGGTGAGCAGCTACAAGGGGACCACCTTGAAAGCGGGGGAAGGGAGCGGCCTGATCGTTTCGGAACCGGGCTGTACCGCAGTCTCCAGCGACCCCGCCATTGTGCGTGTAGAAAATGTGCTGGGCTACTGGACGGCCAAGACGCAGGCTCCTGGTAAGGCCACCATCACCGTGACCGCCCCGGACGGGCGGACAGGGAGCGTGACAATTACCGTGGAAGCGGACGGTCCATCCTCTCCTGCCGGTGAAACCAGCTCCGCCCTGGCGGACAACATGGAGATTCGCCAGGAATTGATTCAGCTTATCAATCAGACCCGCAAGGCCAACGGCGTGGCGGAGCTGCCAGTCAACGAGGCCCTGATGGACGCCGCACAAGCCCTCTCGGATCAGCGGTATTCCTGGCACCACACCCAGGAGGAATGCGAAGCCGTGATTGACAGCGGCTATCCTTACGGTTTTGGCATAAACCTGACGGTATTCACTGGTGTTGCCGCAGAGGATGCAGCCCAACACGCCCACGAAAACTGGCTTAATTCTTCAGGACACTTTGAAACCATGATAAAGCCAGACTGTGACGGTATTGGCGTGGGTGTGACTGAAAGCGGCGGCGCAACCTACTGTTATATGATCGTTGGCAGACCGAACACCCACAATCCCTACGAATAACTGAATACGGATATGGAAAGGTCTTTCAGCCCCATGCTGAAGGGCCTTTTCTTATACCGCAAAATGGAAAGGAGTTTTTTAACATATGAAAAAAATCCGATTCTCCCTCACCCGCATAACGGCTATGCTGTTGGTGCTGGTGTGTATCTTGGGCTTGCTGCCTGCCACGGCGCTGGCGGCAAGCCCCAGCTCCATCAAGATGGACGACTGTACTCATAACGGGGTCAAATATGAATCCCCGGCTCTGGGCACCTGCCATCTCCACCAGATGCACTTTGGGCTTAATGGAAAGAGTACCATGGGCTTCTGCGCCGAGAAAGGCAAGGGCATGGGCTGGTCCCTGGAGGGCCACACGTGGGGTAATCCCCAGTCCATTTCCGATCCCACCGTCAAGACCATGATGGCCTTTTTCTACGCCCACTCTACCGGCGTATTTACCGATCAAGCCCACGCCCTGAACGTGGATGATGTGTGGGACAGCGACTACACATGGACGATGAACGCCTGGGTGCAGGCGATTGTCTGGCGCTACAAGGCCGGTCTGCTGGCAGACCCCGTGACCGCTTGCGCCGAGGAACTGCTGTACGTCTATAACAATCTGGAGCATACCAGCTATACCAGCATTGACGATACGATGGACGGCAGATCGTTCCGTGACCGCGCCCAGTATATCCTCGACCTGGGGGCGCAGGGCGTATGGGGCGATTGCGCCGTCTATGAGTACGCTTACACTGGCCCCGGCTCTAACTATCATCCGGCCAGCGACGTACAGGCCATTATGATTGGGGAACTGAATATCACCCGTGAGAAGTATGATCTCACTGTCAAGAAGGTAGACAGCACCAATCCCAACAAGGGCCTGCCCGGAGCGAGATTTAAGGTGACTTCTGAAAACGGCACCTACTCCAAGGAGATCGTAACGGGTAGCGGCGGAACCTATACCTTGTCCGCCCTGGAAGCGGGCACTTACACCGTGACTGAACTGGAGGCCCCGGAGGGCTATGAGATCGACAACGCTGGCCCGCAGTATGTGGTCCTGCCCAGCAATGGCAATAACACCGTAACCGTCACCTTTGCCGACAGCCCCGAAATCACCGGCGAGGGCAGTATCCGCAAGGTGGACGCGGATGACCCCACCAAGGGCCTCGCCGGGGCGGTCATTAAAATTGAGGGCGTGGACAATGATTTTACTGGAACCTTCATCACCGGCGAGGGCGGCTATCTGACCGACGTTCCCTGGAAGGATATGCCCATTGGCAGCTACACCGCCGAGGAAGTGACACCCCCGGAGGGCTACACCAAAAGCCCCGATGTGAATAAGACTAAGCAGTCCTTCCGCTGGGACGGCAAGAGCGACATTGCCCTGGTGTTTGAAAATGACGCCAAGGTAAAGGTAAAACTTATCAAACTGGATGACAGCGACAATCCCCTCCCCGGCGCGGTGTTCAACATCATCAAGGACGGCCAGATCATCGGCACGGAGGCCACCAAGGCGGACGGCTCCATCACCGTGACAGACGTGACCGAGGGCCTGTATGCGTTTGTTGAGGTGTCCGCGCCGTCTCCCTGGGCCAAGCTGGATGATCCCGTGATCGTCCATGTGGATCAGGCGGATATCAACGGCGGCGAGACAATTACCGTCTCTGCGGCGGACAAGAAGCTCCCGAATCTGACCATCCTGAAGAGGGACAAGCAGACCGGCGATGTCATCCCGGATACTCATTTCGAGATCAAAGGCATTCACTACGGGTTTCACGACGATGTGACCACCGGGCCCGACGGCAAGGCGGTCCTCACCGGCATTCCCGTGGACTCCTACGAGGTGACGGAGATCTCCGTGCCGGACCCGTGGGTCGTTGGCGACGAACCTACTCAAACGATTTGGCTGGGTGCTGGCGACGACCAGCAGCTCGTCTTCGATAACCTCAAGCAGCCCCTCCTCAAAATCTCGAAGGTCGAGAAGGGCACTAATCCCGCTGTCTACATCCCCAACACGAATTTCCTGATTGAAGCCATTGACGGCGATTACCGCCATGACGTAACCACCGGCCCCGATGGGACCGTGGAGCTGCGTGTGGCTCCTGGCTCCTACAAAATCACGGAGCGGTCCGTCCCGGAGCCGTACTACATCAGCGACACCCCCTCCCAGACCGTCAGCCTCAATCCGGGCGACGAGAAAGAGGTCCTCTTTGAAAACCAGAAGAAGCCCCTGCTCACCCTCAAGAAAATTGACGCGGACAGCCAGACCCCGATCCCCAAAACCGTCCTGACCGTCAAGGCCCTGGACGGCACGTATCAGGACGATTGGACCACCGGGCCGGACGGCACCGTCTCTCTGCGGGTGGAACCCGGCACCTATGAGATCACCGAGAAATCCGTGCCCTCGCCCTACTACCTCCCGGATAAGGACACCGATCGGACCCAGACCATCACCCTCAGCGCGGGCGATGAGAAAACAGTGGTTTTCCGCAATCGGAAGGCGCCCGAAGTCACGGTTTTTAAGGAAAACAGCATTACCGGGGAGCCGATTGAACACGCCAAGTTCCACATTGTTTACACCAGCAACGGCGAGGCCGCGGAGGCCCCCGCCACCATCGACTACGGCGAGGTGTTCACCGATGCCCGAGGCGAAATCCGGGTCCACGAGCTTGGCAAGCGGCTGTACCCCGGTGAATTTACCATCACCGAGGTGGAACCGGCGGACGGATTCCAGCTCAAGGAACCGCTGACCCAGACGGTCATCATCCACGGAAATGAAAGCAAGACCGTCCGTTTCCAAAATACACCCCTCTCGGCGCTCGTGGTCTGGAAATATGACAGCGTCACTGGCGAGCCGGTTGAGGGCGCTATTTTCCAGGTCCGCTATATGTCCGGGACCAGCGGCACAGGCGGCACAGTCATCGGCACCTACAAGACCGGCCCCGGAGGCAGCTTCACCATCAACCGCCTGAAAGCGGGCGCTTACACCGTGGAGGAGCTGGCCAGCGACGGCGATCACGTCATGGATACCGCCCCGCAGACAGCCTATATCTCCGGCAAGGAGCAGGACGTGGTGCAGCTCTACTTCGGCAACAGTCCCAAGGGCTCCCTCCTGGTGAAGAAGGTGGATGCGAGCGACGGGACACCGCTGAGTGATGTGGAGTTTTTTGTAACCACCAGCGACGGCACCGTGGTGGGCGACGCTAACGGCAAGTTTGTGACTGACGGTGCTGGAACCTTCCTGGTAGAGGGCATTGAACCGGGCACATCCCTGGTGGTCAAGGAAACTCGTCAAAAGACAGGCTATATTTTGGATGATGTACCGCAGGTGGCTAAAATCAAGGCTGGACAGACAGTGACCCTGGAATTCAGGAACAAAAAGCAAGGAAATTTGGTCATCCATAAACTGTCAAGCCTGGACAAATCCCCGATTGAGGGGGCACAGTTTAAGCTGACCTATGCGAACGGTCAAGTGGTGGATGCCGAAAGCGGCCAGCTTTCCTCCAACGGCCTGTATTGGTCTAATAAGGAGGGCCAGATCATCATTTCCAATATCACGGGCACCATTATTGCAACTGAGGTGTCCAGTGCCCCTGGATTCGCCATCGACTCGGAAACCCGTAGCCAGACTGTGGTCATCAACCCCGGCGATGACACGCAAAACCTCTACTTCTACAACACGCCTCTCTGTTCTTTGACGCTCTCGAAAAAGGATAGTGTCACTGGAAAGCCGATTGCCAATGTTACTTTTTCCGTTAAGGACGGCAACGGAAACCTGATCGGACGGTACACCACTGGGCAGGACGGGACCGTGACTGTTACCGGCCTCATTCCCGGGGCCACGGTGGTTGTGTCGGAGTATAAGGTGCCCAGCACCCATGTGCTTAACACAACGCCGCAGACCATTGTTCTCAAAAGCGGCTCCAACACTGTCACCAGCGGCGTGGTCAGCGGCGGCACCACCACAACGCCCGGCACCAGCACAGGCGGCGGCAATAACCTCGATTTTGAGAACGACCCCATGATGACCTTCACGCTCCATAAGTACATCAAGGGCACCAATTATGAGCCCTTGGCCGGGGTCTGCTTTAAAATCACGGACGGAGGCGGCACTCCTCTG
>OFFJ01002008.1_pt1 | contig 13715 bp, 7 predicted proteins | sample 1521261 | NCBI WGS metagenome assembly OFFJ01 (sample SAMEA3504122, study PRJEB24116) | mouse gut metagenome | biome: mouse gut; feature: mouse-associated habitat; material: faeces | place: Denmark | collected 2011 | reverse complement strand
GATGTGGCTATATTATTCGATATGAAGCAAATACTTGTTGGCAGTGGATTTTAGAAGGAAAATCAATTATTATTCATGGTCATGCAGGTATGGGTAAAAGTGGGTGTATAGAGAATATTGTTCAGTTTTGTGAAAAAGATAATATTTTATATCTGGCCGTTAAGCTTGATAAGAGAATACCGCACGAAACATCCGAAAGATGGGGGCAAAGTATGGGATTGCCGTCATCTGTTTCACATTGTTTGAATGCAATGTCATATGATAAAAAAGCAGTTCTTATTTTTGATCAGTTGGATGCGTTACGATGGACGCAGGCACACTCAAGCGAGTCGCTTGCTATATGCAGAAAAATAATACAAGAGGTTGAGCAAATTAATCAGGAACGTGAACAAAAAATTTCTATTATCATGGTATGTCGCACCTATGATTTGGAAAATGACCATAACATAAGAGGTTTATTTGAAAATTCTTCAAAATCAAATTTTAAGATAGAATGGAAAAAAATTTGTGTTAATAAATTGACTTTGAGTGAGGTTAAAACAGTTGTTGGAACTGAATATAACTCCTTATCTCAAAAAACAAGAGAGTTGCTGTCAACAGCAAGTAATCTTTACATATGGGAACAATTGGACATTAGGCAGGAGATTGAAATAAGTACAAAGCAGCAATTGGTGCAAAAATGGTGGGAGCAGTTAAGGAGTAAGGCCGATAGATGCAATCTTAATTCAGACAAGTTGGAAAAAATCAAAGTAGATTTCATTGAGTATTGCGACAGAAATGGAAAAATGTATGCAAATAACTCTCGACTGAAAATACCAAGTGATTATAGAGACTTTTTACAATCTAATGGTTTTTTTGTTCTGTCAGGGAACAAAATATCTTTGGTGCATCAATCAATTTTAGACTGTTTTCTTGCTGAACATATGCTGGACCAATTTTACAAAGATATTAGTATTTCAGATATCATAGGAGAAAAAAATCGACAGACTCCAGGAAGACGATATCAAGTACAGATGTTTTTGCAGCTTCTATTGGAAGATTCAAAAAAAGAGTTTTTATCTGCGGGGGAGAAAATACTGGGGTTAAAAGATATACGATATAAAATTTGTTTTTATAGAAATTCTTTCCCAAATAAGAGAACCGAATGATCAAGTGTTCAAATTGGTTCGTAGATTCTTGTGGGATGATGAGTGGGGAAAGCACTTTAGGAATATGGTGGTTTTAGGTAAACAAGTATATGTAAGAAAATTTTGTGAATGTGGTGACTTAGATGTTTGGATGCAGAGTGAAGGTAAATACAATTATGTAATAAACTTATTTAGCAGCATTGCACCGAATTTTAATAGGAGCGATGTATTATTTTTACAGAAGTATGTTTTGGATATTGATAGGGGAGAGGCATGGTCTAAATGTTTCGTAAAAGATATTAAAAAAGGTGGTGATGAATTCTTTAATTTGCAATTGATTTTTTTTAGACAGTACCCTCAATTTATAGAGCGTTATAAGGATGTTTTTCTTCAAGAGAAGATAGAGGATATGCGTACTATTAAACTAATCGCATTAATGCTGGCACAGAATGCAGATAGTGAGTTATATGGTTTTTACCATTATAATGAAGATTGCGTGTTAGAAAATGCAAAAGTTTTCAGAGAACAATATAAGGATGTTTTTGAGATATTAAAACAGTTTATACCAATGGAAGAACAAAAATTTTTATCTAAATGGTCCGCAAGAATTTCTGGAAGAAACAGCTTGAAAAGAGTATGCATTCAAATTCTGAAAAGTGCCAATAGGGAATATGCAAAGAATGAACCGGAATTATTTTTATTAAATATTTCTTGTTACATGGGTACAGGTATTTTTCTGCATAATGAATTGGTATTAGATTGTTTTCGGTATCTGCCAGATATTTATGCGGATTATATTGTGAAATATATGTGTGAAGATTTTGGAAAGAGGATATTTGAAGACACAAGTGGAAATGGGGATAAACTGGCACTTGCAAAGGAAGTGCTTGAAAAAAATGCTAGTCTTTGTTCAGACGAAATATATTCAAAGTTAGAGTTTTGTATTATTCATTATCTGGCATTAGATGCGAAAGAACAATTAAAAAGAAGGATAGAATATAACAGAACAAAAACGAAAGGAGAGTTGAGAGCATACTGGAATTTTTGGGGATATGTTCAAAATGATTTATTGGGAATATTGCCGCCGAATCGTATGAGCCAAGAAGCAAAGGAATTAAGAAAGGTTCTTGGAAGGTCATTTGGAAGCTTTTCGATATATCAGTATGATGGAGATTGTAGGGTGATGGGTGTAAACTCCCCGGTTGCTGGAAAGAAATTGAGATTTTGTGACTGGAAAAGAATCCTTGTGAATAATGAGTTGCCCTTAAGGGTAAGAGGATCACATAAGGAAGAAAGTGGGAGATACATAGATAATTCTCAAGAAGCATATGCAACAGAATTTCAAAAGGCAGTTTCAGATGCACCTGATGAATTTTTGAACAATGTCTTAAATATGGAGAAAGAAATAAACATAGTTTTCATAAAAGCATTAGCGAGGGGGATTGCCTACAGTAAAAAGCATGATGAAGTCGAAAATAGAAGTGTTGAAAAACTGTTTATGAAATATCCATATAATTATGGAATAGGCATAGCGCTGGCGTATTGTGAAATCATAGAAATGAAACAAGATTTTCGATGGTCGGAGTTTACTATAGAGATGTTATGCAATATAATAAAGGATCGCAAGGTATTTATTCAGGAAGAGTTAGCAGAGAGTAGTGATGATGCATCAGATATAATAGAAAAAATAGAAAGTAAAATACTATATTCAGTTAGTGGATCGGCATGCCGGGCAATAAGATATATATTATGTGGAAACGAAAATATGTTGGAGAAGTTTAAAGTTGTGTTTGATGAATTAGCATATGATGATTTCTTGTCTAGATATGCGAGTCTATATGTCTTGTGGGTTGCTTTCAATATTGACAAGAATTGGGCGATGGTCAGAATCACTGAAATGTATAAGTCTGATTATCGATTAGCGGGTTTTTCAGATAGAGGTGTTCTTTTTGCTTTGTATGACGAATGTAAAGCGGTTACACAGGATGTATTAAGGAAAGGTTTTTTCTCTGATGATGAGACTTTGCAAAAAAGGTGTAGCGACACTATTGCTGAACTGTATGTCATATATGATGATTTTGGCGACATTATTCATGATTTTCCTAAATTGAACGATAAACAAAAAGATTCTATAATTAGGATGTTTATAGTATATTATGGAATTGAAAAATATCATGAAAAGGCAAAAGCAGAGCTGACGCACATTCTTAAGTACAATGACGAAAAGATAGTAGATGCATGGTCAAGTTTATTCCATAAAAAGGTGGTATGTTTGTCGCAAGATAAGGACTTTTTATTGCAATTGTTAACATCTAAATTCAGTGCAAAAATAATGTTTGCCTTTGTAAGATATCTGGAGAAGCACGGGAATATATTGGATTATTCGGAAATAATTATTAAGATGGCATTCAGTATTTTAGAAGATGCAGATAATAATTGGCAGGACGGGTGGCTAGTTGAAAGGGATTTGATTAAACTAATATGGGGACTTTATGATGAAGCTAATTCTGATGAAGATGGTAGGGGAAGTGATATTGTATTAAAATGTCTGGATATTTGGGACATGATGTTCGAGAAGCAAATTGGAGGATCATGGGAATTGACTAGAAAAATGATGGAATTATAGGAAATAAAAACCCTGCAGCAATTCCAACTGCGGGGTTTTTATACTGTGTCGAACAGATTGAGTTGCGCGCCACACCGCTGTCTTTGCCAATGGTGCACATTTACCGTCCCAAAGAACAAGCCGTTTGCGTCATTGTAGAGCTCAGGCACCTTGATAGATGGATTCATGAGGCATTTGGAGTTGATATACAAGCCAAGGTGTCTGTCGTAAAGGGGCCTCAGGGCTTTCAGGACCAGTTTCTGCAGTGTCAATGCCAGAGAGTCGATCTTCGAGATATTCTGGTGCCGGAAGGTGGTGGATATCTGCTGGCATAGGCCGGACTGCTGCAAAGCCGCTTCAATGAGGGAGGCGGCTTCGGGTACGAGATCTTTGCGAACGCCTTCCAGAGAGATTTGCGTGACATAGGCGGATGCCGTGAGGGAAATATTCCGGCACAATGCCTGATGAGGTTTTTGGTAAGTTTTTTCAGCGCCACTAGCGGAACTGTCTCCGGATTCCTCCGCGCATTTGGCATGGAGTGATCTGGTTGCAGGATATGCTTTGATCTGGTACAGCAGTTTCTGGGTCTGATACCGAAAGTCTGTGGAAGAGGGATGCGATTTTGCCAGCCCGAATAGGATCTTTGCTTGATTGTCCTCTAGCGCCGCCTTGGCGAATGCAGGTTCTGCTGGAAGGTCAAAGTTTTTTGACAAGATATAGTCTTCCGCTGTCCGGTAGGGACTGGGCTTACAGCCTTCGGCGGCGCTGTACCGCTGCCAGAACTGAAGCTTTGTTGGGAAGCGGCTGACTCCCGGACTGGAGAATGCGTCCTCCGGAAGCGGAATTTGGCCTAAGAAGCTGTAAGGTTTTTCCGTCTCTAGAATCTGTCCGCCGTCAGCAAAGGAATCCCCAAGGAAAGAGCGGGGGACGATGAGTGCCAATATGCCCAGAGGCTTTAGGAGTTCTGCCGCTTTCAGGCAGTAGTACATCTGAGATTGTGCTTTCCGGCAGCCGGTAAATTCATATTGGCTGTCATCAAGGGAGCCTTTTTGTATGACACCATTCAGGCTGTTGGAAATGTCTGTAAAGCCTTCCGCTTCAAAATGGGCGATAACCTTTAAAATATCTGCAGTTCGGTCTGACAGCTCCCAGAAGCTGCGGCCACCGTAGCAATCCCGGTATCCGCAGGCATATCCGTCCAGCTGAAGCCCATTCTTTTTCAGCAGGTACATTGCCTGACCATTGGAACTGTTCCAGACCGCTTTATGACATGTTTCCTTAAGGGTATTTGAGACCGTTTCATAGGCTGTCTGGTGCGTCTGGCAGAAAACGCGGTCCACTTTGGAGATACGTGTCCTCGGCTTTATTGCAACGGCTGAAAATGTTGAAAAAAGATCCAGTTTGTTTTCCTTTCTGTATGGTGTATTTTGGAATTTGACGGCGGTTTCCTGCCAAATACGGCAGCCTTCCGATCCGTGGTCCGGAAATGGGAAAGGTAGGGAAGTTTTGGATGCCGCCCTGCCTTCTGGGCATAAGATTTCGGTCTGACCAGTGTTTCTCCGGTAAATATAAATGTTGTCGGGGAGACGGTTCGAGGGGGCTAACTGTGTCCGGTTTACGGTGTGGACGGTTTCCTTCAGGTGCTTCAGGTTTTCCCCGCTTTCCAGAGTGAGAAGCAGTGTCTCATGGATGGAGCAGGGCATGATGATGGCGTCTTTTCCTAAGTGCGCTACCAGAAGGAATCTTTACCGGGGGAACTTCATCTGCAGGCCGTCCATGTCCTTCGCCAGTTCTTCTGCGGTAAATTCACTGTCGCTCACCATTGCCGGGAGCATAAACTGCTGTTATTCTGCCTAATTGTTATTTTAGTTGTAATCTATTTGGTCTCCTCCTTTTGTGAGAGAATGGCATCTGTCGGAGAAGTGTATTTTGCAGTGCATTCCTCCGGTAAGCGGCCGATTCTCCAGTTTCTTTTTAGACTGAGTGTGTCAGGTAGCGCTCTGGTTAATCCTGCACCACTGTTCGGCGGGCATGGACAAGATGATGTAGCCGATGCTTTTTAGCTGGGTGGCACGGTCATAGTTTTCCGCGTTCTGGCTGTGTCGGGTGAAGGCCGTACAGAGTCAGATTCTTCCCCTTCTTCCTCCGAGAAATGTAATTCCCTGCCTGCAAGCTTTACAATGCCGGGGATGTCACTGGTGGCCATCTGTGTCTAGGTTACTTTCTGCATAAGTCCTACTACTCTGGCAAAGTGTGCTTTCTCCACAGCGGCCCTTACGGTGTCCTGCACTTTCAGGATAAATGCCCTATCATCTACGGCAAGGGTCTATTCGGAATAAAACGGGAGGTGAATAATCCGGGTGGTTTTGAGCCACCTGTCCGGTCGAAGTGAGCCACCGTTCCGTTTTTGAGTGAGCCACTATTCCGGCATCATTGAGCCACACTCTTGATCTGATTAGAATGAATGTATGCGCAGAAATGCGTAAATTCATTTTAAGGAGGGTCAAGATTATGACCAAGTATCGAGAAATCCTAAGATTGAAAGGCTTAGGATTCAGCGAGCGGAACATCGCACTATCTGTTCCATGTTCGCGCAACACCGTCTCCAAGGTGCTTAAATGCGCTAAGGAACGCGGGATTTCATGGCCGCTTTCAGACAGCACGACTGATGGGGATTTAGAAAAGCTGTTATCTCCATCCGCACCAGCGGTCACTTCAAAGCGGATGCCTGATTTTGCCTACATCCGCAAGGAACTCTTAAAGAACGGCGTTTCCAAGAAGCTCCTGTGGACGGAATACATGGAGGACTGCCGCCAGGCCGGTGACGAACCGCTCATGTATTCGCAGTTCTGCTATTACATCCAGCAGGACGAAAACAAACGCCGTGCCACCATGCATATCAACCGCAAACCTGCGGAGCAGGTGGAGGTTGACTGGGCTGGCGATACCGCCGAACTGATCGATCCTTATACCGGAGAGACCGTACCTGTGTATATCTTTGTCGGCGTGATGACATACAGCCAGTATGCGTATGTGGAAGCGTTCTCCGATGAGAAACAGCAGTCATGGATTGATGCCCATGTCCACATGTATGAGTATTTCGGCGGCGTTGCAAAGATTCTTGTGCCGGATAACTGCAAGACAGCGGTCATCCATAACGGCGGCTGGAAAGACCAGAGGATCAACACCGTTTACCATGAGATGGCCGAGCACTATGGCACGGCAATCATTCCTGCCCGCGTCAGGACGCCGAAGGATAAGCCGAATGCCGAGGGCACTGTGGGAAACATCTCCACATGGATCACAGCCGCCCTGCGTAAAGAGCAGTTCTTCACGATTGCGGAATTGAATGCCGCGATCAGAGTAAAGCTGGAAGAGTTTAACAACCGCCCTTTCCAAAAGAAAGAAGGCTGCCGGTATGAACTCTTCCGCGACGAAGAACTGCCATTGCTGGCGCCATTACCTGCAGCCCGTTATGAACTGGCGGAGTGGAAACAAGCCACCGTTCAGTTCAATTATCACATATCCGTTGATGGAATGCTATACTCAATTCCATACGAATACATCGGAAAAAAGGTCGATGTGCGGATAACGGGCACAGTCATCGAGGTTTTCCATAACCAGAACCGTATCGCCTCCCACAGGCGCTTATACGGTCGTAAAAATCAATACAGCACCGTCACGGAACATATGCCGAAGGATCATCAGCACTATCTTGAATGGAACGGCGACCGTTTCCGTAACTGGGCGGAAAGAATAGGTGAAAACACCGCAAAAGTCATAGATGCAGTTCTCCGATCCAAACGGGTGGAACAGCAGTCCTACAGAGCCTGTATGGGGCTGTTAAAACTCGCAGACAAGTATTCCCCGGCAAAGCTGGAGGAAGCCTGCAAAGCAGCCCTTTCATACACCCCAAGTCCCAGCTATAAGAGCATCAGCAACATGCTGGCGGCATCAAAAGCAGAAGGCTCTGATACAACAGACAGCACTGTCCGTAACAATAACAACACCCACGGCATTACAAGAGGTGCCGGATACTATAGGAGGACGAAATCATGACCAATCAGGCAACTATTGATAAGCTTATTGAAATGCGGCTTACCACTATGGCGGATGCATTCCGCTCACAGACAATGGATCCCTCAATGAAAGGGATTCCCTTTGAAGACCGGTTCGGGCTGCTCGTTGATGTGGAGTACAGCAGCCGGAAGAACAACCGCCTCAAAAGGCTGATCCACAACGCTGAGTTCGACCAGCCATCCGCAAGCATCGCTGACATTGATTATTCATCAGGGCGTAAGCTGAACAAGGCACTGATCAAACGACTGTCAGGCTGTGAATACATCTCTGACTGCCGCAACATCTTCATCACCGGAGCGACCGGAAGCGGCAAGAGCTATCTTGCCTGCGCCCTGGGCATGGAAGCATGTAAGCGCTATTACAACACAAAGTATGTACGGCTTCCCGATCTTCTCCTTGACCTTAAGACCGCACGTGAGAATAACTGCTACAGGAAAACGATGGCAAAATACGCCAATCCCATCCTCCTCATCCTTGACGAGTGGCTGCTGATAAAGCCTACAGAGGAGGAACAGAAGGACATCTTTGAACTCCTGCACTGCCGGAGGAAGAGATCCTCCACCATCTTCTGCTCACAATATCAACGAGACGGATGGTATGAGCAGCTCGGAGGGGACGCCTCCCCACTCGCGGATGCGATCCTTGACCGTATCGTACACGATGCCTACATGATAGACATCATCCCCGTCGATCCATCAAAGGATATCTCCATGCGGGAAGTATATGGGCTGAAAGAATCTGACTGTATGTAATTGTAAAGGTACAAACTTACCAGTGGCTCACGCTTGTCCGGACAGGTGGCTCACGCCACACCGGACAGGCGGCTCCGCCGCATCGGAATATTCACCTGCTGTCTGCACTTTGTTCTGGAAAGGGGACTTGGAAATCTCACCGAAAACGATCTGAGGGATATGCTGACTTATGCAAATGCGGCGGCTTCCATTATCACTACCAGAAAGGGAGCGCTGAGGGTGATGCCCTCAGCTGCTGAGGTGGAAAAATTGATGAACGCCTGAGTTCTGCAGCCCGTGCAGCTTTTTTACACCACTGTTCACTCTCGCTTATTTGTTGCCTTAGTCTGCAGTTTGTGCGCTTGCTGCCCTCGAGTTGTAATACAAATGCTGCGGATGTCCTCTGTCATAGGGAAGCGCCGGGGCTGTCCATTGCTTGACGCTGGGGCAAAAAAGTATTATAATAGGCAAAAGTTTCAGGGCAGGATATTTATGGAAAAAGACAAATTTATAGGAAAAGGAGAAGGGAAAAACAAGGCAATGAGCGAAGTATTTAAGAAAAGACTTACAAGGGCGGCAAAAAAGGGCCGGAGAATGCTGGTTGTGGCCGCCGCCGGAGCGATAGCTCTGGGCAGCATCAGCTACACTCAGGCAGCGGGCATAGAAGATGTTTTTGACGAACATTATTATGCAGATAAGTATCCGGATCTTAAGGCAGCTTTTGGCTATGATAGAGAGGCTCTGCTGAAGCATTTCATGACCTATGGACTCTCCGAGGGCAGGGGAATGAATGAGATGATAGACATAGTCAAATATAGGGAGAAATATCAGGATCTTCAGGATGCGTTTGGGGATGACTGGGATGCTTATATTGAGCATTATCTTATCTATGGAGCCTTTGAAGACAGAGACAACGGCACCGACTTTCATCCAGTGGATTATCTCAATAGATACAACGAACTGCAGGCGGCCTTTGGCAATGATATACTGGCGGCTTACAAGCACTATGAGGAATATGGGAAGAAGGAAGGCAGGGAGGGCAGAAGCGAGGCTGCTGTAAGGGCGGAAGAAGAGGCGAGAAATTACAGTTATTCGGAGCCGGAAAAAGTAATTTTCACCATTCAGAAAGTTGAGGTTATCGGTAACGGTCGTATCAGGGTCACTTTGAATCAGAAGACGGAACAGCCTCTTGCGCTGGGCGCGTTCAGCATCATATGCAATAGCGGCGGATCCGATATGACGATCTTGTCCGTGTCCACTAGTGACAATATGGTTTATGATCTGGCGACTACCTACTATAGGGATCAGGAATATGATATACAGATCACTCTTGCAGACGGAACAGCAATCTCAAAGGTCTTTACGTATAGGACGGACTGCGCGCAGATTGCAGGCATTAACGCTGTCCGCACAAGTGCCGGCGAGGCCAGAATTACCTATAATTCAGACGAACCTGGTTATTTTTACTATATTTTAAGAGAAAACGGGAGGGCTTTGGCCCGGGCGGCTTCCGTGACGGAAGCGGCGGAAGTAACGGAGGCTGAAATCATTAGGGACGGTGTGAAGACAGAGATGAAGCAACACGAGAATGTCTTTGCCGTTACCGGTCTGGCGGAGGGTATGCCGTATACCATGTATTATGTGGCTGTCAATACGGAGGGAAAGGCCACTTTGGTAAACAGCCTTACCATTGACGGGGAAATCAGCGTAGACAAGACCGGCGCAATCAAAAGGGCCGAGGCGTTTGCCGAGAAGCAGGGAAACAATGAATTCCTATATGGATTCGAGATAGAGCTGGAGACCGCCACTGCGGAAAGCCTGACTCTGGGGCAGTTTGACATTAGCTGTCCGTTGAACAAGACGACTCTTGAAAAGGTCAGCACTTCCGACAACAAGACTTACCGTGTGTATATGCAGAGAAACAGCATCCCTCAAGGCAATAATACGTATACGATTCTGATCAACCTAAAGGACGGTACACAGTTAAAAGGTACGTGCTACCTTGACCTGCAGGCGCCCAGAGTCAATGCAAGAAGCATTGAGTGGAAAGACGCGAACACCATAGAGGTTACTGTGAACTCGGACGAGGCAGGAATACTTTACTATGCGATTCAGGACGAGGTAGAGGGGGAGGGAACCACCGCTGCCAAGGATCCTGCACAGATTTACGCCAATGGTACGAAGCTTTCCATAGGGTACGGCTTGAATTATGTAAGGATTGAGGGCGTAAAGGAGGGACAATGGTTCTGCTATGTATCGGAGGATGCCAAGGGCAATAGAGAGGATTTCTACAGCTATAAGCAGATTCCCGAATATACCGATCCGGCTCCCGATGATACTTCCCAGCCCAAGATCACGGAAGTAACTGTTCTCAAGACTTCGGACAATGCAAAGCTTAAGGTGGTGTTCAACCAAACCATAGATGGGCTTTACGACAATGGCGAGACCCAGATCAGCGGGATTAGCCAAAAGTTGGGATTTGAGGCGGTATATAGCTCTGAAGGAGGACTGGAGCGCAATGTGCTCACTCTCACAGTGATGGATAAGTCGGTTTCCATACCTGCGGGCAGCCATACGTTGACGATTGTATTATATGACGGAACAACCTTGACGTTTGATTTTACGGTGTAAGCGTGTCCTCCGAAGGCGTATACACAGAGTTCATTTTGGATAAAAATAGCAGTTCTATTTATTTGGGCGGCGCAGCTGTGGCTACGCCGCTCTTTTCTGTTGTTCTGCAAGATGTTTCTGGTACAGTTTCTCTATTCCTTCCGGGGCGGGAGCGCACCGCATGCCTATGGTGCTGTAGTGGATATCTGCCCGCTGGTGCCGTTTGCCGTCCGCCTTGTGGGGGGTGGGCACCGCAATTTTGTTGATGAACTCATCCGGTTCCCGCCGTTTTTCTGCCAACGCTTTTTTCTCAGATGAAATGAGCGGAGCAAACGTCAGAATTGCAGTGGTAGGCGGAACAAGAGAAAAACGCCTGCTCCCGCTTGTAATTGTTGGTGGCGCAGTATTCCAGCCTACTGCCGCAATCGGCACAGTAGAGAAGCCCGGAGAACATACTCACAATACCCGTTCTTGTGGGCCTGCGGCGGTGCTGACGGAGGTTTTGAACAAGGGAAAAGGTTTCCCGGTCGACAATGGCGGGGTGGGTGTCGGGGAATATTTTCCATTCCTCCTGGGGCTTGTCCAGCCGTTTCTTCTGCTTAAAGGACTGGCTGAAAGACCGAAAATTTACGGTATCGCCTACATACTCCTGCCGGTCTAAAATGTCCGCTACTGTGCGAGAACACCACCCGCAGGGGCGTTCTGTGCCGGGGCCGCACTTTTTTCCGATACTGCGCCAATACTCGGTCGGCGTAGGCACCTGCTCCGCTTTGAGTCTCTTTGCGATCTGGGTAGGCCCCAGTCCGCTGACGCACATCTGGAATATCCGCCTGACGATTTTTGCCGCTGGCTCGTCCACAATCCACTTGTTTTTGTCCTCCGGGGCTTTCGTATAGCCGTATGGAGGATTGGTGGTGAGGGGTATCCCGGCATTGCCACGGCTCTGCATAACACGGCGAACCTTATCGCTCGTATTTTTTGCGTGCCATTCATTGAACAGGTCTTGCATCGGAACAATGTCGCTCACCCCGTTGGCGGTGTCGATATTGTCCATGATAGCGATGTACCGCACATTCAGCCGGACAAAATCTTCTTCCAGAAGCTGACCCACCACAAGGCGGTTACGCCCCAGACGGGAATGGTCTTTGACTACCAGGTTTGCCACAAGTCCCTGCTCGGATAACTCCATGATTTCCATGAAGGCCGGGCGGGTGAACGAAACCCCAGAGTAGCCGTCATCAAAGAAGAACCTTGGGTTTGGCAGGTGGTTATCGCTGGCGTACTTCTCTAAAATGGCCTTTTGATTTTGAATACTGCCTGAGATACCATCTTTTTCATCGTCACGGGACAATCTGGCGTATAGTGCTGTAATTCTCTGATTATTGGGCTGCTTTTTCTTCAAAATATGCTCCTTTCCGCAGCCGGATGTGATATGAATTGCGAGGTGCCATTATCATACCACACCCGGCGCAAAACTTCAATACTTTAATGTGCGATATTTCGATTGAGGATACGGATTACTTTCTTCTCCACGGGTTCGGCGGTGTCGTTGCTGAAATGGGCGTTGACGGCGTAGACGGTGCCACCGACCTCCCTCTCAAAGCTGATAGGCAGACTGTATTGATGTTCTCTCAGCCAGTCCAGGCGTTCCTCGTGGGACAGACCGACAAGAAAAGCTGCTGTTTTCTCTATTTGCTCCATCACTTCATCATAGATTTTCGCTTCCTGCTCGGTCAATTCCAACTTGATAATATTCATCTGCTTCTCGCTCCTCTCGTTCTCTCCTGTCCTATCTGGCGGTGCTGTTCCTCGTTGGTGTAAACCATGTCCATCGTGTCTTGAATTTTGGCGGAGCGTTCCTCAACGCCCACATTCAGCTTCAATTTCTTGCGGCAGACGGTAATTTGAGCGGTCACAGCTTGTTTTTCGGCCTGCAACTGTTCCTTTTCACATGGTGACGCTCTACGGATTTTATTTTGAAGTTTTATCCGCTGACTGGTCAACGTGTCCAGTTCGCTTTGAATGGTTTTACGGGCTGAAAGAAGATCGTCCAGCGTTTCAATACGGTTTTTCGCCAGATAATCCACCTGAACGGTGATCGTGTCCAGCTTTCGCAGTTCTTCTTTCATAAACGGGCTGGTGGGCTGGTAGGTGGTTCCCTTGGGCAAGATGCCAAGCTGGTACTCCCAATAGAGGAACAGGCGATAGAGGTGGGAAGTACGCTGAAACGGCACATAGACCCGCAGTTCCTCCGGCGGCTCCGGGGCAAAATTGACGGTGGAACGCTTGTTGCCAAAACTGGCCTGTGCGCCCAGGCCGCGCCTGATGTTCTCCGGCGTCCACCGCTCGTCCAAGGTGTCCAGGCGGGTGAAGTGCTGGTATACTGTGGCAGACGTATCTTCCAGTGCTTCCCCGTGAAGTCGGTGAGATAGCCCTTGCGCCGGAGATATTTCTCCATCATCTCTACTGTCCTGCTCCCGTTGACAGCCTCCCGCACATCCGCCCGGTAGACATTGTAGCGGGTGGGCTTGCCGCTCTGCTCGTCCAGCCAGACCGGGCGGC
>OFFJ01002006.1_pt1 | contig 13730 bp, 10 predicted proteins | sample 1521261 | NCBI WGS metagenome assembly OFFJ01 (sample SAMEA3504122, study PRJEB24116) | mouse gut metagenome | biome: mouse gut; feature: mouse-associated habitat; material: faeces | place: Denmark | collected 2011 | reverse complement strand
CAGCTATTTGTTTTCTTATATTGTCTTCTATTCTTGTTCTATCTTCTTCTGGTATTACACTATACCTCTCTCTTATATTTCTACAGTTTATTCTATACATTCTATCAAGATATTCATCATCATATTTTTCACTGTGTTAGGCTTCGGCAGATCTCATGCTGAGGACCCTGAGGTAGAGCCTACCTATGCATGGGGCATACTCCAGCCTCTCGGGCTGCATTCGCCGGCGTCTGTGGACACTCTTCTCTATAATTATTACCGCACTGCCATACCCACCTCTGTGTCTCCGGCATTCGTGACCACAGGCAACCAGGCATCGGCAGGGAAGAATATGATATACATGGACCAGGAGCCTGTCAGTCCGTTTTTCCTTAAGGACGCCAAGAGATACTGGCTCCCATCCGAGAAGGATCAGAAGTTCTATAACTCACGTATCCCGATGTCGATTGTGGGCTATAACACCGGTGGCGGCCGTGAGATAGCTCAGGATTGGTTCAGGTTCCTGTTTTCAGGCAACTTCAGTCCGAAAGGGCAGGTGGGATTGAAGGTGGACTATCCTTATTCTAAAGGATCTTATGCCAATCAGGCAGCAAAGTCGTTCAGTTGGAATCTCTTCGGCTCCTATATGGGCGACAGGTATGAGTTTCAAGGTTATTATAATCACTATAACCTCTTGAACAAAGAAAATGGCGGTATAACAGATATGCTTTATATCCAAGATCCGGCAGAGCAGCTCCAGTTTGCTGATGTCCGGCATTGAGTTGCCCCGCTCCCAGTTTGAGACAGCCTGATAGCTGACCTCCATGGCATCGGCCAGATTCATTTGTGTCATGTTCAGGGAGATTCGGGCCTCCCTGATTTTACGTGCTACGCTCATTGTGTCAAACATAATGTATCTCCTTTTTATTATGATTTCCGGGAAAGTTACAAGTGGTTCCGGCATCTTCCACCCTGCAGTGCGTCCTGGACGCCGGTCCGATAGGGAAAATCTGATTCGGGCAGGTTGTGTCTTATGAAGGGAAGCCTGTACGCATAAAAGGGCAGGTCCGGATCCGCTGAAACCGTCGGGTTTGTACCAGTACGGTTATCATTATAACGGAAAAAGGTAAAATAGGGAATAAAGCAATGCTTGAGTCTGCACATGAGAAGCCGGAGAAAGAAAATCAAGTGATAATTGAGTAAAATTTTCCGGATGTATTTTCAGAATTTAACATTTTGGCAGGTTCAAAAAACAAATAAATGTGGCAATTACGGGAAGAAATCATGTATAATGGACTCATGGACAAAACAGTGCCGCAGAGGGTGCCGCACGGAATGGAGGTAGCATGAAAGACGTATTGTTAAAAAGATTTGCGGAAGTATTTGGGGATACAGAGGGTGTGAAGACATATTTTGCGCCGGGAAGGGTCAATCTGATCGGGGAACATACCGACTATAATGGCGGTCATGTGTTTCCCTGCGCGCTGACCATAGGAACATATGGGGCGGCCAGGAAGAGGGCGGATCATAAGCTGCGTTTTTATTCCATGAATTTTGAGAAGCTGGGAGTGCTGGAATCCTCCCTGGAGGAGCTGGTGCCGTCTAAGGAGGCAGGCTGGACAAACTATCCCAAGGGCGTTATGTGGGCGTTTGGCGAAAGGAATATGGAAATTCCTTCGGGCATGGACCTGATGCTGTACGGAAATATTCCCAACGGCTCCGGGCTGTCTTCCTCTGCCTCCGTGGAGGTCCTGACAGGATTTATTCTGCGGGATTTTTTCGGGTTTGAAGTGAACAATCAGGATCTGGCGCTGATCGGACAGTATGCGGAAAACCATTTTAATAAAGTAAATTGTGGTATTATGGACCAGTTTGCCATTGCCATGGGGAAAAAGGACAATGCCATTTTCCTGGACACGGCAGATTTGTCCTTTGAATATGCGCCCATTGTGCTGGAAGGCGCCAAAATCGTCATTGCCAGCAGCAACAAAAAGAGAGGGCTGGGCGACTCCAAATACAATGAACGCCGCAGTGAGTGCGAGACGGCCCTTGCAGAGCTGCAGCAGGTGGTGAAGATTGACAGCCTTGGAGATCTGGATGAGGAGACCTTTGAAAAATACCAGTCTGCCATCCAGAGTGATGTGCGCAGAAAAAGGGCAAAGCATGCCGTCTGTGAGAATCAGCGTACCATTCGGGCGGTGGAAGCCCTGAAGGCAAATGATGTGGCATTGTTCGGGCAGCTGATGAATGCATCCCATGTATCTCTCAGGGATGACTATGAGGTGACCGGCGTGGAACTGGACACTCTGGTGGAAGAAGCCTGGAAGGTGGAGGGGGTTATCGGCTCCCGTATGACCGGAGCCGGTTTCGGCGGATGCACCGTGAGCATTGTGAAGGATGAGGCCATTGACTGCTTCATTGATCAGGTGGGCAGGGCATATGAGGCGAAAATCGGTTACGCGGCAGATTTTTATGTGGTGGAAGTGGGAAATGGTCCCTGTGCGATGTAGCAGGATAGGGGCACCGGTGTCATAGAAGGAATTTTTCCCGGGCCATGGAAAGCCGGGAGGGAACCGGAGACACAAAGCTGTCCGGACGGCAAAACCGGCATAACATAAAAATACAGAGAGGCAGGGGGCGGAAGAATGATACAGACAGACATCAGAAAACTGGTTAATTATGGAGTGCGGACAGGACTGGTGCCGGAAGAGGATGTGGTTTTTACCACAAACAGGCTGCTGGAACTTTTTGAACTGGACGAACCGGAGGAATCCGGGGAGGGAACTGCCCCGGAGGCGGGAGAAGGGGAGCAGGAGGCAGGACTGGAGGAAATTCTGGCCCGGATGTGTGACTATGCTTATGAAAAAGGGATTCTGCCCGAGAACAGTGTGGCGTACCGCGACTTGTTTGACACCAGGGTGATGGGCATGCTGTTGCCCAGGCCCAGCCAGGTCATCGGGACGTTCTGGCAGCTGTACCGGGAGAAATCCCCCAGGGCGGCCACGGACCATTATTATAAATTCAGCGGGGATTCCGATTATATCAGGAGATACCGCATCCGAAAAGATATGAAGTGGACTGTGGACACAAAATACGGGGATCTGGATATCACCATAAATTTATCAAAACCGGAAAAGGATCCCAAGGCCATTGCCGCGGCCAGAAACGCAAAGCAGTCAGGATATCCCAAATGCCTGCTGTGCCGGGAGAACGAGGGGTATGCGGGCAGGATCAATTATCCGGCCAGGCAGAATCACCGGATTATTCCGGTGACCATTCACGGCAGTCAGTGGGGATTTCAGTATTCTCCTTATGTATATTATAACGAGCACTGTATTGTGTTCAACTTCCGGCATGTGCCAATGAAGATTGACCACGCCGCTTTCTGTAAACTGTTCGATTTTGTAAAGCAGTTTCCTCATTATTTTGTAGGCTCCAACGCGGATCTTCCCATTGTGGGAGGCTCCATTTTAAGCCATGACCATTTTCAGGGCGGCCATTATGAGTTTCCCATGGCGAAGGCGCCGGTGGAGAGAGATTTTACGGTGCCGGGATTCGGGGATGTGACGGCCGGCATTGTCAGATGGCCCATGTCGGTGATCCGGCTTAGCGGTCCGGACAGTGACCGTATCATTGCGCTGGCAGACGTGATACTGGAAAAATGGCGCGGATATACGGATGAAAGCGCATTTATCTACGCGTATACGGACAAGGAACCCCATAATACCATAACACCCATCGCCAGAAAACGGGGGGAGAATTTTGAACTGGATCTGGTGCTGCGGAATAATATTACCACGCAGGAGCATCCGCTGGGCGTCTATCATCCTCATGGGAAACTGCATCATATTAAGAAAGAAAACATTGGCCTGATTGAGGTAATGGGGCTGGCCGTGCTTCCGGCCCGCCTGAAAGAAGAGATGGCAGCTTTGAAAAAAGCGATTTTATGCGGGGCAGATCTTCGGGCCGACGAGACACTGGCAAAGCATGCGGACTGGGTGGAGGAATTTTCGGCCGGATATGACAGAATCGATGGCTCCAATATTGACAGCATTGTGGAGAAAGAGATAGGTCTGGTATTTATGGAAGTGCTGGAAGATGCCGGTGTGTACAAGAGGACGCCTAAAGGCCGGGAAGCTTTTGACCGGTTCACGGCCAGTCTCCTTTCGTAGAGCGTGTCTGAAAATGCATTTCCGGATTGCTGAAAGGATGTAAAAAACAGAATAGGAAAATTTTTCAGGGTGTGTCGGCAAAACGTTTTCCGACACACCTTAAACAGTATGGAGGACGACATGGCAAAATGGGCAGTGATCAGTGATGTACACGGAAATTATAAGGCGCTGGAAGCTTTTGGGGAATATATTGGGGAGCATCCGGTGGACGGGATCATTTCCCTGGGAGATTATGTGACGGATGGGCCATATCCGGAGCGAACCATGAAATTTCTGTATGAAATGCGTGAAAAATATCCCTGTCACATGATTCGCGGAAACCGGGAGGATTATTTGCTGGACAATAAGGGAAACCGGGAAAATTGGAAGCCCTCCTCAGCCAACGGCACATTGTACTATACCATGGAGCATCTCACGGAGACAGACATGGCATTTTTCGCGTCCCTGCCCACGGAGAGGGAAGTGCGGATAGAGGGCTGTCCCCTGCTTTATATTTGCCATGGAACACCCGGAAAAGTGCGGGGCAATGTGGAAAAGGAAGAAGGGCTGAAGGAAAAGGTTATGGCCCGGCTGCCATACCGGTATCTGCTTGGCGGTCACAGCCACCATCAGGAAACCGACATTGTGCAGGGAAAGACTTATCTGAACCCCGGTGCGCTGGGCCTTGCCATGGACGGCGTGGGCCGGCGGGCCCAGTTTGCCATATTATCAGGCAATGAAAGGGGATGGGAGGCAGAGCTTGTGACCATTCCTTATGATGTGGAGACTTATCTTAAGGCCTTTGCGGAAAGCGGTGTGGATGAGGTGGGATTTACGCTGAATAAAGCCGTGAAAAAAAGCCTTGTCACGGGCGTAAATTATTTTTTCCGCTGCATTCTTGCCATGGAAGAGAAAGCCAGGAATACGGGGGCGGCTTCCATTGCGGAATTACCCCAGGAAATGTGGGCGGAGCTGGAGACCCGGTTCGGACTTTAAATGTCCATTACTTTGCCTGATACCGGGCGTTGTATTTGGATTTAAACCGTCGGAGGCGGCGTTTTGTATTTGGATTTGAACTGCCCAAGGCGGTGTTTTGTATTTGAATGAGAGCCGCCGGAGGCGGTATGGAGGTTAGCGTGAAATTTATACTGGCGGCGGTGAATGCAAAATATATACATTCCAATCCGGCCATTTACAGTCTGCGTGCCTGCGTGGAAGAAGAACACCGGAAATCTGTGGAACTGGCAGAGTATACCATAAATCAGCCCATGCAGGAGATTCTTGCAGATTTATATGCCAGAAAGCCGGATGCCATCGGCTTTTCCTGCTATATCTGGAACTGGAGGATGGTGCGGGAGATGCTGGCGGAACTGCCCAAGATCCTGCCCGGTACGGCATTGTGGCTGGGAGGCCCGGAGGTATCCTGGGGCGCGGATGTGATTCTGGACAGTTACCCTCAGCTGAGCGGTATCATGGCGGGGGAAGGGGAGGACACTTTCAGGGAGCTGATGTCATTTTATATGGGAGAGGGACAGCTGGACAAGATCAGGGGCCTGTACCTGCATTCAGGATACACTGGCTGCCGTGAGCTGACAGATTTCAGCAAAATCCCGTTTTTGTATGATGACCTGGAACCGTTTGAAAACAGAATCATTTACTATGAGAGCAGCAGGGGATGTCCCTTTGACTGCAGTTATTGTCTGTCTTCCGTGGAAAAGAAGGTCAGGTTCCGCAATATCAGTGTGGTAAAAAGGGAACTGCAGTTTTTTCTGGATCACAAAGTAAGGCAGGTAAAATTTGTGGACAGGACATTTAACTGCCGCCATGAACATGCCATGGAAATATGGAAGTATATTTATGAACATGACAATGGTGTCACAAATTTTCATTTCGAGATTTCCGCGGATATTCTCCGGCAGGAGGAGACGGCATTGCTTGGGCGGTTCCGGCCCGGGCTGGCGCAGCTTGAGATCGGTGTCCAGTCGGTGAATCCCCGGACCCTGGAGGCCGTACACCGCAGGACGGATCTGGAAAGACTGGAGAAAAATGTGGCGGATATCCGCCGCGGAGGGAATGTGCACCAGCATCTGGACCTGATTGCAGGGCTTCCCTATGAAGATTATGAAAGCTTCCGCATGTCTTTCAACAGAGTTTACCGGATGCGGCCCCAGCAGCTGCAGCTTGGCTTCCTGAAAGTGCTGAAGGGTTCCGGAATGTGGGAAAAGGCAGGGGAATATGGTATCCGGTATCTGGAACAGCCGCCATATGAAGTGCTGTGTACCAAATGGCTGTCCTATGCCCAGGTACTGAAACTGAAACGGGTGGAGGAAATGGTGGAAGTGTATTATAACAGCGCCCAGTTTGTTCATACCATGTGTTTTCTGGAGCGTGCATTCGGGGATCCGTTTGCCATGTATGAGACATTGGCGGAATTTTTTGACGGAAAAGGATGGACCACAGCCACTTTCTCCCGGATCCGCCGGTATGAGATGCTTCTGGAGTTTGTGAAAAAACAGGATCCGGGACGGCTGGCAGCGTACCGGGAACTTCTCACTTATGACATATATCTTCGTGAAAACCTGAAGAGCCGGCCGGATTTTGCGGCAGAATTATCAGGATATCAGGAAAAAATCAGGAATTTTTATGAGAGGGAAGAGCGGGAACATCGTTTTCTGACAGGTTATGAGGGCCGGGACCGGAGACAGCTGGGCAAGATGACGCATTTGGAACCGTTTACTTATCCGGTGTGGGACAGGGAGCAGATGGCACAGGGGGGCGCCGGCGGACAGCAGTATTTTGTTCTGTTTGATTATCAGGCAAGGGACCCGGTGAGCCTGGAAGCGCGCACACAATGCGTAAGCATCTAAACTTTTAGATAAGACAATAAAACACTACATAGTTGACTTTTTACCAAAAATGGAATACAATGCTTTAGGGCAGGTAGCAGAAAAGCTGCAGAACCTGGTCTTATCATGAAATATTTGAATGTACCGAAAGAAAGGAAGTGGCATTATGGCAAGAAAAAAAGCTACGGAGTCCGCAGTGAACACTGTGGAAGCAGCAAAGGTTGAAGCTATTGAAACTAAGACAGAAAATATAAAGGCAGAAGAAACAGTAGCAGAACCCAAGGCAGCGGAGACTGAAGCAGCAGGAGGAAAGAAGGCACCGGCAAAGAAGGCAGCTTCTAAAACGGAAACTTCCAAGACAACGAAAAAGACAACAACCCAGACTGCTGCAAAGAAGCCTGAGGTTAAGTGTACCCTGCACGTACAGTACGCGGGAAAGTCCTGTGCAGAGGAAGAACTGATGAAGATTGCCAAAGAGGCATGGAAATCAGAACATAAGCAGAAAGCAGGGGATCTGGCCAGCATTGAACTTTATGTAAAACCGGAAGAAAACAAGGTTTATTACGTGATGAACGGTGAGGTTAAGGGAAGTTTTGACATCTGAGTTTCCGGACCCGGACGAAAACCAAAAAGGCGGCATCCGAAATGTTGCATTCAGTGCGGCATTAGGATGTCGCTTTTTTGCAGAAAATTATATTTAGAATTTTTTTAGAATTATTTTTCAGGAAATTGGTTGACAATGTATAGGGTAAGTGATATTTTATGGTTAAAGATGTTAGCACTCCTTACAAATGAGTGCTAATAACAGAAAGGAAGGCAGCCTGGATGGAGCTGGATGAGAGAAAAAGAAAAATCCTGCAGGCGGTCATCCGCAATTACCTGGAGACCGGGGAACCGGTTGGCAGCAGAACCATTTCCAAGTACACCGACCTGAACCTGAGCTCGGCAACCATTCGGAACGAGATGGCTGATCTGGAGGAAATGGGGTATATTTTCCAGCCCCACACTTCCGCGGGCAGGATCCCTTCGGACAAAGGCTACCGCTTTTATGTGGATGCCATGATGGAGGAAAAGGAACGGGAAGTTGTGGAGATGAGGGAAATGAAGGAGATGCTGCTGGAGCGCCAGAACAAAGTTGAGACGCTTCTGAAGCATGTGGCCAGGGTTCTTGCACAGAATACCCAGTATGCCACCATGATTTCCGCTCCGCAGACAAAGCGCAGCAAACTGAAATTCATCCAGCTTTCCCGGGTGGATGCCAGGCAGCTGCTGGCAGTGATTGTCATTGAGGGCAATGTGATTAAAAACAATATCCTTCCCGTGGAGGAAGAACTGGATGACGAGACGCTGCTGAAGCTGAATATATTGCTGAACACTCATTTAAACGGGCTGGCCATCGATGAAATCAATCTGGCCATGATCGCGGTTATGAAGCAGCAGGCGGGGATCCACAGCCATATTGTGGGGGAAGTTATCGACGCGGTGGCAGAGGCCATAAGGGCAGAGGAGGACCTGGAAATCTATACCAGCGGCACCAACAATATTTTCCGGTATCCGGAACTGGCAGACCAGCAGAAAGCCAGCGAACTGATCAATACCTTTGAGGAAAAGCAGCTGCTGGGGGAACTTCTTCAGGAGGCCCATGCGGATGTGGAGGAAACGGGAATCCAGGTTTATATTGGTTCCGAGACCCCGGTGAAGAGTATGCGGGACTGCAGCGTGGTTACGGCGACTTACGAACTGGGGGGCGGCATGAAGGGAACCATTGGAATTGTGGGACCCAAAAGGATGGATTATGACAAGGTGGTAGTTACGCTGAGGACCATTCAGTCCCAGCTTGATGAACTATACAGGAATCAGGAAAAAACATAGCGGAAGCTGAAGAAAGGATTGGAGGTTAAAGATTGGAGATATGGCAGATCAGGAACGAGACATGGAAATAGAAAAAGAGAATGATCAGGAAACTCCCGAAGCCGCTGCGGTTCAGAAAGAGTGTGGGGAGGAACAGTCCCCGGAGCCGGAAGCAGGACAGGGCGAGGAAGAGAACCCGGAAAGTGCCGGGGAAGACACGGCGCCTCCCGAGGGAGAAGACCCGAAGACCTGGGCAGAAAAAAGAGCTGCGAAAAAGCAGGCGAAGCTGGATAAAAAATCCCAGGGGTATAAGGAGCAGATCGAACAGCTGGAGGATAAAGTGAAACGCCAGCTGGCCGAATTTGAAAATTTCCGGAACCGCACGGAAAAAGAAAAGCACGCTATGTTTGAAACAGGAGCCAGGAGCGTTGTGGAGAAGATTCTTCCAGTGGTCGACAACTTTGAGAGAGGACTGCAGACCGTTCCGGAAGAGAAAAAGGAAGACCCCTTTGTGGACGGGATGACGCGGGTGTACAAACAGCTTCTGACGGAACTGGAAAATATAGGTGTGAAGCCCATTGAGGCGGTAGGGCAGGAATTTGACCCCAATCTCCATAATGCGGTGATGCAGGTGGAAAGCGAAACCTATGGATCCGGCGTTATAGCGCAGGAATTACAGAAAGGCTATATGTACCGGGACAGTGTGGTGAGACATTCCATGGTTGCCGTGGTAGAGTAAGAAATGGTTCAAAAGTAAAATTTTGGATAGAAAATGCAGATTGATCACAGATATGGTGTGAAATAGGAGGATATAAAATGAGTAAGATTATCGGAATTGACCTTGGTACTACAAATAGCTGCGTGGCAGTTATGGAGGGCGGCAAGCCCACTGTCATTGCAAACGCGGAAGGCGCACGGACGACACCCTCTGTAGTTGCTTTTACAAAGACCGGAGAGAGACTGGTTGGCGAGCCTGCAAAGCGTCAGGCAGTGACCAACGCGGAGAAGACCATTTCTTCCATCAAGAGAGATATGGGTACGGACAACGGACGCTCCATTGACGGAAAGAGATATTCGCCCCAGCAGATCTCTTCCATGATTCTGCAGAAGCTGAAGGCCGACGCAGAGAGCTATCTGGGAGAGAAGGTTACCGAGGCGGTTATCACGGTACCGGCATATTTCAATGACGCCCAGCGCCAGGCAACCAAGGATGCGGGCAAGATTGCCGGTTTGGAAGTAAAGCGTATTATCAATGAGCCTACGGCGGCTGCCCTGGCATACGGCCTTGACAATGAGAAAGAGCAGAAGATCATGGTTTATGACCTGGGAGGCGGTACCTTTGATGTCTCTATTATTGAGATCGGGGATGGCGTTATCGAAGTGCTTGCCACCAACGGCGATACCCATCTGGGAGGCGATGACTTTGACAATAAGATTATCCAGTGGATGCTGGCTGAGTTTAAGAAGGCGGAAGGTGTAGATCTTTCCAATGACAAGATGGCAATGCAGAGACTGAAGGAAGCGGCAGAAAAGGCCAAAAAAGAACTTTCCAGCGCCATGACTACCAATATCAATCTTCCTTTTATCACGGCAACGGCGGAAGGCCCCAGGCATTTTGACATGAATCTGAGCCGCGCTCAGTTTGAGGAGCTGACGCATGACCTGGTGGAGAAAACGGCAGTTCCCGTGCAGAATGCCATGAAGGATGCAGGCCTGAACAACTCCGACCTGGGCCAGGTACTTCTGGTAGGCGGTTCTACCCGTATCCCTGCAGTGCAGGAAAAGGTGAGACAGCTGATAGGCAAGGAACCCGGCAAATCTCTGAATCCCGACGAATGTGTGGCCATCGGCGCTTCGGTGCAGGGCGGAAAGCTGGCAGGTGATGCCGGTGCGGGCGATATCCTGCTTCTGGATGTAACGCCGCTGTCCCTTTCCATTGAGACCATGGGCGGTGTGGCTACCAGACTGATTGAGAGAAATACCACCATTCCCACCAAGCACAGCCAGGTTTTCTCTACTGCGGCAGACAATCAGACGGCAGTGGACATCAATGTTGTGCAGGGCGAGAGACAGTTTGCCAGGGATAACAAGTCACTGGGACAATTCCGTCTGGATGGGATTCCTCCTGCAAGAAGAGGTGTGCCCCAGATTGAAGTTACCTTTGACATCGACGCCAACGGTATCGTAAATGTGTCCGCCAAGGACCTGGGTACCGGAAAGGAACAGCATATTACGATTACGGCGGGTTCCAATATGTCGGATGACGAGATCGACAGAGCCGTAAAAGAAGCGGCAGAGTTTGAAGCCCAGGACAAGAAGCGCAAAGAGGCCGTGGAAGCCAGGAATGATGCGGATTCCTTTGTATTCCAGACAGAGAAGGCCCTGGGTGAAGTGGGCGATAAGATTAGTGACAGCGAGAAGTCGGCGGTTCAGGCAGACCTGGATGCCGTAAAGGCAATTCTGGACAGGACAAAAGACCAGGAGATGACGGACAGCGAAGTGGATGAGCTGAAAGCGGCAAAGGAGAAGCTGATGAACAGTGCCCAGAGTCTGTTTACCAAGATGTACGAGAACATGCAGCAGGCACAGGGCGGAGCGGCAGGCCCGGACATGGGTGGAGCGGCGTCAGGAGCAGGAAACACATCGGCTCCCGAGGATGACGTGATTGACGGAGACTTCCGGGAGGTATAAGCGGGGACGGTGCCATTGCGGCACCGTTTTCGCAGGCTGAGAAAGGGACTCATGAAAGGCTGGATGTACGGGCGCATATCATTGTTCAGAGGCTGAATTTATAGGCTGAAGTACAATAAATGATTGAATAAATGCGCAAAATGTGATATTTTATAAAAGTGTGTATATTTTTGACATGAGGAGTTTATTATGGCAGAGCAGAAGAGAGACTATTACGAAGTCCTTGGCGTGGACAAAGGCGCAGATGATGCCGCCATCAAAAAAGCATACCGTGTTCTGGCGAAGAAATATCATCCGGACATGAATCCCGGGGATGCAGAAGCAGAAAAGAAATTTAAGGAGGCTTCGGAAGCGTATGCCGTTCTGAGTGATCCGGACAAGAGGCGCCAGTATGACCAGTTTGGGCATGCTGCCTTTGACGGTGGTGCAGGGGCCGGGGGGTTTGATTTCAGCGGAGCAGACTTCGGTGATATTTTTGGCGATATTTTCGGTGATCTTTTTGGCGGCGGCCGCAGCAGATCCCACAGCAACGGACCCATGAAAGGGGCCAATTTACGAACCAGTGTCCGCATTTCTTTTGAAGAGGCTGTGTTCGGCTGTAAAAAAGAAATAGAACTGAATGTAAAGGAGACTTGCAAGACTTGTAACGGTTCCGGTGCAAAGCCCGGAACCAGTCCTGAGACTTGCTCCAAGTGCGGGGGCAAGGGGCAGGTTGTGTTTACCCAGCAGTCCATCTTCGGAACCGTCCGCAATGTGCAGACTTGTCCGGACTGCCAGGGAAGCGGCAAGATGATCAAGGATAAATGTGTCGATTGTCGCGGAACCGGATATATATCCATGAAAAAACGATATTCCGTGGATATTCCTGCGGGCATTGACAATGGGCAGTCTACCCGTATGCCCGGCCTGGGCGAGCCTGGCATCAATGGCGGCCCCAGGGGAGATGTGCTGATCGAGGTGATTGTAGGAAGACATCCTATTTTCCAGAGACAGGATTTTGACATTTATTCCACAGTGCCGGTTTCCTTTGCGGTTGCGGCGCTGGGCGGCGAGGTCCTGATCGATACCGTGGATGGCAAGGTGATTTATGATGTGAAGGCCGGCACCCAGACAGATTCCAGAATCCGTCTGAGAGGAAAGGGCGTGCCTTCCTGGAGAAACAGGGACGTCCGGGGCGATCACTACGTGACACTGGTGGTTCAGGTGCCCGACAAGCTGAAGCCGGAGGCAAAGGAGCTGCTTCGCCAGTTTGATGAAGTGACGGGAAATTCCCTGAATGCCGCAAAGGCCGTGACGGAGCAGGAACATACCGGAGACGGTAAGGAGAGCGGAAAAGAAGGTAAAAAGAAAAAGTTTTGGAAATAAACGCGCAGTGTTTGATAGGAAGAGAGAAGTGTGGTGCATCCTCGTCTTGTTTGGCTGTTTTGCCAGGAGGCCTTGTCCGTGGAAGGATTTCTGGCCAGGCAGCCGTGAAACAAGGGAGGGTGCATATTTCCGTTTATAAAATGTTTTCAATAAAGAAAAGAAAATATGCAAGGTTTTGGGATGACAGATCGTATTATAAGTAGAATCATGCAAATACGGAAATGGGTTACTTATATGGAGGTAGAGGGAAATGAAAAAATTGGTGGTTCTTGGAATAGCGGCTGCCGTTATTTTGTCGGTGGGGATACATGTTTCGGCGTCAGACATTAAGGTTACGCCGGAGGAAGTTGTTTCGGCCCGTGCGGCGGGGCATCATGAGGGGCATTTACATGATCAGGGCGGCTGGCATCATTGGCCCGGGAATGCAGGGGGAAATTGTAATGTAGTGGACGGGTACTGCACCAGCTGGAACGGAAGCGGCAGCGTATGTGGAGCTTGTAGCAATCCGGTGTATTGCGGGGAAGTGCAGAGCGCCAGGACAACGGATGAACCGGTGGTAACCGTGGCAGAGACGGTAAACTGCAATGTGGTGGGCGGATACTGTACCAGCTGGAGCGGAAGCGGGGATGTGTGCGGAAACTGCAACAATCCGGTGCACCATGAGGAAAACCAGGTAAACTGCAATGTGGTGGGCGGATACTGCACCAGCTGGAGCGGAAGCGGGGACGTGTGCGGAAACTGCAACAATCCGGTGCACCATGAGGAAAACCGGGTGAACTGCAATGTGGTGGACGGATACTGCACCAGCTGGAGCGGAAGCGGGGACGTGTGCGGAAACTGCAACAAT
>OFFJ01002001.1_pt1 | contig 13778 bp, 12 predicted proteins | sample 1521261 | NCBI WGS metagenome assembly OFFJ01 (sample SAMEA3504122, study PRJEB24116) | mouse gut metagenome | biome: mouse gut; feature: mouse-associated habitat; material: faeces | place: Denmark | collected 2011 | reverse complement strand
CGGATGGGAGTTTTGTGAACCGCGGATTTCTTCATGGACCGTGGCTGCCTATTTATGGTTCCGGGAGTATACTGATCCTGACACTACTTCATAAGCTGCGCAAAAAGCCGCTGCTGGAATTTCTGGCTATCATTCTCCTATGTGGCTGTATTGAGTATTACATATCATGGTTTCTGGAGCAGATGTATGATGGAATGAGATGGTGGGATTACAGCGATTATTTTCTGAATCTTAATGGAAGAGTCTGCGTAGAAGGGTTGCTGGCCTTTGGCTTTGGCGGGATGGTGATCGTATACTTTTATGCACCGCTTCTTGATCATCTATTCAGGCGCATACCGAAAAAAATACTTGCGCCAGTATGCCTGGTACTAATCTTAATATTTTGTGCGGATCTGATATATTCAGGCAAAAATCCGAATCTCGGTATTGGAATTGCCAGATGCCGTTAATGATACATATATCCTAAAAGTTTAAGTGTTGTGAAAAAAGTATGGAGAGATTATGCTTGCTGTTTATTTGTCACCAATTTATATTATCGCAAACAGCTATCTGCTGATTCGGCTTCACAGATGGCTGGGTACATGCAATCCATTGTTCAGAAAAACAGGGATATGTGTTGCAATCAGCTTGGCCTATGTTTTTCTGGTAGCGTCATTATTGATTGCGTTTTTTCTGCCGATAGGGCCGGCTAGGAGGATTATGAAATTGATCAGTAATTATTGGCTCGGTATACTGCTGTATCTGATTTTGGCTGTTCTAATGGCAGATGCGATTTGTTTCCTGCTTTTCCTTATCACGAAACGGAGGTTAAAATGCCGGACCGCTGCGGCGGGAGGAATCTGTGCAGTGGTTGTTCTTGTGCTTAGTGCATGGGGAGCATACAATGCCCGTATCATCCAGGTTACACCATATGAGATTACTGTCAATAAAGACGGCGGAAGATTAGAAAACTTAAATGTGGTATTAGCCGCTGACTTGCATTTGGGTTACAACATTGGTACTGCACACATGATGCAGATGGTAGATAAGATCAATGAACAGAATGCAGATCTTGTGGTATTTGCAGGCGATATTTTTGATAATGAATACGAGGCTCTTGATGATCCGGAAGAACTGATTGCCGTATTGCAAAAAATTCAGTCGAAGCACGGTGTTTATGCCTGTTATGGAAATCATGATGTTGAGGAAAAAATACTGGCAGGTTTTACTTTTGGGGGAAACAAAAAGAAAGAGAGCAGTATACAGATGGATGAGTTTTTGGAGAGAGCCGGTATTCATTTGTTACAGGATGAAGCAGTATTGATTGATGACAGTTTTTATCTGTATGGCAGGCCAGATGCACAGCGGCCCGGACGTGGGATTAATATGAGAAAAACTGCTGCAGAACTGATGGGGGAACTTGATACGGAAAAGCCGGTTATTGTGATTGACCATGAACCGAAGGAACTCCAGGAATTGGCAGATGCCGGGGTGGACATTGATCTGTGTGGTCATACACACGATGGACAGATGTTTCCAGCAAATCTGATTACAGCACTTATGTGGGAGAATTCCTATGGATATCTGAAAAAATCTGAAAAAGGACCATATGCATACGATTGTGACTTCGGGTGTCGGGCTTTTTGGACCGAATATGCGTGTAGGTACGATTGCGGAAATCAGCCCCATCACAGTACATTTTCAATATAGGAATAACATATAGGATGGTGAGTTTACCAGTATTGTGCATGGTTCAATTTATAAAAAAGTATTGGAGGGTAAATTTTGGAGAGTATAAGAAAAATTTTAATTGTGGATGATGATACTCTTTTTCTTAATCTTCTTGCACAGGCATTAAGAGAACGAGGGCATATTGTTACAACAGCTTCTGGCGTTCAGGAAGCCAAGAATGCTTTTTTGGCAGATGATTTTTCCCTGGTATGTTCTGACATTCGGATGGCTGACGGAACAGGCTTTGAACTACTTGATTATATAAGGACATCTTTTACAAAATTGCCAGCCATCATAATGAGTAGCTATTTGACCCGTGAGGATCGTTTTGAGGCTCGAATAGCAAAGGTGTTCTGGGTAGAAAAGACAGATAAAAATCTCGTAGATATTATAGTAAATTATGAAAAATAAAACACATATGCCGGTATTAAGAAAAATTTTTTGGAAAATCATCCTGATTGTAGGTGGAGTATTGCTATGTATTTTATTTGTTGCTATTACTGTTGTCTGGTCGCTGACAGATTATATTTTTAGAAAATTAGAAAGCAATGTTAACAACCTAACTAAAGCAACCACAATATATAGTGTTTGATATTTTAAAATTTATATCATCTTATCATCGGCACAGGATTTTCCTGTGCTTTTTTGTATCGTTTTTCTAAAGAGTGAGCTCAAAATATTGCACAAAAATTTCCTGATATTTTCATTAGATTTACTATTGACAAAATAACCAAAATTTGCGGCGCAGCCCCTGATTATAGTACATTTTTGAAAGGAGCTGCATTTATGAAACTCATTCAGATTCTCGCCGATATTATCTGCAACACTTTGCTTGACCCAAATGCCCTGGACAGGGCGCGCAGGCAAAAAGGCGCTTATACCCGTAACTGCGGAAAACTTCCTTACTGGACTTTGGTTAAACTTTTACTCGGCAATGTTAAAAAGACAATCTCTGCCTCCTTGGATAGTTTTTTTCATGAACTTAAACTGAAATCGGGAGCACCCTCTGTCAGCTGCTCACAGCAGGCTTTCAGCAAAGCGCGTTCTAAAATTAGCCATTCCATTTTCAAAGAAGCTTTTGAGCGCATGCTGGATTTCCTCTGCAGCCAGGATTCCCTTCCTTTCCACGCGCGGTTTCTGGGGGTATGGGGACGGCAGATCATAGCCATTGACGGCTCTAAGATCCCGCTTCCCAACCGGAAAGCTCTCCTTGATCAATATGGCAGCATCGGGAGAGGTGCTAGCTCTCCCACTGCCATTGCCAGTGTTGCTTTTGACGTTCTCAATGACCGCGTCCTTGATGCCCAGTTCGAACCAATCCATGTGGATGAGCGTACACTTGCCATGAGACATATGGACAATATCAAAAACAAAGCACGGGCAAGCTTATTATACACCATGTTTGTCTTCGACAGGGGATATGCTTCCAAAGAATTGATCGCTTATATCGAAGACACGATCCATGCAGGGTATCTTTTCCGGCTCAGGTCTAAATTTAACAATGCGATTGATGCGCTTCCCGCACCGGCAGACCAGTATGGGATCACCGACCACATTCTCGTTTTGGATGACAGGAAAGTCCGCGTCCTAAAGTTCTATCTTCCAGGCGAGACACTGGAAACACTGATCACAAATGATTTTGGCCTGGATCAAGGTCTGTTCCGCCAGTGCTACTTTCTTAGATGGCCAGTGGAAGAAGATTATAAGCTGATTAAGGAAAAAATAGGGCTTACGGACTTTCGCGGTTATTCCGAAAATTCGATCCTTCAGGAATTCTGGATCTCCATTCTGCTTGCGAACCTCACCCTTGCTATTAAGAAGGAAACGGACGGGATCATCGACCGTACCATTAACCAGAAAAACAATAAGCACAGGTACATGACAAATATAAATGAGCTCGTCGGCTGCCTGAGCCGTCGGCTTCCAGAATATATGGATTCTGAGACACCTGCCGAAAAATTTACCATAATCCGGGACATCTTTTGTTTTGCCGTATCACATCGGGTACGGGATAAAAAAGGATGCAAAGAGTCAAATCCACGTGATATTCCCAGAAAGGTAAAGCATCATTACAATAACAAGGCAACACACTAACTATCATTTCTGAAAGGTGGTGATGTCCCGCGGTTCTATGCTCCATGGCGTCAGAGAAATATTTTTAAAATTTGCTTCTAGCACCAAGGGGGAAGTCTGCCCTTTTTTATCTCACCCAATATACTTTTTGTTATATTTCTGTCAATTTAATGCTGTATTCTCGCTCTTGATACCATACCACTACTAAGTTGTTAACATTGAATTAGAAAGAGAAGTCTAGTGGACGGAGACAGAACAGGAATAATAAAGGATGGGATTTACCAAGAATGTAGTTAATAGGTTTGTGACCGATTAACAAATTAAGGAGGAACTGTTATGCTGCGTAAATTGATTTCCGGATTGCTGCTCTTGGCGGCATTGACGACAAGCCTTACGGGGTGCGGCATGGATTTGGCCCGCGGTATCATTAGGGAGTATGAAGATAATAAAGACGGTATTAAAAGTGAGCTTCATGAACTGAAAGATGGTATTAAAAATGAATTTAATGACTGGATGAGTTCTATCAGCCGATACTCCCTCACTAGGGACAAAAGCTTAAAAGGCAAACGGGAACTCGGTATTGATGATTATGTTGGAAGTTATGAAGCTGAGTACACCCGATTTAACGGGGAAAAATATATCTTCGGCGGTACTTCGATGGAACGTGAAAATGGCAGTACACTGAAAGTGACTTATTCACTTAATATTAAATCCGGTACGGCTGCCCTTTATTGGCTCGGAAGTACAGATGAGCATATCATTTTGGGAGATAAGGAAGAACATATGATTGCGGAAGTGACTGCCGAGGACGTTTACGAGTTTACTTTTAATGCCGGAGATAATTTTATCGTTCTCAAAGGTGATGATTTCACTGGAAGTCTGTCACTTAAGGTTGAATGACCAAAGCCGCTGGCATTGCCGCATACATAATGTTTTATTGAGTATTCAGAGAAAGGTAATAGATAAGGGTGGCGGCTACAGGTTTATAGGAAAAATAAGAGTTGGTAGCAGGTATCTGGGAACAGGTGTGTCTATCGGCTCTTTTGTATGCCGCACTATACAGAAAAACTGTCGGTGGCAGTTTTCTTGTATTGTCGATGATAGAGTTGAGATAATATGCTTATAGAGGTAAAATAAGTTGTGGCTGTAAGTGAAATGGAAGTGTATAAAGAAGCTCAGGAGTTATTTCTAAGGAGATTAAGCAGCTGATAAAAGGATGGTGAAAATAAATGAAATGGATTTTATTAGTTGAGGATGATTTGAGTTTAATAAATGGCTTATCCTTTGCCGTGAAAAAGCAGGGATATATGCTAGATGTTGCACATACCAAAGATGAAGCGGACCGGTTATGGGAAAACGGAGCATATGATTTAGTGATTTTGGATGTATCCCTGCCGGATGGTTCTGGATTTGACATATGTAAAAGAATACGGCAGGCCTCGAAAGTGCCGATTATGTTTCTGACCGCTATGGATGAAGAAACAGATATTATCATGGGGCTGGATATCGGCGGCGATGACTATATCACAAAACCGTTCAAGCTGGCGGTGTTTATGTCGCGAATCAATGCCCTGCTTAGAAGGAGCGATAATTTTAATCAGGCGGATACGGAATTGAATTCTAACGGTATAAGGGTTCAGCTTCTGAAAGGAGAAGTATATAAAAATAATGTGCAGGTCGAATTAACGGCGAGAGAGTATAAATTGTTATGTTTATTCATGGAAAATCCAGATGAGGTTCTTTCCCCGGAGCAGATTCTAAATCGGTTATGGGACTGTGATGAAAACTATATAGACAATAATTCCCTTACGGTATATATACGCAGACTGCGGACAAAGATTGAAGATGATCCGGGTAAGCCCAAAAGGATCGTGACCGTCCGTCGCATGGGTTATAAGTGGAACACGGCTGAATGAGGTGCATCATGAAAATACTGGCAAACAGAAAAATTAAGGCTTTATTTTATAAAATTATGGTTTGTATGCTGATATTTATCGTGGTTTCCGTGTCATTCATGATGTTTGAACTTAACAATGCAGCACTTTATATTCTGTTATGCGATTTGTTCATGTGTATTGCGATTATGGCAGCCTGTTATGGATACTTTAAAGAACAGAATGAAATTATGGAAAATGCAGTGGCTCAGATCACAGAATACATTTCCGGTAACAGGGAGACGAGGATAGAATGTGATGAAGAAGGGGAAATGTACCGGCTGTTCCATGAGGTAAATTCTCTGGCTGCCATTCTGGACGCAAATGTAGAAAATGAGAGAAAATCGAAACAGTTTTTGAAAAATACCATATCGGATATTTCCCATCAGCTGAAAACTCCTCTTGCGGCATTGAATATTTATAACGGACTTCTGCAGGGGGAAACGGAAGAACTGCCGCAAATTCAGGAGTTTGCGGCACTGTCAGAAAAAGAACTTGACCGGATCGAAACGCTGGTACAGAATCTGCTGAAGATTACGAAGCTGGATGCCGGTTCCATTGTATTTGAAAAGACCTCGGAAAATGTGGCGGATATGATGGGAGAAGTGGAACTGCACTTTGCATACCGTGCTAAGCAGGAAGAGAAGGAACTGGTGCTGACCGGGGATGAACATATTTCACTGCTTTGTGACCATGACTGGATGATAGAGGCAGTAGAAAATATTGTGAAAAATGCCTTTGACCACACAGAAAAGGGGAATTTTGTCTGGATTGAATGGAAAAAGTCTGCATCTGTAGTTCAGATTATCATAAAGGACAATGGGAGCGGCATCCAGCCGGAGGATTTGCACCATATATTCAAGAGGTTTTACCGGAGCCGTTTTTCTAAAGACAAGCAAGGCATTGGCCTTGGTCTTCCTCTCGCAAAAATGATTGTTGAATCGCACAATGGCACGATAGAAGTGGACAGTACGTTAGGAGCCGGAACAACTTTTACCCTGAGTTTTTTAATCCCTACAAAATTGTAGGCTTACAGTAATATTACAGTAAGGTTTGGATGGTATACTTTCATCGAATTAAAAATATGAGAAAGAGGTGCTTATAATATGGATTTATTAGAAGTAAGATCAATTTCCAAAACTTACGGCAGTGGTGAAACATCCGTACGGGCATTGAAGAAAGTCAATTTTTCTGTCCCAAAGGGTGAGTATGTGGCTATTGTCGGGGAATCAGGCTCCGGAAAAAGTACATTACTCAATATGATTGGTGCGTTGGATAACCCGACATCAGGAAAAGTGCTGATCGACGGCAAAGATATTTTTGCAATGAAGGAGAGCAAGTTGACGGTTTTCCGCAGGAGGAACATCGGCTTTATCTTTCAGGCATTCAACCTGATCCCAGAGCTTACTGTTGAGCAGAATATTATCTTCCCGGTACTGCTTGATTATCAGAAACCGGATAAGAAGTATCTGGAGGAGCTTTTGGAAGTTCTTAACTTGAAAGAACGCCGGAACCATCTGCCGAGCCAGTTATCTGGAGGTCAGCAGCAGAGGGTGGCAATCGGGCGTGCGTTGATTTTACGGCCTTCGCTGATACTCGCTGACGAGCCGACTGGAAATCTGGACACGCAGAACAGCAGTGAGGTAATTACTTTGCTGAAAAATGCGTCAAAGAGATACGCACAGACTATTATTATGATTACGCATAGTCGGAGCATTGCACAGACTGCAGACCGGGTACTGCAGGTGTCGGATGGTGTGCTGACCGATCTGGGGAGGTGCAGTGAATGAAAAGCTATCTTAGTCTTGTGCCGATTTCTGCAAAGGTCCGCAGGCGGCAGAACCGTATGACAATTCTATGCATTATATGTGCTGTTTTTCTTGTGACTGCGATTTTCAGTGTAACAGACATGATGATTCGGACGGAAAGCAGCATCATGTTGAGCAAGCATGGAAACTGGCATCTTCAACTGGATCATATCTCACAGGATATTGCAGAGGAAATCTGTAGACGTACAGATGTTACCGACGTAGGTGCATCTTCCGTGTTTAACTATGAAGGAGGGCAGCCGTATCGTATTCGCGAAAAAAAAGCTGTCTTATATGGTACCGAAGAAACCTATATGAACCAGATCTCAAATGGAATTACGGATGGGGCTTTTCCGCAGAATGATAGTGAAGTTATGCTTAGCCCAAATGCTGTAACAGCATTTGGAGCACAGATTGGAGAAAATGTAACCTTGCATACCCCTGCCGGAGATGCAACGTTTAAAATATCTGGGTTTGGTACAGAGGATAAAGGATATTATGAAAATCAGACCTATTTAGTAGGGGTATATATGACACAAACAGCATTTGCCTCCATTATGGAGAATAATGGAATTACAGACAATGAGCCAGCCTATTATGTGCAGTTCGAGGATGCGACGAAAGCAACCAAAGCCATCACAGAATTGCAGGCACAATATCAGCTGCCGGCGGAAAACATCTCAGAAAATACCGGTGTAATGGGTATGGCAGGGCAAAGCAGCAATACCGCTATGAAGAATTTCTACGGAATTGCAGTGATTCTGTTTATTATAGTGCTCTTAGCAGGCGTACTGATGATCTCTGGTAGCATGAACAGCAATATAGCCAATCGGACACAGTTCTTTGGCATGATGCGCTGTATTGGCGCAAGCCGCCAGCAAGTCATCCGCTTTGTGCGGCTGGAGGCATTGAATTGGTGCAAGATAGCAGTACCCGCTGGAATCCTTATGGGTACAATCATCAGTTGGGGCATCTGCGGGGTACTCCGTTATGTTGTCGGTGGTGAATTTGCTGTGACACCGGTGTTCAAAATCAGTCCTGCCGGCCTTATCAGCGGAGCCGTGGTAGGAATTGTAACAGTACTTTTGGCGGCACAATCCCCGGCAAAACGTGCTGCTAAGGTTTCTCCTATGTCAGCAGTTTCCGGTAATATGGAAAACACAGCTACTGTTTACCATGCCGCAAAGATAGGTGTTGGGAAAATTGACTGTTCTTTGGGCATACATCATGCAGTAGCATCAAAGAAAAACTGGTGTTTATTGACAGCCTCCTTTGCTCTCTGTATTATATTGTTTCTTTCTTTTTCCATTGTGATGGATATGGTACGGTTGTTGCTGCCATCACTAAATGTTACCTCAGCGGATCTTGCGTTAGCCAGTTATAGTAATGAAATGGTTCTTGACCATGATTTGGTTGATGAAATCAGAAAAATAGATGGCGTTACAAATGCTTATGGCAGTAGCTATATGGGTAATATCCCTGCAACATCTTCAAGAGCTGGGATAGACCATATCAATATTGTTTCCTATGATGATACGCTGTTGGACTATGCAAAAGGAAATATTGCTCAGGGAACCTTGAATGAAGTTTATGGAGAGAGCAACAAGGTTGCGACAGTCTTTAATAAAAACAACTCCTTAAAAGTCGGCGATACCATTCAGATTGCAGGCACTGAGGTTGAGATTTCCTGCGCCCTGTCACAAGGACTGTTTGGCGATGATCTGATTATCATCTGTTCACAGGAAACGTTTGACCGCCTCATGGGACAGGAAAAATATGGTTTGATTGGTGTTCAACTGGGAAAAGATGCTACAGATGAAACAGTAGCACAAATCAGAAAACTTGAAAATGACGATATCGCTGTTACTGACCAACGGGAAAGTAATCGGACGAACAACACAACTTATTGGGAATCACGGATTGTTTGCTATGGATTTTTAGCAATTATTGCGGTCATTACTCTATTTAATATTATTAACAGTATTTCTATGAGTGTATCTGCGAGAACAAAACAGTATGGTGCAATGCGTGCGGTTGGCATGGACAATAAACAGCTTACACGAATGATTTCTGCGGAAGCCTTTACCTATGCTGTTTCAGGTCTGATATTGGGTTGTGGAATGGGAATTCCTTTCAGCCGTTTTCTGCATACGCTGATGATTACACGTCATTTTGGAGTGGCATGGCATTTGCCGATTGTATTGCTCGCTGTAGTAACAGTTTTTATTTTTGTTTCTGCTGTTATTGCAGCCCATGCTCCATCTAAACGGATATGCAATATGGCGATTACCGCAACAATTAATGAATTGTAAGTAAAAGGTTGAAAATATCCTGCCGGACAGAGTAAGTCTCTCGTTCGGCAGAGATATTTTAAGAAAAGGGGTCGACTAGGAGGGACTGGGAAAAGTGTAAGATTTCGTTTATTCTATTTTTAATGGTTACCTTTTTCTGTATTGCTGCAGTATACACGCCGGCGAAATGGATGCGAGACATGGCAATCACAGATACGATAAAGAACCTGTAAATGAAACAATAGATAAAACTGCGGCACAGTGGAAATGAAAAGCCGCTATATTGCAGAATATTTTATACATCAGTTTTAGAATGTGAGAAGGGAACATGGAAAATAAGGATTTGCAGGGGAGAATACAATATGAACCTAACATATAAAAGAGCAACGGTTGAAGATATAAATATATTGGTAGAAACAAGAATAGAGGTATTAAGGGCAGCTAATAAACTTTGCTCTGATACTGATATGAGTGAAGTGAAAAGGCAATCTTATAGCTACTATCAAAAAGCACTTTGTGATGGCTCTCATATTGCGTATTTGATTTTTAATGATAGCTGTTGTATTGGAGCTGGTGGTGTTAGTTTTTTCCAAGTAATGCCGACCTATCACAATCCAAGTGGAAATAAGGCGTATATAATGAATATGTATACTAACCCTAAGTACAGAAGAAAGGGGATTGCCTATAAAACATTAGATATGCTGGTTAAAGATTCTAAGAGCAAAGGTATCTCGTCTATTTCATTAGAAGCGACGGATATGGGGCGACCGTTATATGAAAAATATGGATTTGTAAAAATGAATAATGAAATGGAATTACCGGAGTGACAACTTCCGGTTTAGTGAACTGTTACAGAGACGGAAAAACAGGACTATTTAGAATGAGAGGATTTAGGTTGAAAGAAAAACGTAAAAAAAGGCAACACAGTACCAGAGCACCAGTAAACTGCCGCTTTCACAAGAAGATTCTGTAAATGGAGGATATCAGGCTGTTACAGCAGGAGGGATAATTGTAAAGCCTCTCTTCTCCAAACGTTTGATTGCATTCTTATCGTACTGTTCTTGGAATTTCTGGTACATTTCTTCTGGGATTGCCGAATAATCCGTATCCGCAGGATTGAATGCTTCCTGCTTTGAGAACATATGGTACAGGCAGGTCAGCATCATACGTGCAATGGCGATGATCGCCCGTTTATGCCCACGGCGTTTTTTGATACGGTCATATTTGTATTTGAAATAGGGATTCTTTTTATCCTTAATCGCTGCGTTTGCACATTGAACCAGCAAAGGCTTTAAGTAAATCCCGGCCCTTGAGATATGGACACTTTTCTTTTTACCGGCACTTTCATTATTTTGGGGAGTAAGCCCAGCCCAGGAACATAAACGTTTCGAGGATTTGAATACCGCCATATCCACTCCAATTTCAGCAATGATAAAGGAAGCTGATTTTTGGGTGATTCCAGGAATAGTAGTAGCCAGTTCGATAAATTTATGGTAAGGTTGAGCCAGGTCAGAAATCGTTTCTTCCAGAGTGTCAACACAGGCATTAATGAAGTCGAAGTGTTTTCTACAGACCTTCATCTTAAGCGATTGGTCACCACGCAGTTCATAACCGATAATGGATCTTACCACATCTTCTGCTTTATCTTTGGCTTTTTTCATGAGCAGGGATTTGCAGTGTTCCGGGTCAAACACCTCACAGGTAAGGATATAATCAACAATGGCGGTTGCTGATTTACCAAAAGTGTCTGTGAGGACAGAGGAGAGGGCAATATTGGAAACGGTAAGGGCGTTCTGGAAACGGTTTTTTTCGCTGCTGCGGTGGCCAATCAGCTTCTGGCGGTATCGGAACAATTCCCTCAAAGCGCGAATCTCCCTGCAGGGGATATAACTGGAAGGAACAATATCACACTTAAAGAGATCGGCAATCCAAGCAGAATCCTTATCGTCCGTTTTCTGTCCTTTGATTGTGCGGACATATTTAGGATTGGCAACAACGACATGACAGGAATCTTCCAGAATATTAAAAACAGGAATCCAGTATTTGCCGGTGGATTCCATGCAGACCTCAGAGCAGTTATGGTCAAAGAGCCATTTTTTAAGAGTTTTGAGATCTGAGTTGAAGGTGGCGAACTTTCTTTTGATGTAAGAAGTAACGCCACGGTAGTCTGTGATGGCAATGGTGGCAACTACAAATTTTTTGTGGACATCCATGCCGCAGCAGACAAAGTGCTTAACAGACAACATAGATAACACCTCCTTATGCAGAAGCAGGCATTGACTGGCTGTCCAGCAAAGAAAGACCTAAGGAATTGCTTTGATAATAATTAGGTTGCGAGCTCAAGGCACCACTGATTTGTGCTTGAAAAGACAACCGACACATGTTAAAATGCGGACTTTATTCCGAAAAGTCAGAGGAATCGATTCTACTTGCTCCTCCGTGCTCTGTAGTGTACCTGCATAAGAAGAGTATAGCATAGAAACAAAGTAAAAGAAGGCACAAAACTTGCTATTTCATAGCCTATTTGTGCCTGAGCGAAGCGAAAGGAATGTAAGTTAAAATGGTAAACACATACTGCGATTACTATTTGTACGGTATGACTAAAGCTGATTATATTGAAATCACCGATAAGGGGGCTACCCCCCTTACGAGCACTTTGAACGCTTTTTCCGAAAGAACTAAATCCATATAGCCCCAATCTGCTGAACGACGGCAAAAGAAAAATCATACGCTTGATGAGCGTTGATTTATAACTGGCAAGCCCTAAATTGACAAGGAGAAAAAATGGAACATCAAAACAATAATATAAGGAACCGGTAGAGATCAAGGACGAGGAAAAGGATTTGCTATGGTTTCGTGTGTATTGCGCTCTGCTTACTTATAGCAGGTGCCACCTTTGGTGCCGTAAATCTGCTCAAAGGCAGTAAAAGTCCTCCCTCTCCCGACAATGGAATTACAAGTAGTAACGAGAGTTATTTCCAAGAGAATCACAAGCAGAACGAAGCAGTTGCTCCTGTACCTGGGGCGGTTGATTCTGTTGGTTCAATTTCTGTGGACGTCGCAGCAAAGAATGTAGTTGTAATGAATGCCGACACCAATACCCTGCTGTATCAGAAAAGCAGTACAGACAAAATTGCGCCAGCCAGTACAGCCAAGTGATTACAGCGTTGACGGTACTTGATTACTGCGACTCAGAAGATGAAATGACGGTAGGTACTGAGATAGATCTGATGCACGAGGATTCGTCCAGGGCGTGGCTTAATCAGGGCGATGTTCTGACAGTAAGACAACTTCTGGTAGCCCTCTTGCTCCCCTCCGGTAATGACGCAACTTATACGCTTGCGGTCAATACCGGAAAGAAAATTGCCGGCGATAGCAGACTGACAAATGAGCAAGCCATTAATGTGTTCATGGATAAGGTAAATGAAAAAGCACACATGCTTGGTGCTGAAAACTCAAACTTTGTGGCTCCAGAGGGATATGATGCTGAAGGGGAATACACTACTGCTTATGACCTTGCCATCATAGCGCAGGCGTGTTTGGATGATCCCTACATTTCAGAGATTGTAGCAAACTATAAGTCATACCAAAAATGGGTTAGCGGCAGAGAGGTTACATACAACAACTCTAATGAACTTCTCAATCCCAACAGCCAATATTATTATCCCGAAGCCATTGGCCTAAAGACAGGTGCCAGCACTTTGGCGGGTAACTGCTTAGTTTCTGCAGCAGTAATTAACGGGAAAACTTGTATTTGTGTAATGATGGGTTCCACTGTGGATGACAGATTTACTGATAGCATCACAATTTATGATAAAATCAAAGCTCACTAATTTTCATATACTTTGTGCGCCCGATAGAAATCCAGTGGTAACTGTCCTATTTCTCTATAATGGATATGGTGAGAGAGTAGTCTCGGAAACTTAATGAATAATGGATGAAAATTCTGCATAATGGGTTCA
>OFFJ01002000.1_pt1 | contig 13783 bp, 10 predicted proteins | sample 1521261 | NCBI WGS metagenome assembly OFFJ01 (sample SAMEA3504122, study PRJEB24116) | mouse gut metagenome | biome: mouse gut; feature: mouse-associated habitat; material: faeces | place: Denmark | collected 2011 | reverse complement strand
GACATTTTTGATGTATGTGGATGTTTCGTTTGCATTATAAAAATCTCCTTAATAAACAATTTTTCATATTTATCTATTCTACCAAAAAAAAAGGCTTCTGTATAGTTGAGTGTATAGAATTTTTTGAAATGGTGGATTATATATTAAGAAAAGATTAAAAACGGTTTCTTCGGTTTGACAAACGGTATGACTGTTAGTATAATAAACTGGAATATAAAGTTTACTAAAAGAATGAGTAAAGAATGAATTATGAGGAGATATCTGCATGAGAAAAAGACATAATAAGGCTGTCTGTCTTTTGATAGTCTGTCTGATGACTGTGATGCTGCCGGCAGAAGCATTGGCGCAGGAGATGGACGTGGAAGCGAATTCACAGGAAATACAGGATGCAGTTGGCGATGAAGCTTCAGATGAAGTGTCGGCGGAAGCTTCAAAAAATGAAACAGAATCAGAATCTGATACGCTGAAGGAAGACAATAAGTCTGAAGAAGTACTTGCAGATAAGCCTCTTTTAAGAGAAGAGGAGCAAAAGGAAGAAGACAAAGAAAGCCAGAAAACTGAGACTAAAGAGATACCGTCTCAGAAGGAGGATGTTTCTGAAGCGCGGACTGATATAGTAAAGCAGGAAGAGGAACAGGCGGAAGAATCTGAGAAAGATAATGAGCCGGAGTCTTTAGAAAAGGTTACGGCCGATCCGGAAGATCCGGGAAAGTACCGCCTTACAGGAAGAGGAACGGGCGATTTTTCAGGAAGTGCGATTCGTACGCAGGCATTGTCACATCAATCAAAATACAAGGACTGCATTAAGCAATGGGGGATTGACGTATCTTATCACAACGGCACGATCGACTGGGAGAAGGCAAAGGCTGACGGAGTTGAGTTTGCGATCATACGCGTAGCTTACCGGGGATATGAAAACGGAAAGCTTAAAGTTGATACACAGGCTTATAATAATATGAAGAATGCCAACGCTGCAGGTGTTCCTATCGGCGTGTACATATTTTCACAGGCTGTTTCTGCGAAGGAGGCAAAGCAGGAAGCGGATTTTATTGTAAAGAATATTAAAGGATACAAGATCGACCTGCCGGTTGTCCTTGATTTTGAATATGTGGCGACGGGAGTAGGAAGATTATATAAGGCAAAATTGAGCAAGAGCGCCGGGACAAGTGTCTGCAATGCATTCTGTAACAGAGTGAAGGCGCTTGGATACACTCCGATGGTATACGCAAGTAAGTCTATGTATGAAGATAAGACATATGCCGCGGACATCAGTCAGAGCTATCCGATCTGGATGGCTCACTACAATAATTCTACCAGCTATGAGGGAGAATACGAATACTGGCAGTATACTTCAAAAGGTAAAGTGGACGGAATTAAAACGAAGGATAATCCATATACGGATTTGAATTACCGTTATTATAATACTCTGCGGATTACGAAGAGGGCGGCAGGCGGTCTCAGTATGAAATGGGACGCATGGGACGGCGCGGATAGTTATGATATCTACCGGAAAAGCGGAAGCGGCGGTTATGCGATTGTGAAGTCGGGGGTAAAAGGAACCTCATATACGGACAAGTCACTGAAGGCGGGTGTGAATTATTCCTATAAGATCTATCCGCATGGGACAAAGACCTGCATCGGGTTTAATACCGGTATCACGCAGTTAACTGCTGTGAAGTTCTCGGGAAAAGGCACGGCGTTTGATAAGATCAGACTGACATGGCCAAAGATATCGGGGATTACTGCATATTATATAGAACGTTATAATTCTTCAAAAAAAGCATATTCTAATATTAAGACAGCTTCCGGCAAATCGAATTCCTATACGGACGGGAGTAAGAATGCAGCCACACGATACAAATACAGAATACGTCCTTACAAGGTTGTATTTAACGGAAGGGCATACGGCAGCTATTCAAAAGCGATCAGTGTTAAGACGAAAGGGAAGGTGAAGGCGAAGACGAAGATCAAGAAGCTGAATCTTCGGAAAAACGCATCGAAGTCATCCAAGAATCTTGGTGTTATTAAAAAGAAAGGATCAAAGGTGACAGTGAGCGGAAGCAGCGGAAGCTGGTATCGTATTTCCGTGAAAATAAACGGAAATACAAAGACAGGTTATGTTAAAAAAAGCAATATAAAATTAATCAAATAAACGGGAAAAGAGGTACGATTACGATATGGCGAAGCGAAGAAGGCGCAGGAGAAAATCGGGCAACTGGTTTACACGGCTGAGTGTAGGAAAGAAGATCGGAGTATGTCTGGGCGGTACATTCCTTGCAATTGCTGCTTCCGGGGTTGTATACGCCGCATCGAAGCTGGGCAAATTAGATACGCAGGAAATACCGGATGATGCGATCAGTATCAATAAAGAGGTGGAAGAACAGGATCTGGGAACAGGATATCTGAATGTGGCTCTGTTTGGTACAGACTCTCGTTCCGGTCAGCTTGACAAGGGTACACGTACGGATTGTATTATTGTAGCCAGTCTCAATAAAGAGACAAAAGAAGTACGTATGGTTTCTGTATACAGAGATACCCTTTTGGATATTGAAGACGGACAGCTTCAAAAATGTAATGCAGCATATGCGTTTGGAGGCCCGACACAGGCGATCAACATGCTGAATAAGAATCTGGATCTGGATATTCAAGAATATGTGACGGTCGATTGGAGTGCCATTGCTAATGCGATTGATTTGCTTGGCGGTGTCGAGATTGATGTTCAGGAGGTTGAGATTAAATATCTTAATAAATTCGTAAAAGAGACGGCGAAGGCAGCAAAGAAAAAGGCACATGAGGTAAAAAAAGCCGGACCTCAGAAACTGGATGGCGTGCAGGCGACTACGTACGCGCGTATCCGTTCTACGGCGGGCGGTGACTTTACACGGACGGAACGTCAGCGGCTTGTAATTGAAAAGATTGTGGAGCAGGCGCAGAAGGCTGATCTTTCGACGATCAACAAAATAATAGATAAGGTGTTCCCAACGATTAAGACAAGTTTCTCGGTAAAAGATATCATATATTATGCCAAGAGCTTTACGGAATACAAGCTGACGGAGAATTCAGGATTTCCGTTTGATAAGACGACGGATACGATTTCTGGTCTTGGAAGTATTGTTATTCCGGTCACGCTGGATACAAACGTAGTGAAGCTGCATGAATTTTTGTTTGACAGGAAGGATTATAATGTGTCTACTACGGTGGCAAATCTGAACAGTGCAATTGTAAGCCGCGTGGGACAGAGAACTGCAACCGATGATTCTACGCTGAAACAGCAGACGTATACTCCTACAAAAGAGGATCGGGAGCAGGAGCGGCAGACTGAGTATGTGAAGCCGAAGAAGACTACGACGACGGATAATAACAGCAATAACGATAATAGCAGCAATAAGAATAATAACAGTAATAACAACAATAACGATAATAACAGTAGCAATAAGAAACCAAGTACAAGTACAGGCGGAAACAATTCCGGCGGAAATGCAGGCACAGACAGCTCCGGCGGAAATGCAGGCACAGACAGTTCCGGCGGAAATACAGGCACAGACAGTTCCGGCGGAGATAATTCCGGCGGAAATGCGGGTACAGACAGTTCCGGCGGAAATACAGGCACAGACAGTTCCGGCGGAAATACAGGTGATAGTAAACCGGAACCAAAGCCGGAACCGAAGCCAGAACCCAAACCAGATCCGAAACCGACGGAGCCAGAACCCAAACCAGTGGAACCGGATACTCCTTCAGAGTAAAGCAATCTCTGCCTGATAGTAAGAGGAAAGTGTTTCAAAAAACTCAAAAATCGAAAGGTGGTATGCAAAAGCGGATACGGATGCATACCGCCTTTTTCTTTTGTTGTTTACATTTCAGACGATATTTGCTAAAATGTAGTCTAAAAGTGCAAACAGACAATTACTTTTTAAATAGAAAGCTATGGAGGTTTATAATATGTGCGGAATCGTAGGATATATTGGAAATCAGCAGGCGGCGCCGATTCTTTTAGACGGATTATCTAAACTGGAGTACAGAGGCTATGACTCAGCAGGAATTGCAGTTTATAATGGAAAAGAGATAGGGATGGAAAAAGCGAAAGGACGCCTTAAGGTGTTAAGTGAGCTGACTCATGACGGGGCGACTTTGCCGGGAACGATGGGGATCGGACATACGAGGTGGGCGACTCATGGCTCGCCCTCTGATACGAACGCGCATCCGCATTTTAATCAGAATCAGAGTATCGTGGTCGTACATAACGGTATTATTGAAAATTATCTGAAGCTTAAAAAAAGGCTTGAGAAAAAAGGATATACGTTTGTTTCTGAGACAGATACGGAAGTTATTGCGCATCTTCTGGATTACTATTATGATGGGAATCCTCTTCGTGCCGTGACAAAGATCATGCACCGGATGGAAGGGTCCTATGCCCTCGGAATTATTTTTAAAGATCATCCGGATGAACTTTATGCGGTCAGGAAGGACAGTCCTCTGATCGTAGGGCACACGGCGGGGGGAAGCATCATTGCTTCGGACGTTCCGGCAGTTCTTAAGTATACGCGGGATGTATATTTTATTGAGAATGAAGAGATCGTACGGTTGAAAGAGGATTCCATGGAATTCTTCAGCGTAGATGAGGAGCCGATTGAAAAGCAGCCGGTGCGTATTGAGTGGGATGTGAATGCAGCCGAGAAGGGCGGATATGAGCATTTTATGTTAAAGGAGATGAATGAACAGCCGAAGGCGGTTACCGATACATTTTCACCGAGGATTAAGGACGGACAGATCGTGATTGAGGAGCTTGGCATGTCTGATAAAGAGATACAGGAGATTGACAGAATTATGATCGTGGCATGCGGTTCTGCGTATCATACCGGTATTACAAGCAAATATATTTTTGAAGACCTTGCAAGAATTCCCGTAGAGGTGGATCTGGCTTCCGAATTTCGTTACCGCAGACCGATTCTGAATGATAAAACTCTTGTTGTAGTTATCAGTCAGTCAGGTGAGACGGCAGATTCGCTGGCGGCACTTCGGGAATCGAAGAAGCGTGGCGCAAGAGTGCTTGGCATCGTGAATGTTGTGGGCAGTTCCATCGCAAGAGAGGCTGACAATGTGATGTATACGTGGGCGGGGCCGGAGATTGCGGTTGCCACTACAAAGGCATATTCTGCTCAGTTGATCGCGCTCTACCTTTTGGCTATGAAGTTCGCATGCGCCCGCGGGCAGATGGAAGAAGAACTTTTGCAGGAGATGCTTTCGGATCTTTGCGCGCTGCCGTCTCAGATTGAGATGCTTCTTAATAATAAAGGGAAGATTCAGCGTTTTGCAAATCGTTATCTGGCGGCGAAAGATGTGTTTTTCATTGGCCGCGGCGTGGATTATGCGATTTCGCTGGAGGGTTCTTTGAAACTTAAGGAGATTTCCTATATACATTCGGAGGCATATGCCGCAGGTGAATTAAAACATGGAACCATTTCGCTCATAGAAGAAGGGACGCTGGTTGCGGCGGTTCTCACGCAGAAAGATCTGTATAAAAAGACGCTCAGCAATATGGTTGAGGTAAGTACGAGAGGAGCTTTCGTGCTGGCTGTTACGAATGAGGGCAATACAGAAGTGGAACGGGCAGCAGATTATGTGATCTATATTCCGGAGACGAACAAATATTTTACAAATTCACTGGCTATCATACCGCTTCAGCTTTTTGGCTATTATATTGCAGTGGGAAGAGGATGCGATGTCGATAAACCGCGGAATCTGGCAAAATCAGTTACTGTTGAATAAGTGTTGAACTTTCCGCGAGAATATAGTAGTATAGTGTAGTATTAGGTAAAGACTGGAATAAGACTATACAAAAGAAAGGCTAAGTATGGCGAGAAGAAGAGAATTGGCGGCGGTCAGAGCCGCGAGGGCCAGAAAAAGGCGAAGACGGAAAAAGAGGTTAAGGGCGGTGATCCTCTTCTTTGAGACGATTATATTGATGCTGCTGATGGGAACGGCGTATGTCATGGCGAAATATGACAAATTTCAATTCGTCGGCATGGACAATATCGAGGTAAATAAAGGGATAGATCTGGAAGGCTATACAACGATCGCCCTTTTTGGCGGTGATTCCAGAGAAGGGCAGTTAGAGGAAGGGACTCATGCCGATACGATTATTGTTGTGTCAATTGATAATGAGAGTAAAGATATCCGGATGGCCTCCATATATCGGGATACACTTCTCAAACAGATGAATGATACGTACAGAAAAGCGAATAATGCATATTTTGTGGGCGGACCTGAGGAAGCAGTCAATATGCTGAACAAGAACCTTGATCTTGACATTGAAGATTATGCTACGGTGGATTTTAAAGCGATGGCAGATGTCGTTGATCTGCTGGGCGGGATTGAGATTACGGTAACGGATGCAGAAGCCAAGATGATGAATAAATATATCGGGGAGACGGCGAAGGCAGCGGGCAAGAAAGCGAAAGAGCTGGAAGGCGGAGGTACGTATAAGCTGGACGGTCCGCAGGCAGTTACTTATTCGAGACTGCGCAAATTAGAGGGCGGAGATTATAAGCGTACGGAACGTCAGCGTACAGTGATCAAAAAGCTGTTTAAAAAAATCAAGACAACGGATCTGGCGACAATTAATGATATTATTGACACAGTATTTCCTCAGGTATCTACAAGCTTCAGTCTGAAAAAAATTATCGGGCTGGCATCGGCGCTTATGGATTATACTTTTGGTGAAAGCGAAGGTTTTCCTTTTGAAAAATCGGACGGGATTACATATCCTGAGGCCGGAGATGTGGTTGTGGCACAAGGGCTTGCAGAGAATGTGCGGGAGCTTCATGAGTTCCTGTATCCGAATCAGGTGCCGGAGGAAGTATCGGAAACCGTGCAGACGATCTCAGCGGAGCTTGAGAATGAGACCGGTGTAGTAAGGCCGGCAGAGCTTGATGCTGAATCGCAAGAGGATGAAGAAGGAGACGGCAGCGGCGAGCTTTCTTATGAGGATACGGACGCTTCAGAGGATGGCGGCGATACGGAAAGTTCCTATGAAGACACTGGAGAGACAGAGTTCTTGGAGGAGTGAGAAAATGAATAAAAAAGAAGGTAAGAGCATGAGATTAGCAAAGAGAATCAGTGGTGTATTGTTGGCGCTTTGTTTGGCAGTGCCGTGTTTTTCCATGGTCGTAAATGCAGCGGACGGGAAGATATCATTTTCAGATCCGGAGACTAAGGTCGGGGACATTGTGGAAGTGAAATGTGCGGTACGTTCCACAGGAGGCTCTCTGGGAGACGTAGAGGTACAATTAAGTTATGACAGTGAATCGTTGAGTTTTGATTCTGGGGACGGCGCTGAATCAGACGAGGACGGCAGCGTGACCTGTACAAGTAACGGTGGTTCTGCAGAGCAGATTTTTATGCTGAAATTTCAGGCTCTGAAAGAAGGAAGCACACAGATTACAGTGGCGGGCGCAACGATTACTTCAGGTGAAGGCAATGAGCTTTCGCTTGAGGAAGGAAATTCTACAATAAAGATTGCCGAAGGCGATCCTTCGAAAATCAAAGAGAAAGAGGAAGACGGGGAGAAAGGATCATCGTCTGCTTCTGCTGATGATATACAAGTTGAAGTTGGCGGAGTGGCTTATATATTGACCGACAAATTTCCAGAGGGGGATATTCCGGCAGGTTATGAGCGTACGACCGTTTCGCTGGATGGTCAGGAACGCCAGATGGTTGCCAATGCTAACAACGGAGTGACACTGGGGTATCTGCTCAACGGCGATGCCGGAAGCTTTTATTTATATAATGAAGAGAACGCGACGTTTTCTCCTTATGAGGAACTGGTGATTTCCGATAAGACTTCCATTATTCTTTTGAGTGACACATCGGCAGTGAGCCTTCCGTCTGAATACAAGGAAGCAGAGCTTACATTGGAAGAAAAGACATTTCCTGTATGGCAGAAGTCCGGCGAGGAAGGATATTATGTGCTTTATGCCATGAACAGCAACGGAGAGAACGATTTTTATCGGTACGATGCAGAAGAAAATACTTATCAGAGATTCGTGCCGGAAGGCAGTGCGGATGAAAAAGAAAAAACCTCTGGACTGCTTGGCAAGGTTGAAAATTTTATAGAGAAAAATATTCAGAAAATCGTCCTGTTTGGCGGATTGGGACTGATTATAATCGTTATTTTGATTGTTACGTTAGTAATAAAGCTCTTTAACCGCAATGCGGAGCTGGATGAGCTTTACGAGGAATACGGACTCAACGATGAGGAGCCGGAACCTGCGAAGGAGAAAAAGAAAGGGAAAGAGAAGAAGCAGGAAAAGCCGGGACGTGGCAGGAAAAAGAAAGATTTTGATGAAGATGATTTTGCTACGGAAGATATGAGCTTTACGGAAGATATAGGCCTTACGTCGGATATGGATTTTACGGAAAATCTGAGTTTTACGTCAGACATGGGCTTTACATCGGATATGGGCTTTACGGAGGATATGAGCTTTACAGAAGATATGGGTATGGAAGAAGATTTCCAGACGGCTCAGATAGAATATGCGGAAGATGATTTTGCTACGGAAGAGATGCGTCTTGAAGACGGCGATCTGCTGGACAATGTGGATTCTGATGAGTTTGTCGTCTATGGAGGACAGAGCCGTACAGAGGAACTGACCATTGATGATTTGGACGATCTCCTAAGCGGCGATGGCCCGAAGAAGAATAGAAAACCGGATCCTGACGATACTTTTAAGGTTGATTTTATTGATCTTGATTAAATCAGAGTGCAGGCCCCTGCAGTGGATGCAGGGGTTTGTTGTATACATCATTACGTTTGATAAACTGCAGGGAGGATGCATATGAGGAAAAGAAGATATAAGAGGGACGAAGTATTTTTTCGCGGAATGGTCTTAGGAGGTTTGTTAGGAAACGCCGTGTTACATGTATTTGTCTTCCGAAAGGTGTTTGAGCGTCCCGCAAAAAGATGGAAAAGACAGAAGTATGACTGCGCGCTTGTCTGCGGCTGCCCTGCGAATCTGAACGGAAGTCCTTCTGCAGTGATGAGGACGCGTGTGGAGAAGGCGGTGCAGCTGTGGCATGATGGAAAAGTGGAAAAGCTGTTTTTTACCGGCGGGCATGTGAAGAATCCGCATATCGAATCAGAGATCATGAAGGATTATGCTGTGAAGCTGGGAGTGCCCGAGGAGTTGATTGTCACAGAGACGGAATCGGTGAGTACCTACCACAATATGATGAAATCCAAGGATCTTATGGAAGCGGAGGGGCTTCATAACTGTGCGGTTGTTACAAATGGATGGCATCTTCGCAAGGCAAACCACTACGCGAAGAAGTTTGGATTGGATTATGTCATGTGCGTGGCGGATGAGCCGGACAATACCGGATTTATTAAGAGGCTCTGGAGATATGTCAGTATTAATCTTCATATGTATTTGAATTTTTACAGAGGTTTATACTGATTGGAGCAATTACGTTTACATTATTGGCTGCAGATGTTAAAATAGGCAATGTATCAGGGCGGACGATCAGAGAGGTATGATTATGAAGTGGAAACAGTTTCGGTTAAAGACGACGACAGAGGCAGAGGATATCGTGAGCAGTATGCTGGCGGAGTTTGGTATTGAAGGTGTGCAGATTGAGGATGGGATTCCTTTGACGAAGGAAGATAAGGAGCAGATGTTTGTGGATATTCTTCCTGATATAGCTAAAGACGATGGCACGGCTTACCTTACTTTTTATCTGGATATGGAGGAGGATGCGAAGAAGATTCTTTCTGATGTGCGAAAAGAGCTTAAAGATATGGGCGATTTCCTTGATCTGGGAGAATGTACGATTGAGGAGTCAGAGACGGAGGATATAGATTGGGTGAATAATTGGAAACAGTATTTTCACCAGTTTTATATTGATGATATTCTTGTTATTCCATCGTGGGAGCATGTGAAGGAAGAGGATGCAAAAAAGCTTGTGATTCATATCGATCCGGGAACTGCATTCGGAACGGGAATGCATGAGACGACGCAGCTTTGTATCCGCGCGCTGAAGAGATATGTAAAAAAAGGCGACTATGTGCTGGATGTGGGATGCGGAAGCGGAATTCTAGGGATGCTGGCGCTGAAATTCGGAGCGGAACATTCTGTAGGTACGGACCTTGATCCCTGTGCCATTACCGCAACTTATGAGAATATGGAAGAGAACGGGATCGGGAAAGATCAATATGAAGTGATGATCGGCAATATCATAGATGACAAGGAGGTACAGGATCAGGCCGGCTATGAGAAGTATGATATTGTAGCTGCCAATATTCTTGCGGACGTGCTTGTGCCGTTAACGCCGGTTATCTTTTCACATATGAAGCAGGGGGCGGTTTATATTACCAGCGGAATTATTGATGATAAGGAGCAGACGGTAGTGGACGCGGTAAATGAGGCGGGGTTAGAAGTCCTTGAAGTGAACCACCAGGGCGAATGGGTATCAGTAGTGGCAAAGAAAAAGTAGGAGTGTCCTTATGCAGCATTTTTTTGTGCCGCCTTCTCAGGTAGAGGAGACGGAGATTGTAATTAGAGGGTCGGATGTGAACCATATGAAAAATGTTCTCCGCATGAAGCCGGGTGAAGAGGTGTCGGTCAGCGACGGCAATAATTGCCGTTATCTGTGCCGCATAACGGAATATATGGAGACAGGAGAAGCAATACTGACAGTGATACAGAGAGAGGAAAACGATACGGAACTGCCTTCCAAGATTTACCTTTTTCAGGGATTGCCCAAGCAGGAAAAGATGGAATTTATTGTCCAGAAAGCGGTGGAACTTGGCGTGTATCAGATTATCCCTGTAGCTTTGAAACGCTGTGTGGTTAAGCTGGATGAAAAAAAAGCCCGGAAAAAAGTCAGCCGGTGGCAAGAGATATCGAAAAGTGCGGCTAAACAGTCGGGGCGGGGGATTGTGCCGGAGGTGAAAAACGTACTGTCGTGGAAAGAGGCATTAGAGCTTGCGGCAAAGCTGGACGTCCGATTGATCCCCTACGAGCTTGCGGAAGGGATGGATAAGACTAAGAAATTACTTGCAGCAATTCAGCCAGGGCAGTCTATCGGCATCTTTATCGGTCCGGAAGGTGGATTCGAGAAAGCGGAAGTTTCAGAGGCGGTCACGCTTGGACGAAGAATTCTGCGCACGGAAACGGCAGGAATTACGACATTATCTGTGTTGATGTTCCAACTGGAGGAATAGCCACATATTCTATAAATAAGAAAAGAAAAACAGGAAGTGGGTATATGAAAGAAATATATTTGGATAATTCTGCAACAACCCGCGCATATGAATGTGTTGGAGATCTTGTGCGCAAAGTCATGTGTGAGGATTATGGGAATCCGTCTTCCGTGCACAAAAAGGGCATGGAAGGAGAAAGGTATATAAAAGAGGCGAAGGAAATACTGGCAAAGCTCTGGAAGGTGCAGGAGAAAGAGATTTTTTTTACGTCCGGCGGGACGGAGAGCGATAATCTTGCACTCATCGGGGCGGCGAGAGCGAACCGCCGGGCAGGGAATCACCTGATCACGACAGCAATCGAGCATCCAGCGATCATCAATACGATGCGGTATTTAGAAGAAGAAGGCTTTCGGGTTACATTCCTTCCGGTAGACCGTTTTGGTAGAATTAAGCTTGAAGCGCTGAAAGAAGCTCTCTGTGCGGATACTATTCTTGTGTCGGTTATGTATGTGAATAATGAGGTGGGATCTGTGCAGCCCATTCAGGAAGCTGCAGGTATTGTGAAGGCCTATAATAAGAATATTCTGTTCCATGTAGATGCGGTGCAGGGGTTCGGAAAATATCGAATCTATCCAAAAAGACTGAAGGTGGATATGTGCTCTGTCAGCGGGCATAAGATTCACGGGCCGAAAGGAGTCGGCGCGCTTTATATTGACAGCAGCGTGAAGATTAAACCGATTGTATTCGGCGGGGAACAGCAGAAAAATGTCCGTTCTGGAACGGAAAATGTTCCAGGTATTGCGGGGCTTGGTCTGGCGGCAAAAACCATCTACGAGAATCTGGATGAGAAGGTGGCTGGAATGCGCTCGCTAAAGGAGCACTTTATAGAAGGCGTGTCCCAGATTGAAAGCACGAAGATTCACGGGATGTATGATGAGACGTCCGCGCCTCATATTATCAGCGTGGGCTTTGCAGGAATCCGAAGTGAAGTGCTTCTTCATGCGTTGGAGGCGAAGGGAATCTATGTGTCTTCCGGCTCTGCATGTTCTTCTAACCATCCGCAGGTGAGCGGGGTGCTGAAAGGGATTGGAGCAAGTCAGGAATATCTGGATGCAACGCTGAGATTCAGTATGTCAGAGTTTACAACCCGCGAAGAGATTGATTACACATTGGAGGTCTTAAAGGAACTGGTGCCGCGGCTCAGGAGATATACGAGACGTTAATACAATCAGAAACTAAGGAGAGAGAAGATGAGATTTCACACATTTTTGTTAAAATACGGAGAGATTGGGATCAAGGGAAAGAACCGCTATCTTTTTGAGGATGCATTGGTTCGTCAGGTGCGCCGTGCGCTGAAAGAAGTGGAAGGCGAATTCGAGGTCTTTAAAAAGCAGGCGCGGATCTATGTGGACTGCGGCGGAGAATATGATTATGAGGATACGGTAGAACATCTGAAGAAGGTATTCGGGCTGGTAGGAATCTGTCCGGTGTTAAGGCTTTCGGATAAAGGTTTCGAGGAGTTGAAAAAAGATGTGGTGGCCTATATGGATGAGATGTATGAGGATAAGAGCTTTACGTTCAAGGTAGAATCCAGACGCTCGAAGAAAACTTATCCAAAGAATTCCATGGAGATCAGCCGGGATCTGGGAGAGGCGATTTTAGAAGCGTTTCCGGAGATTCGGGTAGACGTACACCGCCCGGATGTCATGGTCAATATCGAGGTACGTGAGGAGGTGTACGTGTATTCACAGATCATCCCGGGAGCCGGAGGGATGCCGGTGGGCACCAACGGAAAAGCGATGCTTCTTTTGTCGGGCGGTATTGACAGTCCGGTGGCCGGATATATGATTTCCAAGCGCGGGGTCGGGATTGAGGCGACTTATTTCCACGCCCCGCCCTATACGAGCGAGCGTGCAAAGCAGAAGGTTGTGGAGCTGGCCGGGAAAGTGGCGGAGTATTCCGGACCGATCAGGCTTCATGTGGTGAATTTTACGGACATTCAGCTTTATATCTACGACCAGTGCCCCCATGACGAGCTGACGATCATCATGCGCCGGTACATGATGCGGATTGCAGAGCATTTTGCAGAAAAGGATGGGTGTCTTGGCCTGATCACGGGTGAAAGTATCGGTCAGGTGGCGAGTCAGACAATGCAGAGCCTTGCGGCGACCAATGACGTGTGTACGCTTCCGGTGTACCGTCCTCTGATCGGATTCGACAAGCAGGAGATCGTGGATGTAGCAGAAAGGATCGACACTTATGAAACCTCGATCCAGCCCTTTGAAGACTGCTGCACGATTTTTGTGGCGAAGCATCCGGTGACAAAGCCAAATGTTGACGTCATAAGACGTTCAGAGGAAAAGCTTGCAGAAAAGATAGATGCGCTTGTTGAAGAGGCGGTCAAAACAGCTGAAGTGATCGAGATAAAATAATTCGGAAAATGAAAAAGTCAGACTCGGCTTCTGAGTCTGACTGACTTTTAAAGATAGAACTTTTGTGTAAATTATACAAGGTACGGTTTCAAAATATTGAGGATGTTTTCGATATCGGATTCGCTGGCATGGATGTTCAGATCGATCGGCTTTG
>OFFJ01001998.1_pt1 | contig 13794 bp, 18 predicted proteins | sample 1521261 | NCBI WGS metagenome assembly OFFJ01 (sample SAMEA3504122, study PRJEB24116) | mouse gut metagenome | biome: mouse gut; feature: mouse-associated habitat; material: faeces | place: Denmark | collected 2011 | reverse complement strand
GATAATGAAACCATGTGGATACAAACCGGGCAGATGCAGGAAATTACCGACCGTGCCATCTGTAGCGACCAGGCCGTGCCTATGATCGTTGTCATGCCGGATGCCTGGGATACCTGGTATATCAACCAATACGACGGAAAGGTACCCTACGAAGACATGTTTTTTGAAGAGTTGATCCCCCATATCGAAAAGACCTACCGCGCTCGCAGTAACAAAGAGTTCCGTGCCATCGCCGGACTGTCGATGGGAGGTTACGGTTCGTTCCTTTACACCCTGCATCATCCGGATATGTTTTCCGCCTGTGCCCCGCTTAGTGCCGCTATTTTCGACGACAGCGTGATGGAACGTCGCCAGGCTGAATCACACAAAGACCTCTTCGGCCGCCTGTTCGGTCCCGGACTGGATTATTGGCACAAAAACAGCGTCTTAAAAATGCTTTCCGAACTGGATAAAGAGAATCTGCCCCGCATCCGTTATTACATTGACTGCGGAGACCAGGACGGTCTGCTGGATGGTAATTTCCAGGCCCATAAGATCATGCGGGAGAAAGGGATGAAACATGAATTTCGTGTCAGAGGCGGCGGACATACCTGGTTATACTGGCGCACGGCATTGCCCAACGTCCTGGAATTTGTCAGCGGAGCATTCCGGAGAAATCAATAGTAATCAGTACCAAGATCCTCCGAAACATACCGGTGCGCCCCACTATGCACAACAATTACACCATTTGAACAGTTGACAAGTGTCACTTGTCAACTGTCAACTCATTAATCCTTATACCAAACCTGCCCTGGCTGATTTCCCATTTCAAACTCAAGCGTTGCGCCGCTCATGATCTGGTCGTGGGTGATATAGCTCTTGTCGTAAGGCTGGCCATTCAGTTTGACTGACTGGATATAGATATTCTCCGCATTTACTCCCGGAGCTAAAATCTTGAATACTTTACCATCCGCCAAATGCATTTTTACTTCCGGGAACAAAGGAGTTCCTATCTCATACTGTCCGCCTACCGGATCGACAGGATAAAATCCCATCGCACTGAAAACGAACCAGGCCGACATCTGTCCGCAATCCTCATTGCCACAGATACCATCCGGAGCATTCAGATACAAATCATGCAAAACCTGAGCCACATACTTCTGCGTCTTCCAGGGTTGTCCCACCTTATTATACAGATAAATAACATGATGGCTCGGTTCGTTGCCATGCGCATATTGTCCGATCATACCTGTACTGAAAATTGGCAGGTCTTCTTTCGCATCCGGAGCATACGTAAACATGCTATCCAGCTTTTCCGTGAAACGCTCCTTGCTGCCCAGCAAACCGATCAGGCCGTCCAGATCCTGCGGAACATACCAGAAATACTGCCATGCATTACTTTCGCAGATATCTTCCGTATAATCTTTCGCATTGAACGGAGTTACGAAATTCCCCTTTTCATCACGCGGCTGCATAAAGGTCGTTTCAGGATTATAGACATTGCGATAGTTCTGTGAACGTTTATAGAATTCATCCGCAATCGCTTTCTTTCCCATCTTTTCCGCCATACGGGCAATGCAATAGTCATCGTAGGCATATTCCATTGTTTTGGATAACGACCAGTTCTCCCATTTTTCCGGATCACTGTTAGCCGGTACATATCCCAACTTTTTATACTCCCCGATACCCCGGTAATCATCCCGGTTCGCTGTAGCAACACATGCCTGTAAAGCCAGTTCCGGATTAAAAGTACTGATTCCTTTCAGGTAAGCATCCACAATCACAGGAACAGCGTGATAACCGATCATCATATTCGTTTCATGCCCATACAGGTTCCACAAAGGAAGGGCGCCATTCTGTTCGTAGAATTTCAGGAAACCCTGAATCATATCGTTCACACGTTTTGGGTCCGTATAAGTGTACAACGGATGGGCTGCCCGGTAAGTATCCCACAAAGAGAAGGTCGAATAATTATTCCAACCGTCAGCCTTATGTATCTGATTGTCCGGACCATAGTACGAGCCGTCCACGTCACTGAAAATAGTCGGAGCGATCATCGTATGATACATGGCGGTATAGAACTTAACCAGGTCATCCGTATTATTGCCGTTCACTTCAATCTTCGACAATTCTTTGTTCCAGCGGGCGACAGCCTCCGTATGATAACGGTCGAAATCGTTGACCGGCACTTCTGCCTGAAGGTTCTTTGCCGCACCTTCCATGCTCACACCCGAAATAGCCGTATTCACCAGAATCTCTTCGTCCTTTTCCGTATTGAAATCGAAACGAGCTACATAGGCAGTACCGATACGGCCTTTATCCTTCGTCACAATCGCCGTTGTATCCATATGGTAAGCTACAAACGGTTTGGAGAAACGGGTCTGGAAATAGACATGCTGGTCGGGCGACCATCCCTGTGAAAAACGGAAACCGCGGATAGTAACGGAATCGACCACCTCGATATAAGAATCAAGTGTAAAATCCCAGTTCATCGCCTTCTTCAGATTCAGGAAAACGGAAGCTTCTGCCTTCGGGAACGTATAACGCTGGATACCGCAACGTTCGGTAGCCGTCAACTCGACATTAATATTATAGTCTTTCAGCAACACCCGGTAATAACCGGCCGAAGCAGCCTCGTCATTATGTGAAAAAGTGGAATAAATACCCAGCGGTGCTTCAGCCTCTTTATACGGGCGGGTCACCGGCATAAAGGAGATATCATATAAATCCCCTGCCCCGGTACCGGAAAGATGCGTATGGCTGAAACCGGCAATCGTCGTATCCGGATAAAAATAACCTGAGATACGGTCCCATCCGGGCAACCCGTTATCAGGACTTAACTGCACCATACCGAAAGGAGCCTGTGCTCCCGGGTAAGTATTCCCGGTAAAATCAGTACCGATCATAGGATTAACATACTGCGCATAATCCGCCTCCTGTTGTTTCTCCGGCGTGCAGGCCATCAAAGCCAGCAAGGAGACCGCCAATAAAGTGATGTGCCTCATTTGTTTATAAATTGTTTAAGTCTTGACAAATATACAAAAAGAGACGTAACATTTAAACAATGTACGTCTCTTTCTATAACTAAATTCCAATGTCTATGGTTTATTAACCTTCATTTTCTTCTTCGTCCTCTTCATCCGGTTCTTCTACCGGCGGTTTTCTTACAAAGAATGCACTTAATTCGTACAAACCGTAAAGCGGGAAGAACACGACACTCAGTGTAAACGGATCGCTACTTGGTGTTATAAATGCTGCGGCAACAAGCAATCCCACAATGGCATGGCGCCTGTACTTATGGAAAAATCCTCTGTGCAGCAATCCCAGCTTCGACAACAACCACGATACCAACGGCATTTCGAAAACAATCCCCATCACAAAGATCAGCATCAGGAAGTTATCCATATACGAATCCAGGGAAACCTGTTCCTTAATGTCAGGACTCAGCTGATAGGTTGCCAAAAAGCGGAGCGTCATCGGGAATACCATAAAATATCCCACTGCACATCCGAAGAAAAACATAATTGTTCCGAAAAAGAATACCCAACGAATATTCCTTTTTTCATTCTCATACAAAGCCGGGCTGATAAACTTCCATACTTCATACATCAAGTAAGGAAAAGTCAGAACCAAAGCCAGCCAAAAAGAAGTTGTCATGTGAGTGAAGAACTGGGATGCCAGTTTGATATTGATGATCTCCACATGAAAATCATCATTACAGAAATCCGGCAATACATCCAACCAGGGACTTACATTGATCATCCATTGGTTTAATTCACACAACCACTGATAAAGAATAAAATCGGAACGACAAGGTGCCGTGATAACGTGATTAAAGATATCACGCATAAAAGCAAAACTACCGATAGCAAAAACAAAGAGCGCCAGAATAGAACGGAATAAAGTCCAACGAAGTTCTTCCAGGTGGTCCCAGAAGGACATTTCATCTTGTTCCAATTCTTCCATTTCGTCTACTTCTTATCGTTGTCGTCCAGCTTAATGTCGTCTTCTAATCCTTTTACACCGTCTTTAAAGTTCTTCACACCTTTACCGATACCTTTCATCAGTTCAGGGATTTTCTTTCCACCGAAAAGTAACAACACAACAATGGCGATGATAACGATTTCGCCTGTACCTAAATTTCCTAAAAATAGTAATTCGTTCATGATATTATAAATATTAGTCGTTAATATTCTCCTTTTAATAGGGGCAAAGATACTATTTGTAACGAATAGTCACTCCATTATTCTAAATTTATTACCTTTGCACCGTCTTAAAAAACTGAAATTAGAAAAAGATTAGAAAGATGAAAGCTTATGTATTTCCCGGTCAGGGTGCACAGTTTGTCGGAATGGGAAAAGACCTTTACGATAACAATCCCCTTGCAAAAGAGATGTTTGAGAAAGCAAACGAAATTCTCGGTTTCCGCATTACAGATCTGATGTTCGCAGGAACAGACGAAGATCTGAGACAAACCAAGGTTACACAGCCTGCCATATTCTTACACTCGGTTATCCTCGCTAAAACTTTAGGCGACCAGTTCCAACCGGATATGACAGCCGGCCACTCCCTAGGTGAGTTCTCTGCACTTGTTGCAGCCGGAGCACTGTCTTTTGAAGATGGTCTGGTATTGGTTTCCAAACGTGCCATGGCTATGCAGAAAGCTTGCGAAGCCACTCCTTCCACGATGGCTGCCGTACTGGCTTTGCCGGATGCAACAGTTGAAGAAATCTGCGCAAGTATTACAGACGAAGTAGTTGTTTGTGCAAACTACAACTGTCCGGGTCAGCTGGTTATCTCCGGTTCAATCCCCGGTATCGACGCTGCCTGCGAAAAGATGCTGGCTGCCGGTGCAAAACGTGCATTGAAGTTGAAAGTTGGGGGTGCATTCCACTCTCCGCTGATGGAGCCGGCCCGTGCCGAACTAGCTGCCGCTATCGAAGCAACTCCGATCCACAAACCTTCTTGCCCTGTTTACCAGAACGTAAGCACAAAAGGCGAAACCGACCCTGAAACAATCAAGGCCAACCTGATCGCCCAGCTGACAGCTCCGGTTCGTTGGACTCAGAGCGTTCAGAACATGATCGCCGACGGTGCCGACCACTTCATCGAATTAGGCCCGGGTGCAGTACTGCAAGGATTAGTCAAGAAAATCAATAAAGAAATGACTACGGAAGGTATGCAATAATGAGCAATATATTATAAAAAAGGAGGTAAACAGTAATAGTTTACCTCCTTTTTTATTTACAAACATGCCAATTATAACTGAGATAAATATTCACCTGGAGTTAAAACTGATATTTTTCCTCCAAATATTTATGATAAGCTTTTCTGCCATTTAAATCATCATCGTCATCAATCTTTCCAGCCCCTAATAAACTCAATACAATATCAGGTATAGGTTCTTCGCTAACTTTTGGTTGCTGCACAAGACGATCCAAATAATTTTCTATGATAGAAGACAAATCCAGTCCTCTTTGCCGTGCATAAGCAACAGCTTTATCAACAACATTTTTATTTAATTTTATCTGTGTTGTTTCCATACATCATCTTTTTTGTCAAAGATAATCATTATTCCGTTTCCTATCCATTCAAATGCCATCTTTTTCTTCTATTACACCACCTAACTCCCAAAAACAACACACCTCCCCCACCCAGCACCCACCAAACCGGCAAGCGCCCCAGCGACCAGCCGCTTTCTTTCTGCTCCGTAGCCACTGTTTCCCGCAACCAGCGGCCTTCCTGCCGCGAAAGTGAGAGCAGGGTATCCTGACTGACAGATACCTGCCGGCAGTCCGCCACAGCACGTCTTATTTGCCCTACATACTGCCTGCCATTGCTGTCAGGAGCCGAAAACGAGACTTCCTCCCACCGGAGTGTCGTTTGTATATCAGACTTCCATACACGTTCCGCCCACAAGCTGTCGTACCGTTCCACAATCAACGAATCCCTCTCCCCGAACGTCCGCTCCGCCACAGTTTTCCTCCCCGCAACACAGCCACTGCCGGCCACCAGCATACACAAACAGCTCCCGATCAATCCTTTACTCTCCATTCTCATCTCTTCTGATCTTATATTTATAACTATAATCCACCCCGAACAACGCCCCTGAAAACGTCGACACCTCACCGAATCCCACCAACACCGAGTTATGTATCTCCCCTGCCGGACTACACCAAAACCCCATAAACAACAATACAACACCTGCCAGCGACAACAAAACCGCCACCCATAACTGGCAACCGAGCGGCCACCCCCTTCTTTTACAATATCCCATACTCCTCCTCCGCATCAAAACAAGGACACTCTTTCAACCATTCATCCCGCGTGATCTTCCCGTCGCCATTCCGGTCGGGCGACAAATCACGGTGCCCGCAGATCCGGCATCCCGGATACTGCACCAGCAGTAACAACAACAATCCCCTGATAGACAATTTCTGCCTCTCCGTACGCGTATCTTTCGGATGCCCGCCGGCATCCAGCCCGCCTTCGTAACAAATCCCCAGACTGAACGCGTTATACCCTTTCACATGTGCCGGAATCAGCTCCGGCGGACGCATCGGTACGACCTCACCCGAACGGCGGATATAATAATTATAACCGGCCGAAAAGAAACCACGCGCCTTATGGTCACGTTCCAGCTGCTCCGGCGTATACTCCATCGTCTCTCGGGTAGCCGAACAATGCAAAACAATCAGATTAATTTTTCTCATGATTCAATTCTGTTTATCGTTAATGTGAAAGCAAATGTACAGGAAGGGAAAAGTATGGAATCGGTTTAAATGGGAATAGCAGGGAATAAGAGGGAATAAAACAGATTTTACCGGGAACCGGAGTATTCAGGCAAAGAGACAAGGATTGAACCCGAACACGTTCACCGTCCCGCTTCGTTTATTTATTATCAAATATTCCAGGTCTCAGGATCGCCCAGATGATCCACCAGGATCTCCACCTGGCGCGGCGTAAACATACGCTGCCCCTTGCGGTAACCTGCTTTCTTCAGATCCTCCAGCAACTCTTCATCCCGTCTGATCCACAACGACAACTGTGCAGAAGCCGATTTCAGTAAAATACCCGGGAAATACAACCGGGCCAGTTCCGTATGCCCCCATACCTTGCTCTTATCCATGATTGTTTTGTTTTTGTTGTTTTTCTTTCTGTTGCAAATATTCCTCGTAAGTGATACCGCCGGACGACACATTCTCCGGTTTCTCCTCCTTCTTTCGTGCCGCCTTATAACGGTTTGTCTCCGTCAGGCGTTCGCCCATAAACTGCATCAGCGCACTGGTGACAGTCAACGCATCCACCATCCCGTAAAAACGGCCGTAACGTCCGCATTTCAGCCGATGGAAAAACAACAGCAATTCCGTCACCTTCAGATAAGGATATTCCGCCAACACCAAACGCGACAACTCGCGCTGGCGGTTGACCGGCATTTTCTCTTTCACCCCGACAAACAGGTTGATATCTTCCAGCAGAGCGCATATAAACACCATGACCACCAACTCGCCATACCCCAGGCAAACCGTTTCCAGCATGGGAGCCGTACCGAAATAAGCACGCTCGGTATAACGGGCGGCCATTACCTGCATATCCGGTTTAAACGTATTCAGGAATTTCTCCGCATTCCCGTAACGAGCCGTCATATCAGCAACATCTTGTTGCTTCTTCAGCCATGCGGAGGAGTTCTTCCCGTCGGGCAGCTTCTCCGTTATCGTCTGAAAATCGAGTTTCATTTGATTTTCCATATTGTGTAGATTGATTTACATTTTGATTTACATTTCCATTTTCCGGGGTTTTCGTTACAGAAACCGGAGTTTCTGCTGCAATAACCGGGGTTTCTGCAACAATAACCCCTTCATTCGCCCAATTATCCGGTATTTCGAGATCCGGATCGATCTTTATTCCGAGTCTTTTACTGATCTCCCGGAAGCGTCTCTGTATCGCCAGCGAAGAAAGTACCTGCCGGTATTCCAACAGTTCCCTGTCGAACAACTGAAGATCTATACAATAAAGGACCGCCTCACTGACCGTAGCCTCGTCCAACCCCAGGATAACAGAGATATCGAAACAGAAATCACTGTCATAAGAAATATAATACCCCTTCTCCCGGTAAATTTCACAAAGGATCGCTAAATAAATACAGATGCCCTTACACCCGTACTTTCGGAGCAGGCGTTGTATTTTCCTGTCCGAATACAGGTCCGTATCCAGCGGAAAATAGCCCAGTCCTTTTTTTAATGGTCTAGCCATAATTTTAATTTTTTAAATGTTGATTACCTGAAGCACCAACGGTTAACAAATCCGGTGCGAAAGAAAGGGCGTGATTTACAATAAAAGTCTTTGGCGTGTACAAAAACAGTAAAAGTTGAACTCCAAACTCCCGTTTAAAATTCAACCCTTAGACTCTTTATGCGGTAAACATAGACAAATATATTTTTAAAACCTATTTTTCCGGTAAAAATCAGGATAATATGCTTTTAGATGAAAAAAAAGCATATCTTTGTATCGTAACAATTTAAATATGAACAACTATGAAAAATGATTCTGCTTTGGTCCGTTTCGATTGGGCCGTAAAGCGCCTTTTACGTAATAAATCAAACTTTGTTGTGTTGGAAGGCTTTTTGTCCACTTTACTTGGGCAAGAAATACGTATTGTCAAAATGCTGGAAAGCGAAAGCAACAAGGATAGTGTCGATGATAAGTTCAACCGGGTAGATATGCTGGCAGAAGACAGTAAAGGGGAACTCATCATCATTGAGGTACAGAACAACCGTGAACTGGATTATTTCCATCGTATGTTATACGGAGCATCCAAAGCCATTACCGATTATATCAATGAAGGCCAGGAATATGGTGTTATTCGTAAAGTATATTCAATCAACATCGTTTATTTTGAATTAGGGCAAGGCAAAGACTATGTCTATCATGGTCGTACCAGCTTTAAAGGAATCCATTACAATGACATTCTTCAGTTGTCCGTACGCCAACGTGAACAGTTTGTACGACACGAAGCCGGAGATATTTTCCCTGAATATTACGTATTACGAGTAGACGGTTTTAACCAACAGGCGAAAACGCCTTTGGACGAATGGATTGCTTTCCTGAAAACCGGCGAGATCGATAAAAACAGTACGGTTCACGGTTTACAAGAAGCACGCGAACGATTGCGGATAGACCAGTTAGACGAGAAAGACAGACGACAATATTATGCAGATATGGAAGCTATACGTTATCAACGCAGTGTGATCAAAACCGGATGGATTGAAGGCCGGGCCGAAGGAATAGCGGAAGGGAAAGCAGAAGGGAGAGCGGAAGGAATAGTTGAAGGGAGAGCAGAAGGGAAAGCTGAAGGGAAAGCAGAGCAACAACGACTTATAGCTATAAACCTGAAGCAGAACGGAGTCGACCCTCTCATTATTGCACGATCTACCGGCTTGTCGATAGAAGAAATAGAACAGCTCTAAAGACCTGACACGGCATAAAACATATTCCCGGGGAGGCTCTTCTCGCCGGGATTTTTATAGCAATACATACAAAATCCCAAATTGCCATTTTGATAGTGAATAGCGATTTTGAAAATCGCTTTGATACGTTAAAAAATATTACCCGGTAGGGTATTTTATTTTACCCGGTATATTAATCCGATTTACCCGGTAGAGTAGTGTCATTTTGATAGTTGGAGAAAACAAAAACAGAAATACATCTTCATTTGTCGGAAGGCGATTTAGAAACTACTAAATGATATCCTACTCCACGAATATTTTCAATAGACAAAAATGGTATTTTTGTTTGTAATTCTTTCTCCAATTTTCCAATTTGTATACTTATTGTTGCATTACTTAAATTCTCATTATTCCATATATCTACTTTCAACTGATCATACACAACACAAACATCCTTGTTTTTAACAAATAGAGCAAATAACTTTAAATTCAACCCTTTTAAACGTAATACTATTTCATCATCACACTTAACTTCGCCACTTATTTCATCCAGAAGAATTGTATCTGTAACGCTCAGCCACTCCCTGGTTGTTTGTTCTACATGTTTGATAATATCAGATCCCTTATTTTTCGGAAAAAGAATTCTACCTCTTTTCCGGATAAACGGACTTATCGTAAATAGTATTAGCACCAATAAAGCAATAGCCAAAATTGATACCAAAAACCAGAATAAGAATAAGTGCTGCGCCTTCTTTAACAAATAAGAGAATGGACATTGAATAAAGCCCTGCAAACCTAAAGTAAAATTGTAAACCGGCATTTCTATTTTTTTCATCGGCAAATCAACATATAAAAAGATAAAAGGGATGTCTTTACTGTAAGTAACCACATCTGCCGATTTATCTGGGAAATCTTTTCCTATAGATTTTACAACAGTTTTAGCAGAAATGCCAGCTCGTTGTAAAACAATCTGAAACAAACTATCAATGGCCGAAACTTGCACGGGAGTACAATCACTGAGATAATGCTGCATCAGGTTATACTTATTGGATGCATTCGACGTTAATTCTTTTCTTTGGGCATCTATTCCCGCTGACGTCTGAATATAGGTAGAATCCAAATGAAACTGCTCCTTTTTCACCCTCTTATAAACAACTTTTTCATTTTTTATCCGCGCATCAACATCCATATTCACTACTTCTTCAAAAATATCATACGCTTCTATCTTTATTTCGTTATATACCTTATAATAGAGTATGCCTCCGCTCAGGATTACCGACAAAATAAAAAATGCCCAATATAGACTCATGTTTTTTTTCATAGATTCAATCTGTTTATTTCAACAAAAATATGAATATTTTTTTCAACAATAAGCTTTAATCTTAAATATAAAATATGCTCAATTCATGCAAAGCCATAAACAAAACATTATCAAACAGAAAATAGGTTCTTGCATATTATATGCATATAAACTGCATATCTTTTGCATCCATCCATCTCAATACTATACTAATCGCTAACCAGTAAAAATGACAAGATCTTTGATTTTCACTATCTCAAAAGAGTAAACGCACTTGCTTTTTCAAATAAATAGCCCTATCTTCGTTAAAACTTAAATACAATAAATGATGAGAAAAAAAACATTTAAACTAACATTAGGACTGATATCCTTTATTGCTGCCACTTATTTATATACGGCACAAAGCAATGAAAACGGCATGACAGAATTGACATTTGCAAACATCGAAGCCCTGGCAAATCCTGAAGATGAATATATAGATGTTCTGTGCTTGGGAGAAGGTTCCGTTGATTGTTATGGAGATTGGGTTAAAAGAAAATATATCAATTGTAGATAGATGAAGTATCCTTTATCCATATTATTAATAGGTATTAGTTATCTGACCGCCTGTTCGAGTTCTCCGGATTCGCACTTTCCAAGATACTCGGATTTTCCCAAAACCAAGGCGCTCAGTGCACAGGTAATCAACCTGGATACTATCCTGTTCCGCTACCCCTTCCGGGTAGCGGTCAGGGACAGTATCGCTGTTGTCATGGACCTACATAATATGGATCATTATTTACATGCATTTACCTATCCGGAATGGAAACACATCGCTTCATTCGGTAGACGTGGAGAGGCCCCACAGGAAATGCTATCGGCTATCAGCATCCAATTCAACTCCTTAGACTCTTTATGGGCACTTGATGCCAATAAGATGGAGATTACACGTTGGAAAATCTCTTCGACTAACGGTTCAGCGGAACGGGTCGAAGAGATCAAATTAGATAAGAAATTAGTCCGTTCGCTCGACTTTCATACGATGGAATCGGGATTTTTGGTTCCCGACTACATGGGTGAGCACCGTTTTTGGGAAGTAGACGGCGATGGCAAAGCCATCCAAAACCACGGCACTATACCCAGCGAAGCAGCAGAAGAAGAGACATCGCGTCCGGCATTGGCACAAGCTTGGCGTCCCTTCATGGACTATAATCCCGATAATGGTATATTGGCAATGGCCACCCAATTGGGAGAAACACTGGAAATATACAATTTAAAAGACAGTACGCATAAAGTATTGTATGGCCCAAACGGAGAGCCCGAGTTCAAAACGGCACGTGACGGTTCAGGTGTCCCGGACGGAATTATGGGATTCAATGATATAAAAGTTACCGACAAATACATTTATGCGGTATTTCAGGGAATGAAGTTAAAAGATGAATTGGCCGCCTATAAGCAGGGAAAAGAACTGGAAGACGGAGGCAGATTTATTTATGTATTCGACCTGAAAGGAAATCCGGTACAAAAATACACTCTTGATCACGCAATACACGGCATTGATGTAAACGAAGAAACAAATACGATTGTCGCCACCGAGGTGAAAAGCGATGATCCGATTATAGAATTTAAGATTTAGCAAACGATATGAAAGCCTTTTATCTTTACATATTATTAATAGCAACCACCTTCTTTTCCTGCTACAACGAACAGAAAGAGAAGGAAAATAAGATTGCGCATCTGGTCAGCGAATGGCAAGGGAAACAAATACAGTTCCCTGAAAACCTGACCTTCACCCGCTATCTGACAGATACTACGGATTTCCAAATCCCACAATCTGAATATAAGGTATTAATATATGTAGACTCTATCGGTTGCACCAGTTGTAAACTGCAACTTCATAAATGGAAGGAACTGATCGAATACACTGATTCAGTAACACAGGGAAAAGTTCCTTTCCTCTTCTTCATGCATCCAAAAGATGCGAAGGAAATACGTTACCTCCTGAAACGAGACGCATTCGATCGCCCTATCTGTATTGATATAGACGATCGACTAAACAAACTGAACAAATTCCCGGCAGACATAACTTTCCAGACATTCTTGTTGGATAAGGACAATAAAGTCACTGTATTAGGGAATCCGGTACATAACACAGATGTTAAAGAACTGTATCTGAAACAGATTACAGGTAAGGACAGTCCGAACAAAAATATACCGAAAACAACAGCCGAAACAACAAAGACAGAAATCGACTTCGGTACTTTCGACAAATCGGAAGTAAAGGAGACGACCATAGAAATAAAAAACACCGGGGACAATCCCCTTGTGATAGTGGACGTAAGTACCACCTGCGGCTGCACGGCAGCCACCTATGACAAACGACCTGCGAAACCCGGAGAATCTCTTCGGGTAGGAATTAAGATGACACCGAAAGACACAGGTTTCTTCGATGAAGTCGTGACGATCAAGTACAATAGTATTAACAATCAACCTGTCAAAGTAAAGATGAAGGGGAATGTTCAGTGATCGAACAAATGGGAGTTTGCTGCACGACCTCGAATTGTACAAGCAAACTCCCGGAGACCCCGAAAAGGAGGTGTATGATGGTAATATAACCGACAAAACAGAATGATACAGGTGCCATTCGACTATCTAATCCGAATAACAGTAGGCAAAGATAGAAAATAGCCTGATTAAATAATGATTTTAATAAATAATTAAACATATACGAATATGAAAAAGTTATTCGGTATCATGGCTCTAGTTGCGATAGCAGCTACAGCAGGCTGGAATTTCATCCAGAGTCAAAATCAAGTGGAATTATCAGAACTGGCACTTGCTAATGTGGAAGCTTTGGCTTTCAACGAATGGACCCCAGACGGATGGGTTTGCTTTAGATTTAGTCAAGACGATAATTCTTCTTTCTTTTTTACTTATACACGTTGTATGGATTGTAATTCCAGTACAGCAGTAAGTGTTTGGCAGCAAGAACGTTGTTGGCATTAATTCACGAATGTTTATTTAAGGAATGTTGTTATTATGAAGCATCTATTATTATTATTGTTATTTGTTCTTAATGCATGTGATCAT
>OFFJ01001995.1_pt1 | contig 13814 bp, 18 predicted proteins | sample 1521261 | NCBI WGS metagenome assembly OFFJ01 (sample SAMEA3504122, study PRJEB24116) | mouse gut metagenome | biome: mouse gut; feature: mouse-associated habitat; material: faeces | place: Denmark | collected 2011 | reverse complement strand
AGTAATTTAATATAGTAAGACTGCTTTATTCAGATAATTTTTCCGAATACATTTTATCAAAGTAAGCGTTATAACCGCCTGAGACAGTATTTTTCAGCCAATCCCTGTTATTCAGATACCATTCAATCGTTTTTCTGATTCCGTTTTGAAATTCTGTTTTCGGCTTCCAGCCAAGCTCATTCTGAATTTTTGAGGAATCAATTGCATATCTTCTGTCATGCCCGGGTCTGTCCGCTATATAAGAAACAAGCGTCTCCGGCCTTCCAAGCTGATTTAGAATTACTTTGATTACCTCAATGTTGCTTTGTTCATTGTGACCGCCTATATTATAAACTTCACCGGTTTTTCCTTTACGCATAACAAGGTCAATTGCCGAACAATGATCCTCAACAAAGAGCCAGTCACGCACATTTTCTCCGTTTCCGTAAACGGGGATTTTTTTATTTTCAAGGGCACGGTTAATCGCAAGGGGTATCAGTTTTTCAGGGAACTGATAAAAACCGTAATTATTTGAGCATCTTGTTATGGTAACGGGCAAACCAAAAGTTTTAAAATATGAAAGAGCAATCAAATCCGCACTTGCCTTCGACGCCGAATACGGTGATGAAGCGTTAAGCCCCGTGCATTCCGTAAAAAACAAATCAGTTCTGTCAATCGGCAGATCACCGTAAACCTCATCTGTGGAAACCTGATGAAATCTTTTCACATTATACTTCCGGCAAGCATCCATAAGCACCTGAGTGCCTATAACATTGGTTTTCAGAAATACACTTAAATCATCAATTGAACGGTCAACATGTGTTTCGGCAGCAAAGTTAACAACAATATCCGGATGTTCTTCACCGAATATGCTTTCAACCGCTTCCTTATCGGATATATCAGCCTTTATGAAACGGAAGTTGCTATTATTCATAACAGATTTGAGCGTTGCAATATTGCCTGCATATGAAAGCTTATCAACACAGACAATTCTGTCCTCAGGATGGTTTTCAAACTGAAAAAATATAAAATTTGAGCCGATAAAGCCCGCTCCTCCTGTTACAATTACAGTCACAATCATCCCTCCGTTATTGAATAAATATAAACTATTGTTGATAAAAATTATATAATCTGCAAATATTAAAGTCAATCAAGTATATGTGCTGTCTTAATATATATGTTATTATTTCAAATTAATAAATCGTGACCATTTTTTATTTGATAAAAATGCGGATAAAGCCGTGATGAATGCAGCTGCAATCCATATGATCACAACGGCATTCCAGCCCGCCTTCTGTGATACGGCACCGAAACCATATGACGATACGGCACATCCTATATGAGCCGCAGAATTCAGCACACCGCTTACACCTGAAGTGCAGGAGCATTTTGAAAAGCGAACAGGCACAAGCGATATAATAAGATAGTTAAGGGCATACATTATTGATGTTGTAAGAGCAAGCAAAACAATCATAATGTAAACAGGCAGCTTACTCATAAACATTATAGCCGGCATAGGAGCAAGAGCAATAAGACCTATCACACCGGCTGTTTTCATCTCATTTTCACCAAGCTTTTTATAAAGCGGCACCACTGCATATGCACCAAATGAATTAAATATGGGCAGTACGATTGTTATAAACACGGAAAAAGACGGAGAAACACCGTATGTTTCCGTAATCATGGTAGGCACCCAGTTCGCAATCCCGTCACGCATCATTCCGTGCAGGAATGACGGTATCATAATAATAAACAGCCCGCTGGCCAGTGCAAGAGAAAAAAGCCCCGTTTACCGTTATCATCATTTTTATCCGTAATTTCAGCAGTGCATATTCTTCTTTTAACAATATCCTTTTTGGAATAAAGATAAACTGAAAAAACAAATAATGCAGCTAAAAAAATACATATACTTCCGCAAACAAAAACATAATGCCACTTAAAATATTTTATTATGAGTGTTGAAGCAAGGTATGCACAAACAGTACCGACCGGCAGGGACAATGAAATATCAAGAATGGCCCTTTTTTTCAGCTTTTTATTTATCATTTCCGAATATATACGCAATATCGGTGACCATAGCATGGACTGAAAAAAGCCGTTTGCTGCCCAAATGATAATCATTGCTGTTAAACTGCCTGCAAACGGCATCAGAAAGCAACAAATTCCGCCCATTACAGCACCGAATAATATCATTGAAAACGGATTAACCCTATCGCCTGTTATTCCGCTTATAAGCTGCCCTATCCCATAGCAGATAAAAAAGGCAGTGCCAACCAGTCCTATCTCTCCTTTGCTGAAAACACCCTCACTTACAATTGATGCAATCGTTGCCGCATAGCAGGTTCTTGTAAAATAAGAGCCTGCATAAACAAGCCAGAGTGCTATAACAATTATTCTGCTTTTTTATAGTCATTCAAAATATAATTTGTCATAAGTTAAAATTCTCTTTTGGTTTAGATAATGCAAGAAATGTCGTTCTGTCCTCAATTTTTTGTGTTCCGTGTCTTATTGAATGACCTCCGTGGTCAGATGCAATAAGAACAAGCCAATCCTCTTCTTCATACGACGGTCTTCTTTTAATTTCATCAAGCAGTACATATGATAATCTGTCAAGATTACAGATGCCTGACACATATCTGTAGTTCTTATCATCAAAGCCTGTTCCGTGACCGTTTGAATCGGGATTTTCATAAATACCGAAAATGAAGTCATCATCACTTTTAATCCGTTCAAGCAAATCACTATGAAGCTCACTGTCAAGCTCAAATTTATAGTAATACTGCGAAAGATTATTTTTCTGTGCAAATTCAATTTCTTTAAGATACGTATTGTCAAAATGAACAGGCCATATCACGCTGAATGAAGTTGTATAGCCCTTCAGTGCAAGCGTTTTCATTGCAGTAGGATAGCTTTCATCAAGGCTCCACTCAATGCCGTAACGCCATTCTTTTTTCATCCATTTACCGCAGATTGCAGATGCCCATCCCTGTGCGGTGCTTGTTTCCTGCGGTGAGTCTTCCTCTCCGCCTGCATATGTTACATATAAGCCGCCGGAGGTTTTCAGTGATGAAACTGCGCTGAATATATTGGTGTCATTATACCCGCTGATTTTTTCGTCATTGCTTTTTAAAAGGTATTTCATAGCGTCAGCACGGCAGCCGTCCCAACCGATAAAAAGGCATTTCGGAACTCTTTCAGTCGTTTCAAAATGCTTTAATATGATTGTGTTAATCACCGTCTGAGGCAATTTTGTTTCATATGTATTATCAAAAATCCCTTTTGCATTAACTGCCTTAATATATTTTTCATTACCGAAACCAAACATATTTACACCTGATTTACCTTTTCATTTATTATGAAATGCAAAATTACAGTTTTTTAATATAAACCCTTATTTTCATCCGTACGTCTAATATGATCCCTTCATTTGCAGCACTATAATTATACTTTATACATATGCCGTTATCAAGCATAATTATAAGCAAGTATGACAAATTGTGCTGAAAAAGCAACAAAAAAGCCCCTCAATCTCAATTAAGAGAAAGAGGGGCTATAATTATACCTTATTCAATTTTATAAACCGCCTGCATAGGCAACAAAGCCGCATTTGAAGTTTGATGTGCCGTCTATCTTATAAAGCACAAGATACATTCCGTCAATCCTGCCGAGGCAAGTGCAGCTTTCTTTGGGACTGAGTGTTCCGACAGTGGTTTTCTTTGCCGTATCGGCATAAACAATTTCCTTGGTTGAGCCATTGGTCCACGTTTTGCCTGTCTTTGGCACAGTAGTTACACCGCCTGCATATCTTACGAAGCCAACCTTATGATTTGACGTGCCGTCAAGATCATAAACAACAACATAACTGTCACCTGACTTTCCATAGCACTGTGCGGCTTCCTTTGCAGAAAGTGAGCCGAGCTCTTCCTTGAGGTTGTTCATCATAAAAACAGTTTCCTTAGTGCTGCCATTCTGCCACTTGATGGGTGAAGGATAGCTGCCGCTGCCTGAGCCTGATACATCAGACCAATCAATATAGCTGTTCGGATCAAGCAGGTTTTTGTTGTATGCCCACGTTTTGGAATTCTGCACTTCAATATGAAGATGAGGACCGCTTGAATTACCTGTGCTGCCCATTGCGCCGATTGTATCACCCTTTTTAATGGAGTTTCCGACCTTCAGTGCACTTTTATCCTTCATATGAGCCATAAGGATTGATTTTCCGTCCGTGGTTGTGATAACCACCATATTTCCGTAGCTTGTGTTGTATTCGTTTCTCTGAACGGTGCCGTCTGCCGGAGATACAAGAGCAGTGTTTGAACAGATTCGGTCAACACCTGTGTGATACCCTGCTGCCCAGCTGCCCTTTTTCTTGAATGCGGTAGTCTGTGTGGAAGATGCTTTGAATGGTGAACGATACATATTTATTCCTCCCCTGCTTTTGCAGGCGACTGCAAATTCATGATTGCTGCAAGTCCTGCTGACGAAGCAGAAATTGCAAGACCGATTAATGCAGTTTTTACAACATCCCTATCACCCGTGAAATCCACACCGGCAATATTAACAATTACATAGCCTGCTGCAGTCTGAACAAAGGTTTTTATCATTCTTTTTAACGTTTCCTTAGTAAATTTGAATTTCATAATAATGACCTCCCAAAAATCATATATAAAAGCAGTGCTGTTGTGCACTGCTGATTTATTTCTCCAGATTTATAATTCTATGATTTATTGCTTTGATTTGTTCCTCCACAACAGGCATACGTCTTGCAAAATTGTTATGTTCCCTTACCTCTCTTGTGAGCTCTTCAAGCTTTTCATTCTGGTTTCTGTTCAGATTGATCAGTGCTTTCCAATAATCGCTCTCCACGATTGTCACCTGTGATGCCTGTTCCATCTTCGCTATCATATCGTTGGCTGTAGCTTTCGGCGGTGCATTTTTCTGTTTCAATTCTTCGTAATTCAAACTCAAGTTCCATTTTCTCCTTTCTGTATTTTTCCTGGTGCAGTTTAATATCACGGCATTTCATTCCGTTCGGACAGGTGTAAGTGATATACTTTCTCTCGTCTGTCCACAAAACCTGATAGCCGTTTCTTTTCATTTCATCTATAAATTCTTGCTTTGTTTTTGCTCTTTTCATTACATTATCAATGGTAAACATCAAAGCAAATTTCCAGCTTTCGCCTTTCATTGCCATACGATATTCGCCGTCTGACAAGCGTTTTTCTTTTGTTTTTGTGTATGGCTTTAATGGCGTAACATCGTATTTGGCACATATTTCATCATTTAGTTTTCTCAAAGATTTCAATGTGTTCGGGTTCTGCCTTAGCTTTTTCCCTGTTTCAAAGCTGACGGAATTGATAATGAAATGCGTGTGTATATGATTCCTGTCGCAATGTGTTGTAACTAATATTTCGTGTCCCTGCCAAGCTTTCTCGGCAAATTCTAAAGCAATCTTGTGTGCTTTATCATAATCCACATTGTCTTTCGGCGAGAACGACTGAACATACTGATAAAAATATCTGCCGTTATCTGCATTGTTTGCAAGTTTGGTTGTCATGAATTCCCTGTAAGCATTCAAGCCGTTGCAGTTAATCCCTGATACATATCTTTGTCCTGTTTGACTGTCAACGGTCTTGCATTTTTGCAAACAGTAATCAATAGAACCTTTCATTGCAGATGCATTCTGCTTTTCATTTTTAATGAATCTGACTATCGGCATTGGCTATTTCAAACACCTTTTCATAAATTTTGTTCTGCATATCAAGAACCTCATCAAAGTTTACAGAGTACACTGCACCACTGTTCACCTTTACGGCAATCTGATTGATGTTGTTACCGATACGCTTTAACTGTGTAATAACAGGTCTTAAATCTTCAGGTGTTTTAATGACAGTATTATCTGCACAGGCAATGATAAAATCTGTTGTACTCATTTTTGCTTTTCTGGATTTTGCAATGATTTTCTTTTTCTCACTGTCAGTAAGTCTGATTGTGAGTGTTTTATCTCTTCTTCTGTTTTCCGTTTTTTTTACCTCCATATTCAAAAAGTGGGTCCGGGCTTCTGCCCGGTTATTGGGTGTCCGGACATCCGGACGCTCTGCATTGCCCCGGACAAGTCCGGGATTAATACAGAAAAACATATACTTCAATCAAATTTCACCTCCTGGTTTTCTCTAAAATCAATTTTTATTTTAAATTGATTAAGTTGCTGAACTAATGATAAAAAGCCATTATACCGTTCCACATTTATTACAATATGCTTCACAATAAAACAGAAGAGGTCAAACAGAAACATCAGATTAAAATGATTATTGAAATCTATGTTCTGTTCAACCCCTCCATATATAAGGACACTAAAATGCGTTTTGTAAACCAAATTTATAAAATTTTTCAAAAATATTTTACATAGAAAAAGGAACCCATGTTGCCATGAGTTCCTTAAGCTTTTTGATGACACGATTATGCCGTTTCGATACAGCCATTTTGCTGATTCCAAAGTACTGCCCGATTTGTTCCATACTCCAATCCTCATAATAGTACAGTTCAATCAATGTCTGTTCATCCGAACTGAGCATTTGCAGTGCACTTTGCAATTTTTCCAATTCTATTTTATGAATAACTTCTAGGTAAGTTTCGTCAGTAATAATAGGCACTCGCTGTGAGCCAATGCAGTCCTGTTCAAAAGTTCCTTTACTAAGGTGCCGCCTGTCACTGCGGTCTTGTGCCTGCTGACGCCTCCTGTCCTGTTCAAGATATTCATAAACTTCTTTGGAAACATCTACTTCAATGCAATCGTCATCATATTCAATTGTGGTTTTAACCAAACCTTGCCTTTCCGTCAGAAAAGCGGTAAGCGTGGCATAGCCGAAACAGTACCACAGCTGTCAATTCCTCAGCGTTTCGCTATTATTGTTAGGATTGCAATGGCGGCAGCCAAGAAATCTAAGGTTGATCTTTTACAACCTCACCGACTATTTTATTTCATTAGTACAGACTAATGATGAGTTAATTATATTCTTTATTTTACGCTTGTCAATACTTTCGACATAACAGTCCAAATTATGACATAATTTAAACACTAAAAAACAATAACGTTAAATAATTCAATAATACTATTAATTCACGTAATCGCATTTATTTTTTATTATTTCGTTTTTCGTATGTAGTAACAGCATTAACCGGACTTGTGTTAATTTTTGGTTTTGCGCTTTCTGTTAATGATGTTGGTATCGGCTTAGTTATAACAACTTTTTTATTATTTGCTTTGCTCATCTTTTTTCTTCTCCATTTCCGCCGTTTCTTGTTTCGGTTGTTGGTACAGGTTGTGTTATTGGTGGATCTCCATATACTTTTATCATAAAATAAACCTCCTATAATATTTTTGATATTAAAACAATAATCGTTGATATAAGAGCAACACCAACTGAAGAAAAATATATAGACATAGAAGCGATAATTAATTTTGCTCTTTTATTATTCAACGTGTTTTTACTTTTCCATACACTATCTATAGTTTCTGTAAAACTTTTATTTCTTTGTTCCGATGTGATGAAGCATTCTTTATTTGCTAAAATATGATTCATCATTGTTTCAGGTGATGGAAGAGATTTATATTTGTATCTCCATGATACTAATAAAGCCAATATCATACTAGTAACAAATAAAATCATACATATGATAGTTATTGAATTTATAAATGGTATAGATATACTACTAGCATTCTGTACTCTTTCATGTATTATTAATAATACACCTGTAGTAATTGAAAAAGCAGTTAGCATTCTGTTTGATTGCGAAATAAGTGATTGTTCTCTTTTTTCCTCAAACTCTAAACTCATTTTTGCATATTCATAAATGTTTTTATAAATTTTTTCTTCTGAATTATCTTTTTCTTTGACTTTTATTTTCATCACTTAATACGATACCTTTCAAATTATTTAATGCTGTAATTGTAAAAAAATAACAGATTATTAAGATATATTATTTTTTATTAAATAACTAAGTAAAGAAAGAGTCTCTTCTGCCTTATCTTTTTTTAATTCGCATTCCCATACGACTATTGTATTCCATCCTAATTCTTGTAATTGATTAATATTCTTTTTATCCCTTTCAACATTGCCAAGAATTTTATTATGCCAATAGTCAGTATTAGTAGATGGCCATACAAAACGACCACAATTATGCATATGCCAAAAGCAACCATTAACAAATATTACCGTTTTATATTTGGGTAATACAATATCTGGTTTTCCTGGTAGCGAAGCAACATTTTTTCGATATCTAAATCCCTGAGAAAAAAGAAATTTTCGAACTGTTACTTCAGGTTTAGTATTTTTGTTACAAATACGAGACATATTATAACTCCGCATTTGCTTTGTATGATTATCTGCCATAAATGTTCCCTTAAATCATTGCCTGCTCAAAAGCTTTTTCAAAAATGTTATTATCTAGTGGCTTTCTAAGTTCTTTTTTCAACCTAAAACATACTTGCTGATATTTTTTTGATCGTCTGCTTTTTGTTTTTATTTTTGCACTTTTAGGAAATTCTTTTGAAAAACTGTTAAAAGCTATTCTCCAATAAATACTCATTGCATATATAGAATCATATATATCAAATAATTCTTTATCACTAAACACAGATGTATCTTTACTTTTTAAATAAAGATGTAAACCCTTTTCAAATTCTCTCCAATCGTCTTCTCGGATTTTTTCTTTTCTATCACGAATCCATTTAAAAATCCGTTCGTCCTCACGGTTAGAAACACGATCTAATAAATCTTGCCATTGACGCCAAGATAGTTTTTCGACTATTTCTTGATCAAATTGTGACAGTCTATAACACTGCCCGTAGAAACTACGTGTTTCAGCGTTTGTCCCCTCATTCCTGATACGATTTTCTTTCGTAGCGAATGTCTTTATTTCATCCCAGAACTTTCTACGTTCAGATGCAGAGATGTTATACTTAGTTAACAGCCCACCGAGAAATTTGCCAAGGTTATACTTATATAAAACGCTTTTGCCATAGGTTTCTTCAAGATCAGATTCGATTTGGGGGATTTCTTGTTTAAGCGCATTTAGTATTTCATCTATGGTGGCAATTTCTTTTGAGGATAATAAACCGTCATACACAAGATGCCCTTCGGCATCCAACACAACTATATGTCCCATGTTTATCACCTCACCTTAAGCTCTGAAAGTATACACTTTCGATTTTTTGCAAAACTTGATCTGCTGCTTCTTGCGGTTCAAGATCTGCAAAATCTTTTCCCTGATCTCCAAACATATCGTACTTACCCTCGGCGAGATAGAGAAGAACATACTGCTTAAGCATCTGTTCCCTCATATAATCATGCTGCACATCTGGGTAGTCAGACACATTCAAATATGCTACATGCCCTACATTAAGAGTGATAGTTCGTCCATTTCCAGCCGTGTGCCACGAGCGCCTATAATCTTCAGGTGCTACAACACTTTGTACATCAAAGGAATCGTTCTTTCCGTTTTTTTCGTCGGAGTTCAAGAAAATCTTGTAGTGATAGAATGTTATCTTGTCACCCTTCTCATATTGCGGATCATCGGCATTAGCAATAAGTCTTGCACGAAGCTCAAGAACACCTTCTGATAGATGCGGCTCATAAATCTGTTGATCAAAGACAATCATTTCAATAGGTGGTACAGTAATTATTTCTTCAAATGGTTCAATATGCCCTGTGAAAGAAGCAATATCAACTATTTTCGGACAAGTCGGATCGCTTGCGTTATGAATGCTTATGTTCAAACGATAGCTAAGTGAATGATTCCTTTTATTTTCGATTAGATATGAAACATTTCTCAGCACTTCACCAAAATTCACTCTGCGGCTGTTCTCAGTCGGGAAAATGCACTCATGAAGTACAAGATTGACAGTCTCACGAGCATTATCTGGTTTATCAATATCAAAGAAATAGGGAAGCTCTTTTCGTTTTTCTTTACCACTACCAATTACCTTTACCGATAGAACAATTCTGTTCTCTGCAAACTGAACAGAATTCTGCTTTGAAACAGTATGTGTAAAGTCTATCTTTTGTACAGAATTAGAAGGTACAGTAATCCTATCATTCACGATTGATGACACTACAGTGCCTGTCTGTGGGTTTACGATAAATAATTTATACTCAAATCTTTTGTCCGTAGCATAGGAACTCTTTATTCTGACAGTGAAATCTATCTTTTCCCCTGATGTTACTCGTTCAGAATCTGCAACAGGATATGAAATGTCTTGCCATCGAACATCGAAATCTGCCTTTTGCGGTCCTTTTCCTAAATCCTCAAAACCAAGACGGTCAAACAAATTCTGAATATCTTCAGCAATTTGCTTCAGTTCATCCTTAAGTTTTTTGTCTTCGCTTTCCTTATCCTTTATGTATCCCCATTCCATTAGATTCGCTTTGAACTTATTATTGCAGTAGTTTTTAAGATTCTGATATGTAACCTTGTTTTTCTTGCCCTTGCTGACACCAAAGTGAACTTTATCCTCAATATCGGACAAGTCATCTTCCCACTGTTCATCTACTTCGATATAACCCCAAAACTTATCCTCAATTTTTTTAGGAATGTCTTTGATATCAATTTCACCGATTTTCATACCTTTCCTATAATATGATATTCCGTTCCATCGGTTGTTGCCGTCATCAAATATGTAAAGACCAAAATGCTTTACTTTATATCCCGGCATATAAGTATCAGGATTCTGAAGTTCAAACGAATGTGATGCAATTTTAATGTCTTCTGGCACATCAACCCTAACACCGTTCACAGTAATAGCAGCATCATCTGTCAAACGCTGGATTATTATCCACCATGATTCCTGAATAAACGGAATGATTTCGCCGCTAATAATGGAATTAACCAATTCTTCCTTAGGAGACTCAATTATTATACGTGTACCAACAGTTTTTTTCTCGGGCAGTCCAGTGTTTTCTAAAATGTAGTGCTTGGCTGCTTCGTCTTCATAGGCAATTGAATTGACTTGTCCGCTCTTATTAACATTAGCTACATATAATCCATCTTCACGAAGAGAATCATAATAATAGGTATAGGATTGGGAGGCAACGGAATAAACACTTTTTCCAGCACCAAAAAGACCACCGCCAGTTGTATTGCCGCCGGAATTAAACATAGATGTAAAACGTGAGAGCCGTTCTTCTGCCGGAAGCGTTTCTCCTCGTGCCATCATCACATTGATTTGCTCTGCAGGCATATTTTTGCCGGTTAATCCAACGGTTCCAGAATCCTCAACAACGACATATTTTCCGTGATCGTTTTCAATCAGCGAAATGTCGCATTTCCAATTTTTCCATTTATTTGTTTTTCTCGCACCAACAGCATTTTGAATAGCATCCTTTTGAAATCCATTCGGAAAGGTTACACCAGCATCTGTATATGCTCCCAGAATCCAGTCAACATTGTTTCTGTAGTTTTGCGGAATAGGTGTCATTTTTTGCATATTCATACCTCCATAATATTAATCTAAAGTGAAACGAGAGCCTTTTTTGCTTTCAATCTTATTGAATTTCTTTTTTGCTTCTTTAATCTCATATTCAATAGCTGAAAAGATTTTGTCAACATCTTGCTGTGTATAATCATAAGTACTCAAATTAGAACAATTACCAAGTAACTGAATCATATCAATAATTTTATTTGTACGTGCTTCTGCTAAACGAACAAATTTATCACGTTTACTTTCTGATGCATTATTCATAAGAAAACCTTCTTTCAATTTCTATAAAAAGAATAGCACAAATAATCATATATTGTCAACGATATTTTTGAAATATTTGTAATATTTCAAAAATATTATGCAAGTTCTGTCGCCATTTTGAATTTGTCAAAGTTATATAATTAAAATATCCGAAAAATATAGTTGATATTTTTCGGATATTTTAATTATTTATTTTTAATATATTCTAGAACTTTCTCAGCAATTCCTTTTGCTAATTTGGGTGGAACTGCATTTCCAACTTGTTGATATTGAGAATCTTTAGTTCCTATAAATTTAAAACTGTCTGGAAATGATTGTAATCTTGCTGCTTCTCTAACAGTTACAGCTCTATCCTTAGTAGGATGTATCCACATAGATTTACGGACATTTACAACAGTACCACTTGGTTCTTTAGGATTAAGCCTAAGATATATAGTATTCTGAGTTCGTGTTGGATCAGAATAAGTTGTTTTAAATTTTTCATCAAGGCTATGAAAATTCTTTCCTTGCTCTATTGCCTTAAATCGTTCCATAGCTCTATCTGTAGTTTTTGTTGTAATATGATTTTTAACAGTTGTACTATCTTTTCTCATTTCTTTTGCATATTCAGATAATTTATCATTTTTATTATATGGAATATCATCACAAATTTTTTCTGTGCTAACAGGGTATTCCGCCAAGTCCATTATAGCATCTTCTACAGTAAAATGCCTGTTATTTAAATTTTGAGAAGGAAATACTATTTTTGCCTCGCTATTTTTATTATTTTCATTATTAATACCAATTACAATATGCCGCTTTCTTTCTTGCGGGACACCAAACCATTCAGCATTAAGAGTTGCACCTTTTTGTGTGTAACGATTACCTAATATTGCATTAATATAATCAATCACTGCATACGATTTGGTTTTAAAAACAACATTATTTTCTGTATCTCTTTGAAAAGTTCCAATCAATCTATTTTGATGTATTTCTCTTATAGAAATAAGATTTTTTTGCAGTTCGACAAGTGAATCCAATTCGAAACAATTTTTTATATTTTCTGCTTGAGGTAAAGTTTGCTTTATTATTTTGAGCATTTCCCCTATTAAAAATTTAAGATTATCTTGTGCGTCGATTGTTTTGATATATTTATCGATTTGCACTATCAATTTATTTAAATTTTTACTTAAGAAGTTTGCTAATCGTTTTTTATTATTCTTATTTTTATTCAGCACTCTAATAAGCGCATATAAATCATCGGGCAAAATAATTCTTTCTACGGTATTTGTATCGGTCGCTATATTATACATATCAAAACCACTAAAACTATCTTTTGATATAAATAATGAATCATCACGAGTTGGTATATTACAATTATCAGCTCTTAACGCTTCTATTTCGTCATGATCATTATACGAATCATAAAAACGATGCGTATCAGATTCAAGCATACTCACATTTTCCATTACAAAAGCTTTTGGCGAAATTTCTTTTATAGCTCTAAAATATTCCTTTACCAAAGCATTATTCATATTTATTAAATGGTTTTTCTGCCTGTTAGCATTGGAAAATCCTTGACAAGGAGGACCACCTATTACAATATCTATACCTCCAAGTTCTTCATTTAAAGCCTCAAAATCATAACCAATCACATTATCTATAAACTTAAAGTTCTCTGGGTCAGCAGGTATATTTTCTCTGTATGTAGCTTGTGCGTTTCTATTAATTTCAGCTGCAGCTACTAATTCAAATTTGCCAGTCTGTTTAAATCCAAGACTAAGACCGCCAGCGCCAGCAAATAAATCAATCGTTTTAAACATTATCGTTATCTCCCTTTTCTTTATCACTGACGATTTTTTTTGTTTTCATCCATTCATCAACTTCACTTATTTTGAACTTCCAAATTTTGTTGTCTGGTTTATAGGCAGGCATACCTTCTTCGTATACAAGCTTTTTTATTGTATCTTTTCCAAAGCCAAGATGTTTACATATACTTTCCATAGAAACCCATTTTTCATTATTTTCGTTCATATTATCCACTCCTCCTGCAATAATATAATACTTTTTCTTCATAAAATCAACTAATATTTACTATTTTCTACTAATATATAAT
>OFFJ01001991.1_pt1 | contig 13818 bp, 13 predicted proteins | sample 1521261 | NCBI WGS metagenome assembly OFFJ01 (sample SAMEA3504122, study PRJEB24116) | mouse gut metagenome | biome: mouse gut; feature: mouse-associated habitat; material: faeces | place: Denmark | collected 2011 | reverse complement strand
ATAATATTTTTCACCGATAAAGCAAAATACTGCTTTAATCACAGGCACATTGTACCATATTTCTACAATCACATCTTTGTCTCAATATGAAAAGCTGTTAATTTCCCAGTTCACTGAAGAGGTAGAGAAGAAAAACCACCATTATTATTAAGCATTTTTGTAACTGCTCTCCAACTTGGAAGTGATTTCGTATTTCCGCCAACACAAGTCACAACTTTTCCATCGCTGTTAGTAATTACTACGTCATAATAACCACCACTTTTCTTAGCATAAACTGTCCTTCCCTCACTCTGATAAACTTTTTGCGATGGATCTTTAATTATGTCATCCACTTTTGAATCCTTAAACCCTCTGTTCTGTGCTTGTTCCATTCCATGCGTTGTATACTCTGCATTATGTACCAATATCCCAATATTCCCAACATGATATGTATGGAAATCCGCAACTTGAAAATTATAAACTTCCACCGGCGTATCCGTAACTTCAATCCATACGTTTTCAACCGTCAAAATACTTCCTTCAGGATCCAACAGCTTATCTCCGACAGTCAATCTGCCTGCATCAACAAATCCCGCATCCTTCACATAAAACGGATGGTCAACTGTGGTGTCTATCATCTCACCGTTAACTTTAAGATGCACAAGTTTTGAAACCTTACGTATGTAGGTTTCTACCACCACTTTTTCCGCCACTTCGAAGGTATCTGTATTCGTCGAGATTACTTTATCTCCTGCCCTGATATTTTCAATCGCAGTCAGGCCAACTGCTGTCAGAATCATTGTCCCTGCCACAAAACATGCCGGCGGCCCCTGCCTCATCCTGAGATAGGCTCCCCCGCTGAACGCTGCCACCGCAGCTATAGAAAACTGAAATACATTATACAGCTTGCTGGAATGCAACTTCTGGTTCAAAACAACCAGAGGATTTGACGAGTCAAACAGGCCTATCCCCAGGGCAATCATATCAAAGCCCCCCATAACAACAGTAATGCCACCAGATATCTTCGCCACATTTGATATCACTCGAAAGACCTTCTCCACCCCGCCAAGTTTCTCTATTATCCTGCAGGATCCTCCGAACATCTGGCCTGCTCCGCCAAGTCCGCCAAAAATTGCACCACTTATGGCACCTGAAAATGCGCCATCCTCAAATCCCTTCCAAAAATCCTCCCCTGCAAGGAGACTCGTCACCCCTCCAAGGAGCCCTCCCGATACGGCTCCCATTATCGCGCCTTTTGCAGCAAGCATCAATATCGGCGCTGCAGCAGGAAAGAATACAATTACCGCAACTGCTGCAATGACAATCACTATCGTCACCAGCAATTTCCAATGTTCCTTACACCATTCCTTTGCTTTCTGGCATCCGTCACAAAACTTCTCCCAACCACTCTTCTCACACTCCGGCTTCAGGTAGGAATACTTCTCATAAAAATCATCTTTCCGCTGCCTGACCAGATCTGCCACCTCGTTATCTATCCGGGCTGTATCTGCAATGAACTGCTCACTTTTCCTGTCAAGTTCATCCAGTGCATCGGCTTTTTCTTCCTGTGTCCGGGTAGATGCCTGAATCGAACTGATCACATCATCCAGATTACAGATACTCTTATTTACCTGCAAAGATTTTTTCCTTATTGAAAACAGTTCAGATGTATAATCCGTGACAGCCTTTTTGACATCCTTTACCAACCCCGGCATTTGATTCAGTTTATTCGCATAAAGCGCAATCGTCGCCATCTCTTCGCCTCCCCCCTTATCTCTTCCCACACTTTATTTCCGCTTGTCCTCATCCTCCACTCCTGGTGCTCTCTCCGAAAAAATCAGATTATATATGGTATTCCTGTCGTTCTCATTCAGGACGGTAAGTTCAGTAATCTCCCGTCTGTTCCCTGTTTTCTTCTCGATTACATTAGTAAATTTTCTATCCAATGGCATACCCCTCAACCTCCACTGCTTTCAGCCGACTGCGGATTTCTGTTGTACTCACCCAGATCATTGTCAAGCTGTTGATAGCACTCCTTAATATCTTTGATCACGCTGTTGTTTATGCTGTCCAACACATCCTTAATGCCACCGATATTCTCCAGAATATGGTCTGTCTCTTGCTGATAGGCATCCGCTCCTTTTCCTTTCCATTTGCCCAGAAGGACGGCATTGATTGACTCAAACCTGCTTTTAATCGCGCCAAACTCCGCAATCGCCTCAGCGCTGTCACTCTCGAATTTAGAAATTTTTGATATATCCACTGAAACAAAACCTGATTCTGCCATATCCTGAGCCCTCCTCTCATCCGGACTATCCCGGCATGCAGTATCTTTAGACATATTTGTTATTCGTATTTAATGAATTTCGCTTTCAGAAGATTGTCTGCCTCAATGTCATAGTAATACCCGTCCCCTCTCTCACATCTCGCATAATCTTCCTTTAAGGCTTTCACATCCATGTTTCCAAAGACGGTCCTCTGCCCCCGTTCCCCTGCAAACTCAGCTATATTATCCAGTAAAAATGCTGCAGAAAGAGCATTGTTGAAAATCGTGTTGGTTTCTATTTCGCTTATCTTCTGGACATCCGAAAAGATAAAAAGATATCCCTTCTCCTCCGCAACCACCGCAAGCCGGGGCAACGCCTTTTCGATAAACTGTTTACTTTCGAAGGTGTTCAGATAGACTGATTTGCTTTGCACCACAAAGACCGTAAACGGCTGTTCCGGATACTCTTTTCCGTTTCCAATCCGTTTCAAATCTGTTTCACCAGTGACACCAAACATGCCACCTATCAGATTCCTGGACATATCCAGATATTTTTCGTCCAGGTAAAGGTAAAATCTCTGAAGCGGTGAAAGCTTCCTTTTCAGTATTTCTTCAGGCCTGATATCCCTTGTATTTACTCTGGAAACATGTTCTTCCAGCTTCAGGCTCCCCTCTGCAAATCCATTGAAATACACACACTCCACTTTACCGCTGAAATCGTCACAGATATCCCGCAGCTGATTCCGCCCGTCATCAAGAAAGACCATGCGCAGCCCTTTCTTCTGCCGCATCAGCCCTGCGAGCAAAAGTTTCAAAAGATTCGTCTTGCCAAACTCCCTCTTACCATAGATTGCAATCACATGGGATTGCTCTAAATCCACTGTGACCGGGCAAAAATCCACATAATCCAGCCCAACGCTGACCGGAAGCCTGAGTTCTCCCTGTACCTCCTTAGGATGCTGCTTCAACTTCTCATACGCCTCCGCAGTCAGCTCTTCGGGAAATGTCTGATATTTCTTTACACCTCTGGACCAGGCCCCCTCATTATAGCCGAATTTCAGTCTCAGTTTCCTTACGAAATCCTCCTCTGAACCGGCACCATTTCCTGATCTGCACGGCAGCAAGCACTGCACCTCGTAAGGCAGATTCATCCTGAAAGTCCCTGTAACTCCCTGGGGCTTCACCGTCACATTGGCAAAGCCATGTCCGGGATTATTGCCGATAATCCCCACTTTTCCGGAGAAGATTTCCGCATATTTATCCTGAGGCATCTCAAATACAATTTTCTGCCGGAAGCTTCCCATACAGGAGCCAAGCCCCTTCGTCTCGGCTGCCGTCACCACCACAGTAATGCCTCTGGACAGCCCGTCACGGCATAGTTTTGCCAGTTTTTCCTGATAAGCTGCATACCGGTTCTCGTCCATAAATGCATTAAGATTGTCTATGATGAATGTAGTATGCAGCGGCTGGCTCTCCGCATCCCGATAGTTTTTGCCGTGCAGTTCCCTGATATTGTCCCTCAGTATATGGTCCATAACTCTGAAGACACGTTTGACATATTCTTCGTTGGAATTGTCAAAATATGCAGATACCAGCGGAAACTCTCCATACTCCGCCAGCGCGCCGCCAAAGTCCAAAATAAAAATCTGCTCCCGGCTCTCATCATACCGCTTATGAAGAATATGGATCAGATTCTTTAAAAATGTAGTCTTCCCGCTCATCGCCGCCCCAAAAAGGAGAATATTGGAGTCTAGCAAATCCACCACAAAAGGCGGCTGCATCTGTATGATGGGAATATCAAATCTGCCAAGGGTACAGAGCATTGTCGTTAGCTTCATCCCACTCCCTCCCATTCTGTCTCATCATATATCCGGCCCGGAAGCGGTTCCAAAAAGACCGGCACAGGCTTTTCCATACTCCGGCTCATTTCGATAATCGTATTTGTGATATACGCAAGCTGGGTATCATACGCTTTTCCCTTTTTGTTTTTTTCCCGCTCATTGTCTTTTTGAGACAGATAAAACTCCGTATCAAACCTGCCCGAGTTTGGAACGCGGGTTACTGTCGTGGGCGGTTCAATGTTCAAATTTCTGTTTGCACCGGTATAAGCAGACTGAAAATATTCAAACCTGGAACCTGTACCCACCAGGAGATAGGCCCGGCCATTCAAAGGCATGGTAGGCGCTGCGGCGGCAGGGCTGTCAATCATTTCCTTGGAAGCCTGTTTCGTGGCCACTTTCAGGCACAATCTTGCCTTTGAGTTGACACGAATGTCATCTGTAATAGCCCCCTCAATATTCTGAGACACAAGAATAATATGAAACCCCAATGTCCTTCCCACACGCGCTATGGTAGTAATCTCGGCTATGAAATCCGTATCATCACTCTCGCTGGAAAATCTTTTCAACTCTGTAAACTCGTCCACCACCAGGACCAGATGAGACAAAGGTCTGAATTCCGACAGGTCCTTATCCAAAGCAGCAAGCTGTTTTTCATTCAAGTCCTCCTTCAATCTGGATATTTCCGCCCACTTATCAGGCTTTTCCTCCATCTCCTTAATCTTTCTGATCACTCTAAGCGACCGTATATAGGCATCCACATTATCCACCCCAAGACTGGATAGAAGAAGCTTGCGCTTTTTGATCTCTGCATTCAAAGATTCCAGAAAGCGCTTCAGCATATATGCCGCTGAGGTACCTTCCTCTTCTCCCGCCGTGTCTGTCACCACGCCCACGCAATGGGGCAGACCTCCCAGACGGTCAGAAAACCCGCCGCCCTTCATGTCCACCAGCATCAGATTCAGGTCCATGGGTGAAAACTTCATGCACAGGCCGATCAAATATGTAATGATCGATTCAGACTTTCCGGAACCTGTAGTACCTGCCACCAACATATGCGGGCCATCTGCTTTTTCATACAGATCAAGATACATGGCGCCATGCTCATTCATGCCGATAGGAACACAAAGATTCTGGGTGATATCGTTTTTATCCACATCCTTCCAGTTATCCAGGATTTCTCTACGCACCTGTCCGTTTTCTATTTTCTCAGAATCATATCCGAATAGCTCAAACAAAGTCACCATCGACGGGACCTTGCCATTTTCTGCAACACGGGTATAATATATTGCGCTCAGCTGCCGGAAAGCCTTGTGGAATTTCTCATCAGCAGCATGTCCGTTAAATATGAAGTTGTTTTGAAAATGCTTGTATTCTATGAGTTTATCGGTATCGCCCGCCTTGGAAGCCTCTCTCTCCCCGCCGCTGAGTACGTTCAGCATTTCTCTGCTCAATACATTGTAACGCAGGCTGCTCCTTCTGTCGTTGGGGTTGTCCCTGTCAATATTAACTATGTTTCCGCAATACTTAGGCAGCTTGTCTTTCACGGACTGCACAAATACAAAAGTGAGTCCGTTGGAATTCACGTAAGGTTCGCCCTCCCTGGGCACCTCCGGCAGAAACTTTGAAAAGCCAGTCTCCTTAATATCATAGTCGTAGAAAACAATGCAGACAATCTGGGTATGCCCCTGCTCTTCCTCGTCGGCATCTTCTTTCTTCGTTTTCGTGCGCCCGTTCATAATGCTGAGCAGCTGTCCGAAGACAATACCGGAACTGTCCTTATCAAACACGAACTGGGAAACTCCGTCCAACAATTCATTCGCATGGGGCAGATATTTGTAATCCCGAAGGACTTCATTTTGTTTCGCCACATCATCTTCCTGCTCAAAGAAAAAAACAAACTGGATATCTTCAGGGGAATGGTAATATGCCAGTTCGAAAACCATATGCCGAATGAAATTCGCAGATGTCAGCGCATCATTCGAAATTACGCCCAATGCTCCGCAGGACTGCAGGTCCAACAGCAGCGGCGGCTTGATTCCCTCGTCGCTCCGCAGATAATTGAAGCCGATGATTTCGTTGCTGTCCTGCGGGTCTACTCCTTTATTGGCAAAAGTGTATGCCAGATCCGTCAGCAGATAATTATTTTTTCGTTCTTCCGCCTGCTCTTCCGTTGTCAGTCTCTGAATACGCTTTTCTTCTTTTCGGGACGGAATCAGTATCTTGATTTCATCACCTGTTTTTTTGTAATATATATCATTAAAAACAGTATCTTTCTTTTCGGATTTGATCTCAAACAACGGCTTGACTTCATCGGAAGTCCCCAGAGAAATCCTCATAAAATCCCTGTCATTCTGGGCACGTGAAAAAATGGAATCATGTATCTTTGCCGTGTTCTCAAACAGGGTATTCATGTCGGGATACACACTGTTGAGATAGTTGATATCACTTTTCTGCCATTCCTTTATGGTTGCGATTTTCTTTTTGATATAGGTTTCGTAGCCTTCCTTCCACTCCTGTACATTCCTGCCGTATTCCCGTTTCTGTTTCATGAAATTGTACAGCGAAGTCACAAGCGCAACTATACCCATTGCTCCCGACATCAGTAGCATAGTATCTCCCATGCCGGAAGTACTCTGGGAAAAACGCATCACAAGAAGCCGGGCCGCCAGCATGCCGCCGGTGGACAACAGGGTGGGAATCAGCACATCCAACAGGGACGCCTTGCTTTTCTGAGGCATCTCCCCGGGAGGCAGGATTTCCACCACAGAAGGTTCTATGACATTAAGCCTTCTGGTGCTGATATTATACTCCAGGGAATCTCCTGACCGTAAAATATAACTGCTGTCATTTTTCTGAAACAGCTCCTGGCGGGTGACATTTAGTTCCAAAGTAAACAGAATACAGCTGGATGTCACCAGCCCTAACTCATCAAGCTTTCTTTCCAGTATCCCGTCTTCGGAAAAATCAATGACACGGAATTCCGCCTTAGAACCATACAAAACCTGCACTTCTTTGCGGCTCTTCAAATATTCCTCCAGAAGGTGAAAATGCGGTTCGTATTTCTTCTCTGTATTAATCTTCTTTTTCAGGCCGTAATAGACAGATTCCATAAATACCCTGAGAGACGTATCTTTCTGCATAAGAAACGATATTTCATCATGCATAGAAGGGCTCTCAAATCTGGCTGAAATCATTATCTCATTGTTCTTCATGCACTGGCTTCCTCCAAACTCAGGGAAATATTTTCATCAGGGAATAATTTCCTTATCAGCTCATCGGCATTTGGTATGGACAAGAGCATCCGCTGCGGCATCTCCTGACCGTTAAACGCAGGAACTTCAAATACCTTTTTAAAGTCTCCGAGTCTCTCAACATAAGGCAAGCCGGAAACAGTCGGTGCCATGTCAATTCGTACTTTCGTGTTTACCATTGGACTTTCGATCTCTGGAAGCTTCCTGCTGCTTCTCTCCGGTCGGGCGAATACTGCCCTGATTGGTATAATAGGCGATATCTCCGGCAGGCTCACAGCGCCTATAGCCGGCACTTCCGGTAAGCTTGCGGTCACTGCTGTTGATATCTCTGGCAGATTCACAGCTGCTATAGCCGGCACTTCCGGCAGACTTACAGCACCTATGGGCAGCATCTCCGGCAAACTTACAGTACCTACGGGCTCTACTTCTGGCAGACTTGCGGACACTGACGCTAACACCTCCGGCAGCTTGACCGAGTCTATGCGGGGTACATTCGGCAGGCTGGGCTCTGTCTTCTCTCTTTTTATGGCCCTGAAACTTCTGCGCGCCACCTGAAGTTCTGCCGGCTTCGGCACTTTAGGCTGTATGCCCCCTGTTTCTTCCGGATTCACGAACTCCTTTTTCGGAATCTCTTTCATGACGGCAACATGCCAAAGTCTGGGTTTATATGCAGGGATTTCGGCATTTTCAAGCACTTCGATGCTATCCAAAAAGGCCACCCGCGCATTGTACATCTCCAATTCACCTTCATATATTGCTTTCTGTTCGTCTGTGAGCAATCCGATCTGATCTTCGTCCAATATTCTAAACGCCATGAAAGAATCATCCTCCTGTCCGCATTTCTGCCAGGGGCTGCAGCACCGGAACCAATGCTGCAGCCCTTAACATCAGCCGCCTGAAATACTCTCTGCTATCTGCCTGTCCACATCTTCAAAGTTCTGCCTGTTTGCATCCAGCAATTCCGCCATACCGTTAATCGCTTCCGGCAAATCTTCTGCTACAAATTTCTGCACGTCAGTAGTAAAAAACTTCTGGAGTGCATCTTTTGTCTCTCCTTCCATGGCCGATATGGCCGTGGTCAAAGCATCTATAAATGCCTGACCATCTGATTTATAAGCATTGGAAATATCCTTTATATTGGCCACTGACGTGACCACTGCCTGATTTACGATTCTACAATCTGCCATTGTCTTTCTCCTGTTCAAATTTTGTCTTTACGTTATCAGTGCCTTATCATTCACTTTCATCTACTGCCGGTTTCCTTCGGCAAGCTGATCATCCAGGCCATTTCCGCCCGGCAGCGCATCCAGAGCGCCCTGGGCTATATCGTCAATGACCTTCAGCAGGTTCTCCAACCCTTCGCCGTTGGCCGGGACAATATTCTTCGTGTAAAAGAACTTGAATCCCTCCGCCGCAGCTCCGCTGAAACTGCCGGGAATCAAACCGTTTACCTCACTGTCCAGCCTTTCCTGCAGGGCTTTCGCCTTTCCTCTGTAATCATCAACCGCACTCTTGATGTCTGTCATCATTTTCTGTGAAATATTGACAGTTCCCGTACTTCCCATTGCCATAATTCATTTCCCTCCTGTTATGTAGTTTAGTTGAATTTCAAGTTCGAGTTTAATTCCTCGAACTTAATAAACACATCCTTATAGTGCCCGGTTCCGATGATCTCGGTCAACGTGGACGACACATGTTCGATGACAAGCAACAGATCATCAATGGGTTTAATCAGAACCTTTTCGGCCGTCATCTCCACCTTCCTGCCGGCCGGTGTATCCAACGCTGTGGTCAGCTCCCTGTACATGGACTGCAGATTCTTTTTCAGGTTCTCTGTCCTGGTCTTCAATTCCTTCATGTCTGCAGCCGCGGTATCAAATGCCCCGCTGTCCAGGATGATATCCTTCTCCAATCCCAAATCACTCACCCCCCGTCTTTGCTTCTGTAATCTTCTCCAACAGCGGCTCCCGCACTTCTTTGGCCAGAAGACTGCAAAGTTCCTCTGCCTCCGCATAATTTCCCATATCAACACAGCATTGTATCCGGAATGTCACCGCTGTGATATCCGTGGGGTCCTTTATCATGGCGTTCCTGAAAAACTTCACCGCCCCGGCATATTTTGATTTCCAGTCAGGCGAATCAAGCTCCTTCAGCGCATTTGCCTCGGTATATATACCTATGTAAGAACTCTGAAGACTTTCACTGGTCTGCAGCACCCTTGCATACTCAGCAGCCTGTTCAAACTTTTGCATCAGAGTATATGCTCCTATGAACAGCCTGTTGATCTGATCAACATTTTCCGCCGACAGTTCATATCCTTCCGGTTCTTCCAGCTTAAATACCGGAACATCCTCCTGAAATTCCTCGTCAATCTCAGTAAAGTATTCCCGATTCCCCTCCTCATCCGGCTCTATCTCCCCGGCCAGCTCTTCCAGTCCGTACTCGCCATACTCCTCCTCTATACGTTCTCTGTCTGCCTCTATCATCTCCTCAATATCGTATTCCGTAAGAAGCTCCGGTTCTGTCAGACTCTCCTCCCGAACCCGAAATCCGTTGTTATATGCATCTGCCGGAGCCTGTGCCGCATTAAGGCATTCTATGGTCTTCTGCGGCATTTCCAACTGCAGATAAATCTCGGCGGCATTTATATAACTGTCCACTACCCCCTGCACATCCGGTTTCACACTGCTCAATGCCTCATCAATTACCTCCAATGCTCTTTCGAAATGAGCCTTGTCCTTGTCTGCCTGATATCTTTCAAGCTCAAGCGTCATCCGGTCAAAATAGAAGTCCATCGCAGGCAGCGCAAACTTTCCGGCCCTCTTAAGTTCCTTTTCAGCAGCATCAAGGCGCTTTGACTGAATCAGCATTTTAAAGGCAATCTTATAGCCAATGTATTCAGACGGTGCCACAAGCTTTATCTGATTAGCCGTCAACAGCCCATTTCGGATATCATCCTTTATGCCATAAATGATAGCCTTGCGCTGAAGAATATCCAGATTCACACCTGCCAGCTGCTCTGCCTTGCCCAGATTTACCAGTGCATCGTCATATCTGCCAATATCGAAACAGATGATTCCGAGAAGGTTGTATAGCTGCACCAAATTTTCCGGAATGCATCCCAGTTCCTCAGCCTTTGCCAGATTCTTAAGTGCATCCGCAAGCTTTTCGTCTGAAGCCATGGCAAATCCCAGATCATAGTAACGGTTACCGTTATCCGGGTCATATCTCACCGCAATATTGTAATTCCTGATCGCCTCATCGTACTGCCCCAACGACATATATGCGTTCCCTGCACATTTGTAGGCGTCTGGATTTCCCTTGTCCAGTCTTATGGCCTGCATGGCAAGCTCCAGTGCCTTCTCATTCTCCTGATTCAAAAAAGCCAGATGCGAATCTGCTATAAGGTCTTTTATATTCATACTGCTGTCCCCCTGTCTGGATTAGTCTGTATTGTTCTGTCCATAAAGTTCTTCCAATGTCCACTTGTCCCTGTGGCCAAGCATAAAGTCAAGACACTCTTCTGCATTATAAATGAATAGTCGCGGTATCAAAAACAGAGCAAACCCTGTCTCATGGCTGAAATCTCGGCATTCCTCAGTATCACCGAAAACAAGAGCACATTCCCCCTCACGACTAATCTGAATCGCATATGGGACAAATCTGCTGCCCGCCTTTTCCACATCCTCTTCTTCTGTATCCTTCAATATCATTTTTTCAATAGCCTCTCTTTGAGTTACCACTATATCTTTAAATTTCTGATATGCCGCTTCCTGTATCGGGGCAGGTTCTTCCTCCTCGCTTCCCGCAAAAAAGCTGATTGAAACATCGTATATTCTGTTCCATAAAGCCACCTTCACCTCGGCTTCCGGATACCATTCCATCGTGTCAAACTTCAATTTACCCAGTTCCGGATGCACTATCACCCTTTGAGTCTCTTTTTCCTTCTTCCCAAATATATGGAACATATCTCAGCCCTTCCTGTCCCTTAATCCCCGACAGCTGTATCCACTTTCTCGTTTATGACAAAGCGAAAGCCAAACTGTGTTATTTTCTCTCCTGCAAGACCGCTTATACCAGGTACCTTCTGATAGATAAACTTATAATTTGCCACCGCACCCACGTGCCCTAAATTAGCATGTATTTCTAACGGTACAAGGTAGCACTTTTTCATATTGATATCTTCATGCCAGGTCAGCTTAAATCCATATAAATTTTCCAGATCCGCCACCGTCATGCCGCAATTCTCAAACAGCCACTTATCAGCATTCTTCATGTTCATCGTCCTCAATCTGCCGCTGAATTTACCCATGCCAAGTTCACCGTCCAAAAACTTGTCAATATTAAAGTTTTTCATAGTGTTTGGAGCCTCTGCAACAGAAAAACCTGACAAGTCAGGTACACCGTTCTTATAAGATATCGTATCGGGAAACATATCAAACTTCTTTTGGCCCATAATTTCTGCCATGGTAAGTTTGCCAGGATTATCTTTTCCCGGAATGGAAGCCGGATTCGGCAATAGTTTTCCACCGTCGTCAATCCAGTTCTTATTGGGTGCCACTGTACCGAGCTGCTCCTCCATGAGATTCCAGACCCGTTTGCCGTCCCTCACCTGTGTGAAATCGTCGATATCAAAGATAAAGGTTTTGAAAACAAACTTGCCCAGATTCTTTACGCCGTCCTTGAAGCCCTTTTTGAACCCATTCTTCCACAATGCCTCCACAGTCTCTTTGTACGCCGTCTTCAATGCTTTCAGGGAGAGTTTTGCAAAATTCTTCACCCCTATCTTAGACATCGCCTTGAGGACAGCGCCGGCAGGAAGCAATACGGAAACAATATCGCATCCTATCTGCAGCCCCTGAAAAATATCAGCCAGAACATTCCATCCCTTTTCCCGAAATACAGCAGACAGATCCTTTCCCCCAGTAGCGATCATGCATATTGTATCCGCCACGCAGAGAACCAAAGAAACAATGCCTGCAATGGCGGCTACCGCAGCTACTGCAACCCCAAACGTAACCACGGCCATGACAGCTATGGCGACCACTGCAAGAACAGTAACCACCATCGCCCAATGCTCTTTGCACCATTCCCACGCCTTATTACAGCCGTCACAAAACTTCTCCCAACCGCTTTTCTCAGCATTCGGCTTCAGATAGCTGTACTTGCCATAAAAATCGTCCTTCCGCTGACTGATCAGGTCTGCCACATCACAATCTATCCGGACAGCATCTGCAACGAACTGCTCCGCATCTCTTTGAATGGTTTCTACTGACGCAATTTTCTCTTCCTGTGTCTGTGTGGACGCTTTAATCGTGCCAATAACATCCTCCAAATTACAAATGTTCTTATTAACTTTTAAAGCCTTCATTCTCATATCCGACAGTTCAGATTTGAAATTTGTTACTGATTTCCTTACATCTCCCATCAGTCCGGGCATCAGATTCACTTTTCCTGCGTATAATGCGATTGTTGCCATAGTTCTGTCTCCCTTGTCCGTATCATTACATATGTATGCAGTATTATCACTAAATCAGTTTTACTGTCTATAATCCCTCACGATTCCCATACCCAACTCCAAGAACCATGATAATCAGACAAGACTCATACCGCCATCTGCATCTTGCGTCTATAATACTCCATATCGTTAGCAGCGCTTCGTCGGACACTTTCCCAACTTCTCCGTTCTGATTCTGTAGCACGAATCTGAGCGTCTATATCATCCAACTCGCTCTTTGCGCTGTTCAGCTGATTCTGCAGATCGGCCAGTCTGTCTTCCAACCCTTTCTGCCTCGTCTTCAGCGTACTCAAAATATTTTCAAGTTCTGTTTTTGTTCTTGCTGCTTCATTGCCGTATACATTGGTCAAATCCCTGCTCTTCACATCACTTGCTGCCACCATGGTACTGAAATTAACGGCTGCCTGACTTGTCTTATCAGCAACTGCAGACAAACTGCGGTTCAACGAATCTTCACTCTTCAGGACATGAGCCATCTCATTAAGCGCCGTCTGTGTGTTTCTGGTATCTGCTTTCAGTCGGTTAATCCTGTTTACTGTATTTCTCCTCTGATTCTTAAGGTCATATACTCTGTTCTCGCAACCATTGATTTCAGAACATGCATTGTAATACCGATTTCTGGCATTATAATAGCAAGCTTCATAATCCATCCCTATCTCCTCCAATATTCATAGCTTCAAGTACCTCCTCTGCTATATATAGCTTCTTGAACATGTACAACTCCAATTCCCCCCTGTCTTCGACTCCCCCAACCTCAATATTCTTCATATTCTATATCAATAAATTCATCTGAATCAAAAAAATCCTTTATTGTGATATTTAAGCCATTGCATATCTTAAAAATGGTAAAAACACCTGGATTTTTCGTTGAGCAGTTGATAATATGCATCAATGTCGTCATTGGAACTGCTGATCTATAAGACAAAGTATAATAAGAAATTCGATTTCTTTCACACAAATATT
>OFFJ01001982.1_pt1 | contig 13852 bp, 9 predicted proteins | sample 1521261 | NCBI WGS metagenome assembly OFFJ01 (sample SAMEA3504122, study PRJEB24116) | mouse gut metagenome | biome: mouse gut; feature: mouse-associated habitat; material: faeces | place: Denmark | collected 2011 | reverse complement strand
CCACGCAGCAGTTTCCCGCGGCAATCGCCCCGATGAGGGGGGAAATGGTGAGCAGAAAGGGGTAATTCCAGGGGGACATAATCAGGACCACCCCATAGGGCTCCTGAACGGTAAAGCTTCTGGCGGGGAACTGGGCCAGGGGGGTGAGGTGGTTCCGGTCCCTCATCCAGCGGGCCAGCCGCTTCTCCACAAAGGACAGCTCCGACAGGGTGAGGCCCACCTCGCACATGTAGCTCTCGGCGGGGGATTTGTTCAGGTCGGCCCAGAGGGCGGCGCTGATGTCCGCCTCGTGGGCTTTGATGGCCGCTCTCAGCCGTTTCAGGGCCGCTCTGCGGGCGGACAGGGGCAAGGTGGCACCGGTACTAAAATAGGCTCTCTGCGCCGTTACAAGAGCTTGAATGTCCATAAAGCGTCCCTCCTTTGGTTCAGCATACCATAAAATTATCAGTCCGTCAAAAATTTCCCTTGACAGGATTCGCGGGGCAGTGTATTATAATTTTAACAGTAGTATATTTTATATAGTACTGAATTTTTTTCAGTGACAGGAGGATGCTGAGATGGACCGTGTAAAAAAAGCCAAGCCCCTGACTTGTGAGCAGTATTTGAAAAAATTCAGCCGGGCGGTGCGGTGGCGGCTGCCGCCCCAGGAGTCGGAGGAGGCCATCGCCGACTACCGGGAGCTGATTTTCCAGGAGGAGCGGGACGAGAGCAAGCTGGTGGAGGAGCTAGGCGAGCCCGTCCAGGCGGCCCACCTGCTCACCGACGTAAAGAGCTACCGCCGGTGGCTGGCGGTGTTTACGGTGCTGGCCTATGGGCTGTTCCTGCTGGCCAAGTGGGCCTGGATGGGCTGGAGCCGGTTCTATTTCAGCTTTGCCGACCAGTGGTGGTATCCCGTGTGGGTGATGACTGTGGGACTTGTACTGTCCCTGTATTGGTTCCGGCGGCATGGACAGAAAAACGGCGCAATCTCCAAATGGTTGGTGCTGACTCTGGTTGTAGTGCTGGTTTTTGGTGTGGGAACAATGGGTTGGAACTGGTATGTGTTTGATTCAAGCTTTTTAGATGGCTATAAGGAGATATATCCCCACGTTATCCCCTGGCAGATCATCTTGCAGCGGGAACTGATTATCAATGGCGGAGCGGTATGCACTCTGATCGCTTTGGCTGGGCTGATATTGGCAAAGAGCTATGACCGTAGATGGTTGGCCCTGTATACGCTGGCCCTTACGGTGGCAGCAGTGTGCTGCTTTATCGGTTTTTTCTGTAGAAGCATGGACCTGAGCGATACCATTCGCAGTTCTGCCCAGTCCTACCTGTTCGCCCGCCTCATTCCCATCGGGGCGGCGGGCCTTCTCGGAACGGGGGTGGCCCTGTGCTGAAGAAGGACCTGCTGGAGCTGTGCCTGCTCCAGCTGCTGGCGGGCGGGGACAAATACGGCTACGAGGTGCTCACCCCCCTGCGGGCAGCCTTCCCGGACACCCAGGAGAGCGCCATCTACGCCCTCCTCCGGGGGCTGGGCAAGTCGGGGCTAACCTCCTGGTACATGGCCCCCGGGGGCGGCGGACCGGACCGGAAATACTACCGGCTCACCCCGGAGGGCCGGGCCCGGCTGGAGGAACTGAGCGCAAGCTGGCGCAGCATGCGGGACGCCATCGCGTCCTTTGGGGTGGAGTAGAAAAAAGCCCCTTTGGAAGTGCGAATCAATAGTAGAACTCGAAGAAAAATAAAGACAAATGGTACAAAAAGGATGAGAATGGATTTGTGGAAAACAAACTCATCGAATTATACTGCACCATTTGCCAATGCAATGATAGCAGATTTAGAGAAGAATTACAACGCCAAAGCAACAACAATTGTCCCCAATTTACAGATGAGGAGTTGATTACGGTCTACCTGTGGGGCAAAGGACAGCAATTGTTGACGCGGAAAGCGATCTATAACTACACGAAAAGTCATCTTTTCGGGTGGTTTCCGTCCCTGCCCAGCTACCAGGCGTTTTGCCGCAGATTAAACCGTATTGCCGGAGCATTTCGGGCTTTATCGGAAATTTGGCTGGAGGCAATTCAAGCTCGCAGCGAGGATTCCCATTGTTATGCGGTGGACTCCTGCCCAATTATGCTGGCAAGACGTTCCAACAGCACTGGGGCCAAGGTCGGAAAACCGCTGTGCAACAAGTGCTACAATGCCACACGCAAAGAGTGGTATCATGGAGTTAAGCTCCACGCCTTTGTGATGCTTCGGCCAGGAAAGCTGCCCATTCCGTGTGCGTTTCAAATCAGCCAGGCCTCGCTTTGTGACCTCTGGGCTGCCAAACAGATTGATTTGGATTGTGCTCCTGTTGCCGACGGAAAACTCTTTGCTGACCGTGCCTACACCGACGCCGTCTGGAAAGCCGCGCTTCGGGATAACCGGGCAATCGAACTTATTACGCCCAGAAAGAAAAAGCCGACGGATATTTTATCTTCTGGTGATTGCTTTAACTCCTCTGTTGCTTCTTCCAGACAACCTGTTGAGTCTTTTTTTAATTGGTTGCAGGTTAAATCCGCTATCCAATCTGCTTCCTGCGTCTGCTCTCTTTCCGGCCTTTTCTTTTTTATCTTTTCTTCTCTTGCTTTTTGCCTGTTTTTATTGCTTTTCTACTATTGATTGCCATTTTTAATGTAGAAGGCAGTATATAAGACAATTTCACAAGCGAGGTAACACTATGCAAAGGCCAAAATACAACTGCTCCATTACAATGATGAAAGCTTTTGAGGGAGATTGTTTGTTTGCTGAGTTTCATTATGAAGGAAAGATATTCTCTATGTTGATCGACACTGGGCCGATGTCTTGTTGGGAGCTATCTCTCAAACCATTTTTAGACAGCCTGCTCAAAAAGGGAGAACAAATTGATGTGTTGTTGATTTCCCATTTCGATGCAGATCATCTAGGAGGAGCACTTCGTCTGTTTGAGAGCAAAGACTACAGTAAAATTATCGGTCAGGTGTGGTTTAATGGCTTCAAACAAATTGTCCCTTTTGCTTCCAACGAGATTACACCGGAGGCTCACCAAGCCTTTCGTATTTTACGGTCTATGCATGAACATCTACCTCCCGCTACAGATAGCCCCATTAGTGTACGGCAAGCCAACTCTCTTTCTGTAGCGTTAAAACGATGTGGTAAACCTGTAAATTCTTTTATTAATGGTGCTGCAATTACAAGCGAGACAGCTTCAATACAGGTCGCACCAGGATTTTCGATTGATTTTTTGCTTCCTGACATACATAGCTTAGATCGTTTAAGGACAAAAATGCAGACAGAAATGAAATGCGCTGTCAAGGGAGCATCATTAGTACATTCTGAAGAAGCTGATGCTGCCTTTGAGGCTATTATGCTAGATGAGAAAGTATTGACAGATAACTTAGAGCCTATTTCCATTGCTACACTCGACCTTAATTGTATAGAGAAATGGTCTACTTGTTCTAGCGAAAAAGATTTGTCGATTACTAATATATCCTCTATTGCAACGTGCATTCGATTCTATGGTTATAAGCTTCTGTTCCCTGGTGATGCTGCCGGAGAGGATTTGGCAGCGGCATTGATACATTGGAGTCAGCAATATAATGAGTCGTTATATTTTGATGTCATTAAGTTACCTCATCATGGTACATTACGGAACTGTAGCAAGTTGCTTGATACTGTAGATGGAACATATTTTCTGCTGTCGACTGATGGCAAGCACTACGGGCATCCTAGTAAGGAAACTCTTGCGAAAATTGTGGTTCGTTCTGGGGAGCATACTCGTTTTCTGCTCTTCAACTACGAAAACAACATGTATCGACTGTTTCACCAGGAAGAATATGAGGCCAAATACGGCTACCATTCACAGATTATGGAAGAAGCTCTTGAAATCGGAGGCAGTAATCAATGAGTGATCAGTCTGGATTTTATCGTTCGATCTGCCATATCTTTTGCGGCGAGGAATGCGGGAATGGTTACCTTGTCGCACCAGATTTGGTGCTAACAGCGGATCATGTAGTTAGGCCTTTCATTGAAGATGGTATCAAGGTGGATGTTCGCTTTGAATGCGAAGATTCTATTACATGCGAGGTCTTGTCCTCTCCAAATGATCCTAATATGCCCCTCGCTATTTTGAGGCTCGCTTCTGCCAGAGATTGCGGTGCTTTCTATGTCGGAAATGGTAACTTGTCCGAAAATACTTTGACATCTATTTGTGGTTTCTCTTCACCTGATAGCATAATAGCTGATAAAATAAATCTAGAATATGTCAGGTCTATTGATCCTCCAATAAATGATTGTAATACTAGTTTTAAGCCCTTGGAGGAACGGCGGAAATCTTTCAAAGGTTTCTCTGGCTCTCCTGTGTTTGCGGACGGATTAGTCATTGGAATTGCCTTAAAAGAATACGCCAGCAATGGTGTTGCCAACAGGATATGGTGCCTTTGTGGCCTGGAATATCGAGATAAGCTTAGAGTAGCCGGTGTAGATTTTCATGTTTATAAAGCACCTCCAACGTCATCGGTTACTCAAGTTCAGGATACTATCCTGACTGATCAGTCTATAAACTCCGATATGACCTCTGAGATTGACGCTTTAGTGGACGAGTTGTTTCGACCAATTAAAGAGGCGCATATGAACGGTGAAACTGAAAAAGGTAAGCGGGAACTTCGAAGTTTTTTGGAGCGGCTACCATCCTTGCACTGCTCGAATGTAAAAAAAGCCGATTATTATTACCAAGGTGCGGTTCAACTCTTGCTAGACCGCAAGACAGAAGATGCCGAACATGCCATTCATGCGGCAAAAGCTGCTAATCCTGTGCTTGACGACTCGGTGTACCGTGCTTATACACTCCTGCAACATAACTCGCCTGAACAGGCTAAAGAATGTCTTATGCCAATCAATTCTAACATGAAACTTGATGCATATTTTTCATGTCTAATTGCCGAGAAAGCTGACCTCTCCGAATTTAAGGCCGTCCTTCAGACTACAAATATGTTACCAGACTGGCAGTCGTTACGTCTCCTAGCTGTAGCCGCACTCCAATCTGGTCTATTCGAAGAAGGGCATCGCTATGTGCAGCAAGCAAAAGCTACAGGCCATGTTGATCCATACCTTCCGATAGTGGATGCCTTGATTTTTTACTGGGAAGCATTATACCACACTTATCCCAATGTGGATCGGGCAGGTTTTGCTATTGTTGATAATTCCCATTTTATTCCCAATAGAGAGCAAACTAAGAACCTGGAGCAGGCATACCAGATACTTGATGGGCTTTATGAACGCAATGTTTCACTCAGCGATAATAGAATCTGTAGTCTGCTTGCTTGGGCGCTTTTGGCAGTGAGTTCAGTGTTGCCCGGAAAGGATTGGTTGTATTGGTTGAAAGAATTCCGGACACTTCGACCACTTGACCCGGTTGATATCCTGTTCTGTGTGAATAACAAAGTAGACATCCCAAATGATGTTTGTGACGGATTTCTAGCAATGCCCATACCAGAGCAAGATGGAGGGTGTCATGCATATGCCCGGTATCGTCTACTCATATCTCTGGAACAATTTGATAAAGCTCGTGAGACATTTTCGGTTCATTTGACTGAGATTGCATTGTATTATGAGTGTCCTACTGATGTATGCCAGTTGCATATGCTCATTGATACAAGGGACTACCAAAGTGCTTTTACATTATTGAAAAAGGTTCGGCTTTCTTATGAAGAAAAACAACGCTATGAGATAGCAATTCAATTCCGAGCTAAGCCAAAGGCATTTAACCGATTAGTGACAAAGGCGGTTGATTTTGCTCTCGCTACTAAAAAGAGTATGGACTTCAGTAATGCAGTGACTATTTGTAGATTCTACAAAAAATGGAGCAAAATAGTATCTGTCGCAAAAGAATGGTGGGATGCCACTGGTGACCTTATGGCGTTGGAAGCTCAGGTAGAAGCACTGCTGATGATCTGTAAATATGATAAGTGCCTTAGGATTATCAGAAAAGCGGAAGGTGCCGGAGATGTTACAGTCGAATTGAAACAACATAAGATAAACGCTCTACTTGGTTTAGCAAAAACAGCCGAAGCGCGGGAAGTTGCTCAGAAATTAGGGGATGCAGGAGCTAATCCGAAGCTGGCTGTTCTCGAAGCGCGGACATTTATTTCCGAGGGTCAGCCTCAATTAGCTATTGATGTCCTACGCTCATATGCAGACAGAGGGTTATACGACATTGAGGTGTACGGTCTTTTGACGGAACTACTGAAAGGAAGTCACCCAGACCAAGCCTTTCAATATGCCGAGCTTATCTATCGTCATGCGCCAGAGGACGAACGGGTTCTTCGATTAGCCGGAAATGTAGCGCTGATGACGGGGCATGATGGGGCCGAATCTGTTGCAAAATATATTTTGCAACTCCAGAAAAACGATGGAAAAGATGGCCTTGCATGGACTATAACGATTGATGAAGCCCTAAAGATGATGCAAGAGGCTAACAAACAGCAAGCATTTTTAGAAAATGCATATAAGAATCGGGAAATCCCTATTCATCTTTTTACCACTCCTGGACAAAATGTTCTTGGGGGTATTATGTATTCCATATTAAATAGCAATATGCCTTATCTTGGACATTTCGGCGTTTCTAAAGATATTGATGTCGATTTTGCATGCCCACTTGTCTTGGATTACACAGCGTGTTTAATACTGCATAGACTTGGGCTCTTAGAAGCGGTTTGCTCCTGGTTTTCAAATGTATGGATTGATCATCATTTATTTGAGATCTGGCTCAATGATATTGATCGACTGAAATCTGTCCAGATAAGTGCTGCACAAAAGGCTATTCAGTTGTCTGATACGATAAAAACTCTCCAATTTTTAAGCTATTCATCGGAAGAATATATAATAAACACAGGATTCGATCAAGTCCTTCTCCGCTGCGCAGAAGATACAGATGCAATTTTGGTTGCCGAACATTCCCACAGCAATCTTCTCAATAAACCAGCGCCTGATGGATGGGACAAATCACGAATTCATCCTCATGCTTTATATGCGGCACTAGACCGAATGAAGTTGCCCCACCCAAAATACGATTATACCGCTTCATTGGAGGGATTTATCGCTAAAGTCACACCTCAGTGTAGATTAGTTTTGGATCGCTCCGTAATTGATGAATTACTATCCGCTGATGCTCTGGAGAATACATTTAATTTTTTCCATGTGGTATTACCAAATGAACTCGTATCTATAATTCATGATGGAGCTGATAAATATCGTAGTCGTGACGAAGCTGCAAAGTGGCTAGAAAAAGCATATAATGCTACAGGCAAACTTCTTTCACAGGGAAGAATTGTCCGAAAGCCGAGCAAAGTGCCAAAAGAATTGAATGCAAATGTCTACTGCCAACTTTTTATAGATGAATTTAATCTTATTTCTAACACTCAAAGCACATTGGTTATTGATGATTGCTTTGGGAACAGTTATCGTCAAGTTAACATACAGAAAGGTAGCAGTCCTATTATTTCTTCCTATGATTTAATTACTGCCGCATATCAAAATGGAAAATTAGATAATAGTAAATATTATCATCTTACCGACCAGTTGCTTTCTGTCGGCTATGGTTTTTTCATCCCACATTCTGATTATGTCGTTAGCCGATTGCAACTGTCTACTGTAAATGACCAAGGGGTTCTGGAAGAAAACGTTATGCTGCGGAACCTGCGAAGAATGCTTGCATATGCATTCAATGAAGATGTTGGACCTAGAAGTCGTCCTGTAGGCGCATATACACGACCCGAACTGGCTGGTTTTCTTTACGAACTAGCTGAGATGTTTGGGGATTGCCTTATCAAGATATGGAAATCCGATTGTCCGCTCGAATGGTGCATGGCAGCATCGGATTGGCTCTTGGCGTTTACTGGAGATTTTTTGTGTGACATAGAGCGTTTTAATACTAATGCGGAAGATTCACTTGCCATGATGCAAGCAAGACTTCTGTTTACTGTAGTTACATGCGGCAACTTGGATCGGATATTGGAATTCTCCAACTGGCTTAATCCATATCTAATTGCTTCGTGGTGGGCCAATCCATCTTTTGCCCAGAAGGCGGCCAAAATGATTAGTGAGTTCATACGAACCACGTTTTCAATAGACCTATATACCTCAAAAGAGAAAAAGGTATCGGCAGAGAGGATAGCAGTTGCTTATATTTATAATCTGCCATATTTGATTCGACCTGCTGTTCTTAAAGGGCTGACTGATCAATCATATTATGACCGATTCGTTGAGACAGTAGAGGAGGATGAACGGGCTATTTCTGAATTAGGCGATATCCAAACATGTCTCGAAGAGATATCCGTGCTTGATAAGGACGGAATTCTTCGAGGTGATGTGGAAGCTATGGATGCCGCTACACGTTTTGTACTGTCTGACGTCCAATCAAATTCCGAGGTTTTTATCCAGGAATTTCCGGTTAAAAGTATATACGGAGTACTAGCGCAAACAAATTATTTGCTGGCCCAATTCTTTGCCGATTTAGCTTGGTATTTGCCTCCGTCCCAAAGAGCACATCTACACGAACTGAAACGAACCTTATCTTCGTTGCCGGATTGAGAGATTTGACGGTTTCTATCTGAACGATAAGTATGACGTATGCGCAGAAAATGATGGATGAACGCCGTGTAGGTTATTCAGAAGGTTTAAGAGATGCAGTCACAGCTCTCAAAGGAGTTCTTGAACCTGATGTAATTGCGGAACGCTTCAAGATGTCTTTAGAACAGGTTATGGACATCCTTGGGCAGAAATAGTGTTCTAGATAATCGGGACAATTCCTAAACGATATTAGAGTTGTCCCGATTTTTCTTTGTGACTTCGGCAGCAAATAAGGTAAATCTCCATTTGCAATAAATTTGCAAAACGTATAACAAAGTATAAAAAGGAAAGGGAAAGGATACCAAATAAGGGGGATACAGGCTATTTGCAGTAAAATTTGCAAAGTCTTGAAATCACTGGGATTGCTGACAAAATGAAACCCAGGCTATGAGCTTTTTTTACAAAAACTCATAACCCGGAGGCTGGTGGTTCAAGTCCGCCCCCCGCAACCAGATGATGTGTGGTCGATTTTTGGGGATTTTTGTTTGCATTCCAAAGTCGGCCACACATTTATTTTTTGCACGCGAAAGGAGCACAGCCGATTGATTTGGCTGTGCTTTGTTCTCTGTAATACTTGTCTTCTGCCTGTACCGGCGTCAAATTTCCGACGCTGGAGTGTGGGCGCTTTTCATTGTAAAAAGAGATGTACTCTCGGAGCGAAGCGGTCAGGTCACTTATGTTTGCATAGCGATAACGATGGATTTCCTCCACTTTCAGGCTTGCAAAGAAAGATTCCATCGGAGCGTTGTCATAGGGAACTCCTGGAGCAGAGAAAGATTGTTTTACTCCACAACTGAGAAGCAGGCTGGCGGGATGGCCCCTCACCTCAAATGCGTCTCGGAATGTTGAAAGTACCAGCGATGTATCCTTATGGAGCGATAGCCTCGCTCCTATGACTCTTCTGGCAAACAGGTCTAATATCGCACACAGGTAGCAAGTTCCAATATCTGTCTTAAACTCTGTGATGTCACTGACCCATGCCATATTGGGCGCTGGTTGTGAAAATTGGCGAGCCAATAGGTTCGCGTCGCTGCTTTGCCAACTTGCCTTTGTACACTCCCTTTTCCTGGGTGGCTGTGGGGCAATCTCATGGAGCAATTTCAAAACTTTTCGTTTGCTGACAGTAAAACCTCGCTTCATCAACTGTTGACGGATATTTTCTGCGCCAGGTCGTTTGATATATCTATCACAAATTTCCTTAATTGCGGGGTGGAGCTCTTGTTCATGTTTTTCATATGCAGTGACCTCTGGTCTGCGGAAAGTCCGGTAGTATAAATTGGATTTTCGAATACACAATGAACGGCAAACTTGATTGGGACCATAGATCTTAAGTAATGGATAGGCGCGGGAAATACGCTGGGCCTCTGGAATACCTGCTATGATCTCATTCAAAAGTTTTAATTCGTTCTGCCTTTGCTGTACTATTAGTTTTAGATGTTCATTTTCCTGCTGTACAGATTTTACACTTAACTGAGTGCTTCGAGAATATTGGGAATCAATATGTCTGAACCATTCTCGTAGGGGCTTGTCGGTTACTCCGGATATTTCACATAGTTCTGTCAGTGTAAATCCATTTCTAAATTTTTCATATAGCGACCATTTATACGCATCACTGTAAAATCTGGACATTATCCCCCTCCGCTTCCTGAGATTCAGAGGGGTAATAAGTATCTGAACGACAGTTACTGACAAGCACCATTTGATTCATAAATTTAATGATTTTCTTGTTACTGGTAACTATGCCCTGATTGCGCAACTGGATGCGGATTCGTTCCGCACCAAGGCGGCCATCACTCTCTGAGAAGATTTCCTGGATTTTTGAACTGATATACTCATCCTGCTTTTGACGCTCTGCTTTCCTTTGTTCCTGCCGTTTATGATAATAAATGGATGAAGGAGATACTTCAAAGGTTTGGGCAAGAAATCTGGCTGGATATGAATCTAAAAGTGGTAGCGCCATACTGATTCGCTGTCTCAACGGAATTGTTTGGAGGATTCCGCTTGTATGGATAATTGATAGGGAACATTCTGCTTCGTCTAGTTTTTGCTTAAGTTTTTCGGTATAAGCGAGGATTGTTCCAACATCTTGAAGTGGAAGATCAGTCAGTGGGTGACCATTCAAATCTTTTTTCCAGTCATTAATCCAGCAATAGATTGTGACAAAATGGATTCCAGATTCTTCTGCAATTTCTTTTGGCGTGTATCCGCACACGTATTTTATAAAAACTTCTTGCTGAATACCTTTTGAATACCCCATATAAATACCTCCTGTTGTCCTGATTTAACGCAACAGGAGGTATTTTATCATGTAAGTATAAACCAAAGCTAGAGACACTGAACCAAAAATTACCGTCCTTGACGCCTCATAGCCTGCACAGCAGCGGCAATGTCATCGGAGACACTTTCTTTACTCCATTCGTCCCAGAATTTCACTGTTGCACTGTTAGGCTTTTGTCTGGGAATATCAATTATAATACGGCTGGGCAATAAGGATGCGTCACCTACAGCAATCGCTTCTCCAATATCCAAGATCGGAAGCAGGTCGGCAAAATTACCAATACTGTCTGGAAGAAGTTTTTTGATTACAGCTTGGTCGTCCGCATTAGTTAGACGCATAGCAATAAAGTTGCTGCTCTGACTGAGCACCGTGCGATTCACTTCGGAAGGGCGCTGGCTCACAATTACCAGGCCAATCCCATATTTACGGCCTTCTTTTGCAATCCGCTCAAAACTCTGTAAACTCGATAGTTCAACCCCCTGCTGAGCATTAGCTGGAATATACAAATGTGCTTCATCACAGAAAATCGCCAACGGATTCAACTTCGTCCTGTCCATCCACTGCTGTACAGAAAAAACAATACGTGCCAGGAGAGACACAATCAATGGAAGGATATCCGATGGTACCTCAGAAAAATCTAATATCTTTATGCCGCCACCCTGACTTGCCGGAGCCATAAGCTGTTTGCAAAGTGTTTCCATATAGGAAAAATCCAGCAGTTCTTCTGCATAAGAAAACATGAAGTTCAAACGCTTATCCTCAACTTTAGACTCTAACCGTTGAATAAATCTAGGTAGTTTTCCATGAAAGTCTCCTTGAACTTGCCGGCCGCTTGCCCCAGTTTTCGTTGCCGTATTCATTTCATTTAGCCGTTCAATAACTTTAGGAATTTGATAAGGGATCGGGCTGTCTATTGTAATTTCACAAGCCAAGTCGTTTTGACCAGCTTCTTCAAGAAATGAGATTTTTTCTGCGATTACAATTTGCCTAAAAACCATAGCCTGATTGGGTGCATTTGAGTCAGAGCGATCCAGCATTAGAGCGAGCATTTCTTCATAACTCAGTAGCCAGTACGGAAGAAACATAATTTGCTCAGAGGGTACATCAGAAGGGCCTGCAATCTTGTAATGTTGGATACCAGCACCTGTAATAGGCGAGTATTCTCCGTGAATATCAAAGAGAATTACGTTGCAGGATTTTAATTCTGCAATTTTTTCTAATAGTGTAGCAACTGTAAAAGATTTTCCAGAGCCGGTACTTCCAACAATAACAGCATGGCGTTGGAATAGTTTGTTGCCATCTAGCCATGCAGGTGCTCCATTGTTGATTGTGTACTTACCAATCCGTAAGGGATGCTCCATTCCAGAATCAGCCCCAGAAATCACACTCATAAATGCAGTAAGCGTATCATCTGTCATAATGAAGCATTCCGAATCAATTTCGGGGACAGATTCTAATGTCCGTTTGAATACGTTTCTTCGTTCACCGTCTCTGTCAAGAAGTGTACCGATTAGAGTGACTTTTACAATATCGGTAGAAATAATTTCTTCCGAGTCTTCTACACCAAGCTCATTACCAAATTTGCGCATGATTTTATTAACCATTCCAATCAAGGTCTGGCCAACTTTAGAGGCACGAATGGCAATCAAATGATTGACCTGGAGTTTGGATAGTTGAGCGGCATCCTCTACCTGTACAACAATCGTAGCAGTGTCAACACTTTGAACCCGTCCAAATGTATTCATTGTATCAAAATTAAATACGCTCATAGAGACCTCCTAAGAAATAATGTCTATAAAACCATCTATGGTCCAAAATGTCCCGTCCAGTATCTCAATTTCTTTATTAATGCAAATTTCAGTGGTGTTTTTCTTTTTGCCTTCTTGAATGGAGATGTAGTTTTTTGCGTTATTTGCCAATAAATGTGCCGCATGGTCCGATACTTCCTTTGTTAATACAACAACAGGTACACCGACCCGAGCTTTGGTCAAAATATTTTCTTGTATCTGAGCATCATTAAATCCATACCCAATACATAAAAAGCTTCTGGCTTGTCCTATCCGCTCGTCTGCTGCACTCAGAAGTTGGCGTGGAGTACCTGTTAAAACAGCCGCATACTTTGAAGCACCTGGCGTAATTAGGCTCTGCTCCGCAACCTCGGCAAGACAAACAGCAGAAGCATAAGGCAAAACAGAGCGAGAGCGGCCCTCAGGGATAAGGAAAGGTTTGAGAGCAGCAGTGCAACGCCAATCACACAGACAGCGGTTTCCTGTAGGCGTGCCATGACGCGGTCCAGGCCGTAAGCGGTCTTGACCGTCCCAAAAACACCCTCCACAGCATTGCGGTCGCAGTTGTCCTGATACTCCAGTTTCTTTGCTTGACGGGATAGGCCGGGAGTTTTTGGCGGCTTTCCCAGGGCCGGACCGGACAGACGAATACCATGCTCTTTGCAAAAAGCCAGTGTCTGGCGGCTGCGGTAGATTTTGTCCGCCAGGATACGTTCCGGGTAACAGCCATAGCGCTCCCGGTACCGAGCCACCGCCCGCCAGAGGTCTTCCGATTCGTTGAAGGGCTCGAAGTCCAGCCGTTCGATCCTGGCATAGCCATCCACCAGACTGATATGCAGTTTTGAGCCAAACTCGGTATTGGCGTGGGCTTTTCCCCGAACGATGGGCCGGACCCAGGGCTGGGCCAGACTGACGATGCGCCGGGGAATGCTGTGGGTCCCGGATTCAAACATGAGGCGCTGCTGCTCGTAGACAGTAGTCATGATATTCAGGCGGTCCGCCTGCTTTGAAGACAATTTTGCACCTTTTTGAACCAATTCAGCTATGTACCTGATATCCCGGCGGATGTATTGCAGCTGTTTGCGTATCGCGGAACGGATTGCTTTCCCACTGCGCTTCTTGCTTTTGGACAGACGCAGATAGTCCTTCCGGGCGC
>OFFJ01001981.1_pt1 | contig 13859 bp, 12 predicted proteins | sample 1521261 | NCBI WGS metagenome assembly OFFJ01 (sample SAMEA3504122, study PRJEB24116) | mouse gut metagenome | biome: mouse gut; feature: mouse-associated habitat; material: faeces | place: Denmark | collected 2011 | reverse complement strand
GCCACGGCGGGCTCCCGTCCCTCCCGGTTCGCCGGGCCCCGCCTTTTCTTCCTTGGGCTTGCGGCCCCGCCTGCCCTTGGGCTTATCCGGCTCGGGCGCTTTTTCCTTGGCGGCCTTGTCCTTTTTGGCGGGCCCCTTTTCCCCGGTGGCCTTTTCCTCCGGGGCCGGGGTGGGCGGCTGTTCCGGTTCGGGCGGCTCGTTCTTTTCCACCTCCGCACGTTCCGCCGCCCGCCGCTCCGCCATCAGCTTTTCAATCTGGTCAGCGGAGACACTCACCTCGCCGGGAGCACCCGCCGGGGCATCCTGGGCGGGTGGTTCGCCGCCAGTCTGCTCGGGGGCGTTCTCCGGGGCCGGGGGCTCCGGGGTGGGAGCGTCCTGGGCAGGAGCACCCGCCGGGCCGGCATCGAACAAGCTGGGCTGGGGATTTTCCTCCGGGCTCACGTTTAATTTTTCGTCTGCCATTCGTTACCTCCTTTTTTAATTTCGTGAATGTTGCACAAATCTTGCGCTAAAACTTTGTTACTATTTTTTCGCCTCCCTCCCGGCTATCCACGCAAAAAAGCCGCCCGTTTTTTCATGCCGGACGGCTTTCTGCGTAATGTGATAGCTCAAATAATATTTTTTTGTGGTTGCTGGCTCCGAAAAGCCTTGATATTACAGTGTTCCTATTAAAACTCATTCATATGAAGTATTGTGTTCATTTGGGCCATGGCATAGTTTCCTATTCCTCTGTTTTTCCCCATGGCTCCCAGTATAGCAACCCCATCAAATGCAATATTCATTCCAGTACACCCAAATCCTTCATGCGTCTTTTTGTCAAGAAACATTGAATTAATGCCAGTAAAAGCATACTCCACATAGTCGTTATCGGCCATAAATTGCAGTATCTCCTGATTCTTCATACCAACTACCAAATGGCTACGATAAGGAATCATTTCAAGGATAATAGCCAACGGCCGGTGCACTTCAAAGTCAATAGATGCGAGAATCTCCATTTCAGCACCTTCGACATCAATGTTAATAAAAACAGGTGCGCCGTCAAAATAGGTGTCCAATATCTCGTTTACGGTAATCGTTTGAACCGCAACGACGCTTTCCATCTGGATTGCCGGATTATTCGTCATAATTCTTTCCATCTGTTCTCGATCCGGCGTAGAGAGCCCATCTCCACTCATAACATAAAAATCGACGCTTTTACCGCTTTCCCCTGCAATGCAACGATTCAAGATAACATCACCGCTTCGGTAAAACCGTAACTCCGCAATGAGTTGAGGATTTGCCTCCACCAAGACACCGCGACTGCCTTTCTGGTAAAAATAATATGTATTGCTAAGCATTTTGGCATGGTTTGCTCCCAGATCCAAATAAGAGCATTGTGATTCTGAAATACCAAGCACCATAAATATGTAAGCCAGTATGGCATCTTCGCCGGATTGAGACAAGGAACTTCGGCGGATTTGCTGCTCGCGGGCTGCCGAAACAAACGCTCCTTCGTCCTCTAACATCTGCAAAAGCTTTTCCGCATTCTCCATCCTGGTGTTATAATGGTCCTCCAGGGATGAAAAGTGGTCCTCCAATGCGTCAAGCCGCCCATTGTTTTCTACTGCCAGTCGCTCGATAGATTCGCCATGTGTTTGGCTCAGCTGTTTTTGCTGTTGGAGCGCCTGCGCATATTTTTGTTCCATCTCTTTGAAGGAATCCATAAGAACGGTATAGTCCTCCGAGATCGTTACCAATTCGCTTTTAACCAGTTGCCTCAACAAATGAATTTGCGCATCTATACTTTCCTGCATTTCTTTCTTCAGGTGCTCTAATTCCGCTTCCTTTACGACAAGATTTTCCTCTAAGAGTTGTATTTTTTTAATGGATAGTTCCTGCAGTTCTGTCAATCGACCGATTGCTGGTGTAACCGCGTTATTGAAATCTGTCTGCTGGAAGCAAACAGGCTCCAAATACCATTTTAAACATTTACGAACTACACGTTTGAAAAAAACGATGAAACATCCAATAAATCTTCGGCAGGAGTATATTGGCCGAAACGCCATATTCTCTCGAGTGGCCTCCATTGTCGCCAGTCTCTGACAGATCTCCGCCACGTATTGAGCAGTCCGCTCCTCTTCAGAAAGCACCCGTCCGCATACTGCACCGGCAGAAGCAGATACAGATTCGCTTTCCTTATTTTCTACAATCTTCACATCTGTTTTGTGGATAGGAATGCGTCCGGTTAATTTGTTAAAGATGATCGTTTCCTCCAGTGTGATCTCTGCTTGCGTTTCTGGATTGGCCGCAGTTTTTTTCATATCCATAAGCCGCCTTTCTGCGAAAGGCACCAACGTGGTTGTGAAACACAGGTGCTTTCGCCTGAAATAAATATTTATTACAACGGGAGATTTCGGTACACTACAGAAGTTGTGGAGGTGAGTGGGAGGCTGTATAGCGGCAACTCCGCATTTCTATATGGTTCGATCAGCCGTTAAGGGATCAACAAATGGCACAATACAGTAGCCCGTAAACTTATCTCTTTTGAATCGACCCCGTTTTACCGGGTGACCAGTCCCCGCCGAACCTCTTTAAGAGCCTGTTTAACATCTCTCAGCAGGCCGAATGGCGAAGGGAATTTGCCATTCGCCATACTTCGAGAGATATGAAACAGGCTCTAAGATTCTCCGAAAAAATGCTGCGGACTGGATGTTCACAAAACATGGATATTTGCCTGTATTGATATCACGGATTCCAAGGGCCAGACAGAGTACAAGCAGGATCGCTTATCCTCATTTTTCAGGGAGTTACAGGATTTAGCTGACTGGCTCGCAAAATACTCCTGTTCAGATGTCTGCATGGAATCTATGGGGAAATACTGGATACCTATGTTCAACATCCTCAAAAAGACTTGCTGGGTCACCCTTGTCCACCCCCAATTACACCAAACCTCAGAAGGGCAACAAAACCAACCGGAAGGACGCTAAATAGATCTGTGATCTGTACATGGGCGGCATGGTCAAGCCCAGTTTTATCCCGCCGCCTGACACTTGCCAACTCCGCGGATAACGGGATCGAATGAAGCTCACCAATATGCTCACCGGAGAAAAGAACTGCGCTAAGACTGCCTGTCCGTTTCTAATCAGCATATTGAAAGCAGAATTCTTATTTCTCCCATATATCCTGTTCTCGCCTGTTTGTTCCTCTTTGGCTTACATCAACGGCTCTTTTCTCGCCACCATACCCTTCCAGTACCTGCCAGCAACAGAAAGCAGACAACAGCTCCCGCGATTATGCCCACACTAACTTTAGGCCGCAATTTCAGCATAAGAAAAGAAATATCCCGTATGGTATAATCTGCTGAGTCCAATGTAAAAAAGCGCAATTGGGCTCTTTGGGGATGATTTTCTCCTAGTTCTAAAGAAAACTCTGCCTCATTTCTTCCTTCTTGCAAAATGACGGATACCTGTTGCTCGGCATTATCATACCCCGTCTCTAACTCATACAAGTCCACATACAGAACATTCCCGGCGTATTCCGGTAGACAGTCAATCTGGAAGCTGATCTGTACTCTGTCCAAATCGTCCAATGCTATCCATGCGGAATATCCGACAACAGTACCAGGCGTTCCATTAACGATTTGAAGGACGTCTCCCGGCACAGCTTCGCCGTTAAAAGAGATAAAATCCCCTACACCAATCATAGGCGAATCTGTCATCGCTTTGAACTTTTCCGGCCCGCGAGCATAGCTGATAATCGTCAATACCGCCATATAGCAAACGATTATTTCTGCAATAATCAGCCACTTCAGCCAAACTCTATTAGTTTTCTTACTGGATTTTTCTTTCATTAATTTCCCTCATGTGAGGATTTTCCACTCAGGAAATCCTCATATGCATCGCAAAGTGACTCTGCTGGGCCAAAACCAACCTGCGTCCCCTTATGGAGCCAGAGGACCTTATTACACAGCTCCCTTATCTGCGCCAGGGAGTGGGAGACGAGAATGGTAGCCGCGCCGCCGTCAATAATCTCCCGCATCTTCTTCGCGCTCTTCTCCTGGAACGCGCCGTCGCCCACGCTGAGCACCTCGTCCAGGATCAAAATCTCCGGCTGCACCAGGGAGGCAATGGCAAACGCCAGCCTGGACTGCATCCCCGTGGAAAGCTGCTTAAACGGCCGGTCCGCAAACTCCCGCAGCTCCGAGAAATCCAAAATCTGCTCATAGGTCTCGTCCATGAACTCTCGGGTGTACCCCAGCATGGCTCCCCTCAGATACGCGTTCTCCTTCACCGTCAAATCTCCGTCAAACCCGGAGGCCAGCTCCAGCAGCGCGGAGATGCTCCCATTGCGCTCAATGTGCCCCTCCCGGGGTTCCATCACGCCGGTCACCGCCTTCAGCAGCGTGGACTTCCCCGCCCCGTTGGTCCCGATGATCCCCAGCATGTCCCCCTCCAGCAGCTCGAAGGACACATCCTCCACCGCCATGAACGTCTCCACCCGGTACTGGTGCTTCAGGTGCCGCATGGTCCACTCCTTCAGACCAATGTCCTTGAAGTCGCCTATTTTGTAGCTGATCGACACATGGTTAACCTTTAACATTGTCTTCATCGCAGTTCCTCACACATAGTAAAGGAATTCGTGGTTGTACTTCTTGTACATGTACGCGCCAACTCCCAGAGCCGCCAGCGCGTATCCCGCCGCCAGCAGATGAAACTGGAGCGTTGGAATGGTCCCGTCTATCACAATCTTCCGGAAATACCGGATAAACAGATAGAGGGGATTGAGCAGGAACGCGCACTGCACTGTATAGCTGTAGCTGTCAATCGTATAGAAGATGGCGGACATCCACATGATGAGCTGGGTCAATATCCCCCACAGGTACTGCATGTCCCGGAAGAACACGAACAGCGCGGAGAGGATCAACCCCACCCCCAAATTGAACACAATCAGACACCCCACCGGATACACCAGCAGCAAAAACTTCCAGGTAAACGGAATGCCGTCAATGGCCACAAAGGTGAAGAAGATCAGCAGCGTCAAGCCGAAATTAATCAGCGACGACACGTTCTGGGACAGCAGGAACAGATACTTCGGCACGTTCACCTTGGTAAAAATCCCCGCGTTGCCCACCAGAGAGTTCATCCCCAGGTTGGTGGCGTCCGTAAAGTAGGAGAACACCAGCTGCCCCGCGAACAGGTACACCACATAGTGGTTCACATTGTTTCCAAAGAAGTTGCTGAACACCATCCACATAATCAGCAGGTTCATCAGCGGGGACAGGATGCTCCAGGCCATGCCCAGGATGGTCCGCTTGTACTTCTTCGCGAAATCTCTCTTCACCAGCTCGCTAAACAGGAACTGATGTTGTTTCAGTTTTTGCAATATCATAGTCTGTTGTTTACTCCCGCTCCCGCCATTCACGCAGGGTATCCGCGAGAATATCCTCCAAAGGAATTTGCGGCTGCCAGCCGGCGTCGGTTGTCAGCCTGGTATGGTCGCAGCAGATGACCGGGGTGTCGCTGGGCCGCATTCTGGCCGGGTCCTGCTCCACGGGGATGGGACAAACAGCCATGGCGCATAATTTGTCCAGTATCTCCTGGGCGCTCCAGGTCACGCCGGAGCCCACGTTGTACACCTCGCCCGGCTTTCCCTTCTCCCCAATCAGCCGGTAGGCCCGCACCACATCTTTGACGTGGGTGAAGTCCCGGCGGGAGGTGAGATTGCCCACCTTCAGCGACTTCGCCTCGCCCCGCTCCACCTTTACAATTCCTGACGCAAAGTCAGGGATGAGGAACCCCAGCCGCTGTCCCGCCCCGCCGTGGTTGAAGGACCGGGTCATACAGATATTCATCCCATAGGCCTGGACATACACCTGCGCCATCTCCTCCTGGGCCTTCTTAGACACGGCGTAGGGCGTCTGAGGATGGGTCGCCAGGCTCTCGCTGACCATCCTCCCCGCCTCGCCCAGATTGCCGTACTGGTCGGAGGAGCCCACCAGCACCATTCGCACCGGCGGGTTGAATGCCCGCACCGCCTCCATTAAATTGACGGCGGCGATGACATTAATCTCCATGGTCTTCTGGGGAATCTGCCAGGATTTTGCCACGTCCGCCTGGCCCGCCAGGTGGAACACCGCGTCCGGCTGTACCTGAGAAACAGCCGCTTTTATCTCTCCTGGATTCAGCAGGTCCGCCTGAACGGCGCCCTCGCCGGGCTGTATATCCAGGCCCACCACCTCGTACCCGCTCTCCTCCAGCTCCCGGCGCAGGTACTGCCCCACAAACCCCTGGCTGCCGGTAATCAGCGCCCTCACTGGCAGGCCTTCTCTCTCTTCGCCAGCTGGAGGTCGTGGTCCGCCATGATGGCGCACAGCTGCTCATAGCTGGTCTTCTGGGGATTCCAGCCCAGCACCGTTTTCGCCTTCGTGGGATCGCCCCACAGGTTGTCCACGTCTGTGGGCCGGAACCAGGCAGGGTTCACCTCCACCAGCACCTTTCCCGTGGCCCGGTCTATGCCCTTTTCCTCCAGGCCCGTACCCTGCCAATCCAGGTCGATGCCGTCGTGGGCAAAGGCCAGGGTGGTAAACTCCCGCACCGTGTGCTGCACGCCGGTAGCGATGACGAAATCCTCCGGCCTCTCGTGCTGGAGCATCAGCCACATGCACTCCACATAGTCCTTTGCGTAGCCCCAGTCCCGTTTGCTGTCCAGGTTCCCCAGCTGGAGCTTGTCCTGCAAGCCGCAGGCGATCCGCCCGGCGGCGCGGGTGATCTTCCTCGTCACAAAGTTCTCCCCCCGCCGCTCTGACTCGTGGTTGAACAGAATACCGTTGACCGCGAACATGCCGTAGGCCTCCCGGTACTCCTTCACCATCCAGTACCCGTACTGCTTGGCGATGGCGTAGGGGCTGTAGGGGTGGAAGGGCGTGGTCTCCTTCTGGGGCACCTCCTCCACCTTCCCGTACAGCTCCGAGGTGGAGGCCTGGTAGAACCGGCATGTTTTCTCCATGCCCAGAATCCGGACGCCCTCCAGCAGGCGCAGTACCCCCAGCGCGTCCACATCCCCGGAGTACTCCGGCACGTCGAAGCTCACCTGCACGTGGCTCTGGGCCGCCAGGTTGTACACCTCCTCCGGCTGTACCAGCCGCAGGATACGGATGATGCTGCTGGAATCGCTCAAATCCCCGTCGTGGAGGGTAATTTTATCCAGCAGATGGGCAATCCGGTCCGTGTTGGGCAGGGACGCCCGCCGGGTCATGCCGTGGACCTCGTACCCCTTCTCCAGCAGCAGCTCTGCCAGATAGGACCCGTCCTGACCCGTTATGCCTGTTATCAGCGCTCTCTTCATATGTAAAGTCTCCTTATAAGTACTCTGTCCGGTTGCAGATTTTGAGATTTTCCAGGACCTTCTTGATATCCCCGGCGTGGTCCTTCTCGCAGATAAGCAGCGCGTCCTCGCTGTCTACCACAATCATGTCCTCCAGGCCCACGGCGGCAATCAGCTTCCCGCCGCCCTGGATGGTGGTGTTTCGGGTGTCCACCGTCACCACGTTCCCGTCCACCACATTCCCCAGCTCGTTGCTCCGCTTGATCCGGCTCACCGCCAGCCAGGAGCCCACGTCGTCCCAGCCAAAGGCCCCGCTGAGGATGTAGATGTTTTTCGCCTTCTCCATCACCCCGTAGTCGATGGACTCCGCCTTAAAGGCATGGAACTCCCGCTCCAGCACCTGCTCCTCCACGGGCGTGCCAACGGCCTCCCCGATTTTGCCCAGACCCTGGTACGTCTCCGGGAGATAGGCCTCCAGATTCTTCAGGATGGTGGAGGTCTTCCAGATGAACATGCCGCTGTTCCACAGGTACTGCTCCGAGGCCAGATACGCCTTCGCCGTCTCCAGATCCGGCTTCTCCACGAACCTCTCCACCGCAAACGCCCGGCCCAGGGTCTCCTCCGGCTGGAACTTGATGTACCCGTAGCCCGTCTCCGGACTGTCCGGCGCGATGCCCAGGGTCACCAGATTCTCCCCCTGCTCCGCTGCCTCGCAGGCCTCCGAGAGGGTGTTCAGGAAGAGAGACGTATATTTGATAAGGTGGTCCGACGGCAGCACCATCATCACCGCGTCCCCGTACCGCTTCGCCATATGCACCGCCCCCAGGCCAATGCAGGGCGCGGTGTTCTTCCCTGCCGGCTCACAGAGGATGTTCTCCTCCGGCAGCTCCGGCAGCTGGGCGCGCACCAGCTCCTTGTAGCCGCGGTTGGTGACAATGAAGATGTCCTCCATGGCTACCAGCGGCAGAATCCGCTCCACCGTCAGCTGGATCATCGTCTTCCCGTCGTCTGTCAGGGACAGAAACTGCTTGGGCATGTTCTGCCGGCTACGGGGCCAGAACCGCTCCCCACGGCCACCCGCCATAATCAATGCTGTCTTTTGCATTCCCTTTTACACCCTTTCTATGGGCGGAGGACTGTATAGCGTATCCACCCGCTGTTTTATCTTTTCTGCTGCCTTCTCCGCACTTAACCATTCTGTAATATGTTTTTCTGCGGCCTTTATCAGGGCTTCTCTGAACGTCGTATTTTCATATAGTTTGCGCATATATTCAGCCGCCTCTGACTCGTCCGGATGCGCCCAATGATCTCCCTTATGATAGGGCGGATAATCCTGAGACAGGGCAACCACATCCGCACGGACCATACAGGCGGTGGAGGCGTCCATGAATTCCGTATTAGCAGACCAATCGGTGGCAATGACCGCCGTCCCCAGCAGCATGGCCTCCGCCATCACCAGGCCAAATCCCTCCGCTCTATGCAGGGAGACATACACGTCAACTGCCCGGATCAGGCTGTTGAATTCCGCCTTGCTGTAGCTGTCTGTCAGCCAGAAAATATTGTGGTAGCCATTCAGCCGATCCTTTATCTGCTCCACATCATCGTCCTTAGCATGGGTTGCCTTGATGACAAGGCCAACGCCGCGGTCATCTGGAGAAAATGCTTTACAGTACGCACGCACGCCTCCGAGGGGATTTTTCCGCTCGGAGACGCTGTTTCCGTCATAGGAGAGCATGTAGAGAACTGCGTCCTCTGGCAGACCAAAATAGCTGCGGGAGTATTTTTTCCCCGTTTGCGGCACAGCAATGGCATAGGGCATCGTCAAAACCGGCTTTTTTGTCCGCCGCCTGATTGCGTCAGAAACGAACTCTGACGGCGTCCATATCTCGTCAAACAGGGAAAAGGTGTAGTCCCACTCCGGTGGAAATTCCGGCAGCTCCCACAGCCAGTAAGCAATATTATATCGATCGTGCAATGCCCGCCGGTCCAGTCGCCAGACGGCATTGGCGATCTCATTTGGATTTAAATGGATTAAATTGATGCCATAGGGGAAGTCTGCCGTTTCTGCGGCAGCCCAAGTTGTGTCCGTCTCTCTTGCAGGACCGTTCAGCGGCAGATTGTAGATTGAAAACGGAATTCCCGATGCTTTCAACGCGTTCGCTACCAGCCTACAGCTCTCGCCTAATCCGAAATCTCCACGGATATGGCCAATTAAATTGATCCCATACTTTTTATTAAAGAGATTTCGCGTATTTCTGCGCGGATGCAGTATTTCATAAGCTTGAAACCCCAGCTTTTTGATAACGTCTCGCGTATGGTTTGTGGTGATTTTCTTGGCAAATCGTTTCCACGCAGGAGAATATTCTATTTCGGTTCCCGCCATGTGTTCCACTCCCGTAACATCATTTAAATCTGGCTGTATCCTCGATTATCCCGTTCAATCGGATCGCAGATTTTTTCCAGGAAAACCGCTGTACATTTTTCAGGCCTTTCTTGGACAGGTTCTCTGCCAATGTTGTATCCTGTATAATACGTAGTATCCCTTTACTGATATCATCTATATTGTAAGGATCCACATAGACGGCGGCCTCTCCGCAGACCTCCGGCATGGCACTGCTGTTGCTAGTCAGTACCGGCGTCCCGCAGGCCTGCGCCTCAAGCGCGGGGATACCAAAACCCTCGTATAAGGTCGGAAAGGCAAATAAGTCCGCTGCGGAGTACAGCGCAGGCATATCTTCATCCGGCACATAGCCGATGAAGCAGATGTCCTTGCTGTGTTTTATCCCCTGTAATGCCTTATCTCGATTGAACTTCCATCCCTGCTCCCCGGCGATTACCAGCCGATGGGGAATGCCGTTTCCTTTTGCTCTGTCAAAAGCTCTGATGAGTCGCTCCAAATTCTTGCGGGGGTTGAAGTTGCCTACGAACAGTATGAAACGCTCTGAAAGGTAGTATTTTTCTCTCAGGTTTGCCAAAACAACATCATCTGTTGCAGGCCGCATCTCTGAAGAACAGGCGCAGGGCACTACCTCAATTTTCTCCGGCGGAACATGCAGTATCTCTGTCATTTCCTGCTTTGTAAATTCAGAAATAGCAAGGAACAGGTCCGCCCGGCGGTACACATACCGGTATTGCAGCCGCCACCAGAGTACGCGGGACAGCTGATAGGTTTCTCTCAGCCGGTAGACCGCCAGGTCTGTCACGAGAGGAACGAGAACGCAGCTCCTGGGCAGGAAAAATGGCACTTTGGAGTCGGTTGTCAGCAGAACAGTGCCTTTGCAGTATTTCCTGCCCAACTGGAATATCTGGAAAAACATCCGATGCAGATGCTGCCCATAGGCCCACGGTACACAAATGACTTCCGCTGCCGGAGATGCGGAAAAATCCGGACTATCATACGATAAAATAATCTGGCAATGTCTCTTTGTAACCTCTGTAAAGGGCCCAAACAGGTCACGCAGCAGGATGCCAATTCCGGAGCTGTTCTTCTTATATTGCAGGGCGTTAATGACTACTTTCACTATCTTTCATCCCAGCCGATCTCCAGCTGCTCCTGCTCCAGCAGGCGGCTGTGAGCCTGTTCCACCAGCAGGGCGATGTTGTCCTCGATGCCGGCCCGGGTGCTCTGGTACAGCCGCTTCAAGCATCGGGGATTCCCCTTCTCCTCCGGCACCTTCGCCGCTGTGCACAGCTGCCGGATGATGGTGCTCACGTAGGTGCGGCTCATGGGCGTGCCCTCCTTCGTCAGGAAGATGGGGCCGGAGAGGTAGCCGTTTCGTTTGGCGTAATCCAGCAGCTCCTTTTGCAGCCCCTCCGGAATACGCAGCACCTGCTTGTTCCGGCTGAAGATAACCGTCAGCTTGCCGTCCTTCACTGCCTCCACTGTTACCTTATCCAATTCCTGCACCGTCAGCCCGGTCGTCCCGAACAGCTTCACCAGCAGGTACACCTTCTCCCGGTCCAGAGCACGGGCCGTTTGCAGCAGCCGCAGGTACTCTGTCCTCGTCAGCTCCGGCTGGATTTCTGTCTCCAGCTTCAACTGGTTGGCCAGTTGGTACTCACGGTGGCCTACAAAATCCAGATAGGCGTTGTTCACAGAGAGGTAGCTGTTGATGGTGCTGGGGGCGTAGCCCGCCTTCACCAGCTTCTCCCGCCAGCGCTCCAGGGTACCGTGGCGGATGGTCTTATCCTCCGGTAGATCGTCATATAGGCGGTTCAACCCCCGTCGGTACCATTTCAATGTACCTTCCACGCGCCCCTCGTTCTGGCAGACTACCATAAACCGCTCAATGCCGTCCCGGGTCAGACGCACGCCAGCGTCCGCCGTTTGACTATGCCGCTGGCGCTGCTGGCTGTAGCTTCGCTGGATGTGCTGTCTCGTTTGCGGCATACCTTTCCCCTTTCTCACTTCATCACAGACTTAATAGACCGCCCTGTTCCTCGGTTGTATTGGGCTCTGCTTTCAACCTGTGCGGGATAGAAAAAACCTCGCGCTTTCTGCGCGAGGCCGAAAAAGGGCATGAAAATATCAGCCGGTCATCCAATATTGTTGACCGGCAGGATTTGTTACGCGAAAAAACAGGGAAATGGGCTTGCATTCCCCTACCTTTTGTGATAGGATACCTACAGTCCTCTAAACGAGATATTTATAAGGACCTGTTTTTATCACAACTATGAGACAACTTATTAATTTTGTCCATTTATATTTAAGAAATAAGCCCCAGCCTCTCCAGCTGCCGGGCGTGTTCTATGCCGGTAGAGATGAGGTAGATGCGGGTAGTCTCAATACTGGAATGGCCCAGCACATCCGCCAGCTTTGCTACATCCCGGCAGGTGCGGTAGAAGGTTCGGGCGAATAAATGCCGCAGGTTGTGGGGGAATACCTTCGAGGGCGCTACATTCGTTCTTTTACATAAAGCTTTCATCTCCGCCCAGATCTGGCGGCGGGAGATGCCTTTGCCGCTTCGGGTGAGAAAGATCTCGCCGGAGGCGACTTTTTGCTTTCTCGCATACTTTTGCAGCTTATGGCAGAGCTTGCCGGGCAGCAGGATGATGCGAATTTTACCTTTCAAGGTAATCTCCGCACGACCTGCCTGAATTGCTTCCACTGTTATGTATTTCACCTCCGACACGCGAATACCGGTGGCGCAGATAGTTTCGATAAGCAGAGCAAGCCGTGCCTTACCAAAGTGATTAGCTGTTTCTAATAGGCGAAGATATTCCTCTTTGGTCAGTTCTTTCTCTGTACTGCGAAATAGCTTTCTCTGGATTTTTAGGTACTTTATCCGCAACTCCTGCCACCCCATGAACTTGAAAAACTTATTCAATGCGGAGAGCTTGGAGTTGATCGTCTCAGGCTTGCGGCCTTCATCCCGCAAATGATTTTTCCATTGAGCAATAGTCTCCGCTGTTGCTGGCTGCCCCGCCAGCCACGCTTGAAAAAGTCTTACCTCACGCATGTATTTTTCTATCGTGCTCTGCTCACGCTCTTCTGACCTTAACTGATGTGTGAATAAGATGAGTTGTTCGCCTGTCAAAGTATGATTATCCATATGAAATTCTCCTCCAGTCAAATAAATGGTATACATCTATTTTACTCGACTGAGGATTTTATGTAAAATCCTTCTCGGGGCGTCTCTTTCCTTCGGTACGGTTAAAGAATAACCGGAACTGAGAAAACGCAAGAAAACGAGGGCCGGGAAAACGTAGCAAGCAGGGCAAGTGTTAATACACTTGCGAAAAATGGACATCTGGCCTCATGGCTGGATGTCCATTTTTGCTTGTTGGAGCTGTGCCCCAATCCCCCGTTGATCGCACAAAACCTTTGTGCGGCTGCGCGTCCCTGACGGGACGCTTGAATCGACCCTCCAAACCGGTGGAAGTACATAGAAATGTTCGGCGTTCTTCTTGGTAAACAGCTTTTTTCCCCTTTCCAGCTGGTTGTATCCCTTTATTTTATTCGCGCTCGCTTTAATAGCCAGCATCTCCCTCATAACATTCCAAGCACTTCAACATTTCGGAACAAGCTACCTCATTTTCATCCAGGAGCATGGAGTATTCTATGGCTGTGTCTTGAGGTGGCGGCCTGGTATATCATGTCTTTACTGAGTACAACCAGTAATGCTCCATTTTGCTGTTGCTCCAGCAGAGCCCGTGTGATCCTGGTAGTGAGGCCGGGGAGCGCATCCTCTGGCTGGTCAGCAGAGAGAGCTGCGGCTTTAATAGTGGGATTTCAACTCTACCCCAGTAACAATTTCTTTTGCTCCTTCTCGACTGGTTGGGCATGTTTAGTTCAGCTCCCGATAAATGGTAACGGTTTAGAACTGCATTTTTAATGGGTTATGAGAAAAGATACGGATGTTTCCGGTGCATCGCCGGAAACGTCTGAAAACAGAAGCCTTTTGAGGCTCGAAAGCGTTACCGCCGTCCCCTGTGGCAACGTACTGTGTATACCACTAATTCCTGCAGTTTTTGCTACTTCGTCATTACTGCGAAAATTCGCCGCAATTTGCGGCGAATTCAGCCTGTCGAAAAGCGGCCTGCCTGGGAAAAATCCA
>OFFJ01001978.1_pt1 | contig 13879 bp, 8 predicted proteins | sample 1521261 | NCBI WGS metagenome assembly OFFJ01 (sample SAMEA3504122, study PRJEB24116) | mouse gut metagenome | biome: mouse gut; feature: mouse-associated habitat; material: faeces | place: Denmark | collected 2011 | reverse complement strand
GCCGCTTGCTCCTGGGTCAGCTTGGCGGACCGCTCCGCCTTCTTCCAAGCCGTCTCGTTGGGGGCCGCCTGGGAGATGGGGGCGGGGTGGGGATGATCCAGAGAACCACACACCGGACAAGGAACACCCGGGATGAGGTTCGCCGCCAGCACCCCCGCTTGGGCATCCAAATAGGCCCGGTTAATCCTCTGCCAAGCCGCCTCGTGCTCCTGTGCAATTTTGGCTTTTTCTTGATAATCCTCCTGGACCCTTTGGCAGTCAGCCTGGATGCGTTCCAGGGCAAGGAGGTCCTGCTTCAAGCTTTTGAGCTGCCGGACGGTATCCTCCAGCTTTTCCCGCTCATTTTTGGCCTGCTCTGCCTCCAGAGCTGCACTGCTCAGCTTTTGCAGCGCTTCCCTGTCCTGCGTCAGACGTTCCATGCTCTTGTCCAGAGCGGTCCGCCCCTCGGCCAGCTGTTTTTCTTCCGACGCAATTTGTTTGTCCAACTCGGCGACTTGTCTGATCTGCTCCTGAAGCTGGTCGTACAGCTCCAGCTTGCCCTCCCACTGGGCAGCCTGGGTACTCAACCGAGTCATTTCACCCTGACCGGCCAGGGCCTCCTCCAGCGTTTTGGCAGCGGCTTCAATCTGCGGCTCCAGCTGTATGAGCCGCTCCTTCGCCTCCTCCAGGCCTTTTTGATTTTTCTCCCTCTGCTGGCCCTGCTCGATTTGGGCAAGCAGACCATCCCACTCTCTGTTTTTGATTTCCCGTTTTTTGTCGAGGCCGTCTTTGCGTTCCTGATCCGCAGACAAAAGCCGGTTCAGCAGCGGAATCAGTTCCCCGTTGGGAAGTGCTCCCTGGCGGGCCTGCTCCGCGGTATCCCGGTCTTCGCTGTCCCCGGCGCATTGAATCGCGGCCCCGTCCCGGCGAATGTCCTCCGCCAAGGCGTCGCAGGCCCTCTTCAGCTCACCGGCGGCCTCCTTCAGCCGGTCCTGGAGGACCTGATACAATCCGGTATCAAAAATCTGCCGGAAAATCTTGACCCGCTCCTCTGTGGATGCCTCCAGCAGCTTCCGAAAATCTCCCTGAGCAATCATGGCCACCTGGGTGAACTGACTGCAAGTAAGCCCCAGCAGAGCCTCTGCCTCATGAGTAACATTAGTTGTGCCAGTGACGACAGAACCGTCCGGGCGATGAAATTCCCCGTCCGCCTTCTGCTGGGTAGTACCGGTTCCTTTGGCCTTGGGCCGCTCATAGTCTGGATTGCGCCGGACAGTGTAGTCCTGGTCCCGATAGCGAAAGGTCAGTTTGACAAAAGTGGGTGTCTCTGGTCGTGCATATTTGCTGCGAAGCATCTCCGGCTTCACGTTTTTTCCGCTGGCCTTGCCAAACAGAGCATAGGTGATGGCATCAAAGATCGTGGTCTTGCCCGCGCCAGTATCGCCGCAGATCACATACAGCCCCTCCTGTCCCAGCCTGTCCAGGTCCAGCTCCACCTGTCCCGCGTAGGGGCCGAAGGCGGATATGGTCAGCTTTATTGGTCTCATGCCCGTTCCTCCTGTATCGTTTCCAGCAGCTCCGTCAGATACCGCCGCTGCTCCTCCGACATGGGCTGGTGGTTTTGCTGCTGATAGAAATCCGCGAACAGCTCCAGGGGGTCTCGCTTCACATCGGCCTCCTCCAGTACCACCGCGCCGCTCCGGGTGCGCAGATTGTCATAATCCAGCGCCATCAGATTGGGATAGACGGGGCGCAGCTGTCCCATGGCGTCGTAAATATCGTTCTCATCGGTAAGTATTACCCGCACATAGGCGTCCCGATCCACCTGTCCGTAGAACTCCGGGGACTTGAGCTGGGCGAAGCTGCCCCGCAGCTCCACCATGTCCCGTTGGGGAAGGAGGGGGACCGCGCGTACCTCCAGCGATCCTTTTTCCCCAAGCTCCACAATGGTAACGGACTTCTGGTGTCCGGCCTCGGAGAAGGAGTATTTCAGCGGCGTGCCGCAGTAGCGGATCCGCTCCCCGCCCACGTTCTGCGGACCGTGGAGATGGCCCAGGGCCACATAGTCAAAGGGGGCGAAGACGGAGGCGTCCACGTTGTCCGCGCCTCCCACGCTGACCTCCTCCGACTCGCACCGCGCCGCCCCCGTGACGAACTGGTGGGTGACCAGCACATTGCGCCGGGCCGGGTCCAGGGGCATATGCCGGATGGCGCAGGCCATGGCGTCCGTAAAGCTCTCCACCCCCTCCTCCGGGAAGAAGCGGCGGAGATGGACCGGTTTCAGGAAGGGCAGCAGCCAGAAATCCACTAAGCCATGGACATCTTCCAAAGTCACGGGCGTCACCTCGCCGTGGTAGACCGGGGCAATGTAGACGCCCCGTCCCTCCATCAGACGGTTGGCAAAGGCAAGTCGTTCCGGCGAGTCGTGGTTGCCGCTGATGAGCAGCACCGCCAGCGACCGGTCCGCCAGCTTGACGAGGAAATCGTCCAGCAAAGCTACCGCCTCGGATGAGGGAATGGTCTTATCATAGACGTCTCCGGCGATGAGCACCGCCTCCGGCTGTTCCGCGTCGATGATCTCCAAAATTCGATCCAAAATGTACGCCTGATCCTCCAGCATCGGGAAGTCGTTGACCCGTTTTCCCAGATGGAGATCAGAGAGATGAATCAGTTTCACAGTCATTCCTCCTCAGCGCCCGTATCGCTGGGCGAGTTTCGCTGACTCGTCAGATTTGCTAATTTACGCCAGCTGCTTGGGGCTCCGCCCTGACTGCGGCGGAGAGCCGCACCTCTGCCAGCAGAACAGCGGTTTCCTGGCCGTCCTCCTTTCCCTTCCAGGCGACAAGGAACCGAACTTCAGCGGAAACCGGGCTGTACCCCTTGCTGCACCATTCATCGAGCTTTGCGGCGCAGGCTCTGGAGAGCTTCGCTGCCCTGAATGGCTTTCCATCCAGCTGCGCGGTAAGATACCCCTGGTCAAGTTCCAGCGGGCTGCCGCTGTGCAAACGCAAAAGCTGCGCCTTTTTGCCTTTAAAAAAGTCGAGCACAACGTCCCTGTGTGTCAATTGAAAGGTGATTTCCTCTGGCTCGGAATAGATAACAGGGTCTGTCTGTCTTTCCACCTCTGGTATTTGATAGGCATCAAAGATGTTGGTATTACAATGAATATAGAGGTTGTTTTTTGCCCGGGTCAGGCCCACATAGAGTTTACGCCAGTCGGCGTCACTTTGAAGGGGGACGTGATCCAGCAGGAGATAAACGCTGTCAAACTCCCTTCCCTTCGCCTTGTGGATGGTCGAGACAAAAACCGTCTCCCGGTCATCGGAGTAAAAATCCTCGTACTGGGAGTCTCGGATAAATTCCTCCAGGTCGCTGCGGTACTTTCCAAAGCGATTGATCTGCTCAAAATCGGCAATGAGGTTCAGGCAGTTTTCCAGGCAGGTGCTGCTGCGGTAAGTCTCCTGGAGCCGGGCCTTCGCCTCGTTCCAAACCGCGTCGCTGATTACCGGGGATGGTCCCTGCTGCCGGTCAATCATTTTGAGGAAGAAGCGTATTTCAGCCAAGTCATACAGCCGGAAGCCATCCATGGACTGGATCAGCTTGGCGCGGACGCCATGCCGGGTCAGCAGGCCCAGCACCTGCAGGGCCTCCTCGTTGGTGTTGGTGAGAACGCACGCCCTTCCGCCGCCGCAGGTCTGGAGGACATGCTCCACAACAGGCTGCTCCAGATGCCTGCTGGTGTGGCGGACGATCTGAACAGTACCGCTATCCTGCCGGACCGCCCGGATGTCCTCCGTTTTCATCCTTTCCCCGATGGAATGGACAAACGCGTTGGCCAGGGCCACAATATTCCCGCCGCTGCGGTAGTTTTCTGTCATTTCATACTGCACCGCGCCGAAGTCCTCAATCAGGGCGCGCATATGCTTGGAGTCGGAACCGCGGAACTCATAGATGTTCTGGTCGTCGTCCCCTACGGCAATGACCCGCATTTCCTCGTTGTGCTTCATCAGTGCGCGGATCAGCTGGAACTCATTCTCATCCATATCCTGGGCTTCATCAATGACCAGCACCGTTTTGGCAATCCGATTGGGCTCTACGTCGCCGTTCTCGATCAGACCGGCAGCGTCCTTTACCACAGTTTCTGATCCCTCCAGGCTGCCGATTTTGCCCAGGAGGTCGAAGCAGTAGGAGTGGAAGGTCTTGATCTCCACAAAATTGGCCGCGTTGCCAACGAGTCCGATCAGCCGCTTTTTGAATTCGGTGGCCGCCGCCCGGGAAAAAGTCACCATCAATAGCTGCTCGTGCTTTACGTCCTCCAGGGTCAGCAGGGAAGCCAGCTTGTGAACCAGCACCCGCGTCTTGCCGCTGCCCGGCCCTGCCGCCACAACAATATACTTCGACCCGGCATCGTGGATGATCTGGGACTGCACCTGGGAAAGACCGCCGAACAGCTGATGGTATCGTTCCGGTGAGATGTTCCGGCTGATTTCTGCCGCCCGCTCGCCCCGGAAATAGTTTGCGATGAATTTTTTAAAATCCATCTGAAAATAATCCTGCACAAACTGCAGCGCCGCGCTGTAATCCTGCACCATTAGGTTGGCATACTCGCCCACAATGTGGATTTGCTGGATTTTCTGCTTATAGTATTCGTTCAGGGCCTTGTAGTCCTCTTGTTTATATCGGATTTTGTTGTCGAGAATGAGGCGTTTGACCTCCATGCCGTTATAGAGGACCAAAAATCCCCCCTCCAGCTTCACCGCGTCAATCTTCGCCAGGTATAATAACGCGTCCTCCATGTCCTTCAGGCCCACGTCCTTTTGGGCGGAAGCCGCCGCCAAATAGTCCTGGTACAGCCCCACCAGGGAGAACTCCACCAGAACGTCCTGCTTTTCCCCAGCGGGGTCCTTGCCCGGCGGGGCCAGCTCATAGAGGCGCCTTACCGCAAAGCGGCACAGGTCCCGGCGCCGGAGGTACTGCTCCCGGAGGACCGGGAGGCTCACCAGCAGCCTCAAAAAGGCGTGCTGGCCCCCGGTCTCCTGCTCCTCCTCATCCCCCTCCTCCCTTTTGTTTTTATCAATGCAGCTTTTGATGGTGAGGTAATAAAGGATGGTTTTGAGCTTTTTAACCGAGGAGTGGGCGATTCCCCGCTCCATAGCCTCTTCGTTGAGCTTTTTCAGGGAGAAGTCCCGTCCCCCCTCCTCCAGCCGCTCCAGCAGAAGCTCCTCCAGCTTCAAAAACCGCTCCAGAATCTGGGAGGAGCGGTTTTGGGTATCCGTCTTCAGGATAAAGGCGGACATATCCATGGTATCCGCCAAAATCCCCTCCTGGCGCATCAGGTTCACACAGTCCACCACCTGGGCCTTGGGGATGCCCAGGTCGTCCGCCAGGTAGTCCACCCGCGATTCCGCCTCGCTGTTGCCTGCATCGGACCGGCTCCGGCTGGAGATGAGGGACTTGACAATCCGCGTGGCGTGCAGCTTCTGTTCCGGGGAAAAGAGAGAGGAGCGCTGGATGCCCCTGACCGCCTCCTCCATGTTCCGGGCCAGGATGCTGGTGGCGTAGACGCGGGGGGAGTTGCGCCCCCTCTTTACATACCCTGCGTTTTCCAGGGCGGCCACAGCGGTTTTCACCCGTGTCTCGATATCCGAACCCGATTCGTTCCATCCCGCCTGCCGGGCAATCTCCAGGGGAGAGCAGCAGACGACGGGGCGGCTGCGGGTCAGCTCCTTCATCGCCCTCCAGACCTGCTGAATCTCGCTGATGCTCAGCTTGGTCTGGTTCAGGAGGATAAAGTGCTTGTCCAAATCCCCATCGCTGAACAAAACATAGCAATCCGCCGAAAGCTGGGGGTCCCGCCCCGCCCGTCCCGATTCCTGGATGTAATTTTCCAGGGAATCGGAGATATCATAGTGGATCACCAGCCCAACATCCTTTTTATCCACCCCCATACCAAAGGCGGAGGTGGCTACCATAATCCGCACCTCCCCCCGGAGGAAGGCCTCCTGATTTTCCACCTTCTCCAGGGGATCCATCCGTCCGTGGAAGTGCCGGGCCGGGAATCCGTCGCTGGTGAGCTTCCGGGCCAGCTCCTCGGTCCGCCTGGTCCGGGAGGCGTAGATGATGGTGGGGCAGTTTTTCTCCTCCACCAGGGAGCGAAGGGTGCTGTACTTCTCCTCCTCCGTCTCCCGGTACAGGACGGCATAGCGCAGATTCTCCCGCGCCGCGGCGGAGGCAAAAAGCTCCAGCTCCAGCCCCAGCTTTTCCTTGAAGTAATCCCGGATATCGCTGATAACCTTCTGCTTTGCCGTGGCGGTGAAGCAGGAGACCGGAATGGGGCTCTTCCGCTGCTTCTTCTCCTGAAGCTCCCGGATAAAATCCCCAATGTACAGGTAATCCACCCGGAAGTCCTGCCCCCAGGCGGAAAAGCAGTGGGCCTCGTCTATGACAAAGCGCACCACGTTGCGGGAAAGAAGCAGCTTTTCGATGGTGCGGGAGCGCAGCTGCTCCGGCGAAAGGTAGAAGAGGCTGGCAAGGCCGCTTTCCACCCGGTGGATGGCATCCGACCGTTCAATGGGGCTAAGAAGCCCGTTTACCGTCACCGCGTCCACCAGGCCCCGCTCGCTAAGGTTATCCACCTGGTCCTTCATAAGGGACTGCAGCGGGGAGATGACCACCGTAAGGCCGTGCTCCGCCTGGCCCGCCATCAGGGCCGGAAGCTGGAAGGTGATGGACTTGCCGCCGCCGGTGGGAAAGACCGCCAGAAGGGAGCGGCCCTCCACAGCCGCCTGGGCCGCCCGCTCCTGGAGCGGCTCCCCGCCATAGGTGCGAAAGCCCGAAAAGCCGAAGAATTCCCGGAGCTTTTTATGAATATCCAGGGCGTTCCGGCAGTAATCGCAGCCGGCCTTACAGGGGGTATTGCAAAGATGGTGAATCACCCACTCCACCCTGGGGTAGTTGTGCAGCACCCAGGGCGGCGTGATGGAGTACCGGTCCCCCTCCCCGATGAGGGCCAGGGCATAGGCCAGCTCCAGGGGGAGCTGCTCCACCAGGACACGGAGGTCCAGGCTTTGGCAGAACCGCCCGGCAAACTCCTGGCGGATAGCCTCCGGCAGGTTCGGCAGGGTGGGGGAACAGCCGAGGTAATCAAAGAAGCCCCGGAACTCCCGGCAGGGGTAGAGCAGCCCGCAGTAGATGGCCTGCCGCCTTGGGGAAAGGGCCCGAAAGGCGTTCACTTCGTCATAAAACAGCTTTTGGGCCTTGAGGGCATCGTTTAGGGGATTGTTCAGCTCATCGGACTGGAGCTTATCGTCCTTCAGCAGGCTGTGGTAGGGGTTGCGGGGAAAAAGGAGCGGGGACAGATACAGGGTATCAATAAAGCCCATCCCGGAGGGCCATCCCCCCTGGGGGCTGATGTACCGCAGGTCGTGGTGCAGGATGTTGTGCCCGCAAAGGTATTCCGTGCCGGAAAGGAAGGCGAAAAAATCCCGGAGGGAGGCGGAGCGAAACTGCTGTCCATCCTGCCGCACCGCCCCCAAATCCATCACCTTTTTGTCGGTCACCCCAATTTCGCTGTCAATAAAGGCGAGCATTTCCGGCCTGCTTTGCATCCCCCTGGGCTGAAGGAGGGCAAAGAAATCGTCCATAAAGTCCCGCATTCCCGGCATTCCCTGCACCTCTTTTCCTCTGTTCGCTGTTTTACGACAATTATAACATAGAATGGCCCCAAACTCCAGGCATCTGCCGGGATTTCTCTTTTCAAACTGGGATTGCTTAATATGTGAAATATCCAAAGCGAGCAGCTACCCCCTACAGGCAGCTGCTCGCTAAACCGGTATTTTTCGATTTGGTTATTCAGGATAAATTCCTCATAATTATCGGAATTGCACAAATCAATAATACCCCCGCGCTGAAGACAAGAATCACCTTTTTGACCTGTTTATCCCCTTTTACCGCCTTATCAATTTTATCGGAAAACAAGGCACAGAAGATGGCGGCTATGATTAGCCATTCAGAGAATTTTTCCATGGTTCTCCCTCCATAAATCCGATTTGCCGGGCTGATTTTAGGATAAACAGGCCAAAACTCCAGGCACTTGCTTTTATTTTTTAACCGCCGTAGGGCACCAGCTGGCCGGTGGTGTCGTCCTTCTGGAAGGGCTGGGAATCCTTGATGCGCACATAGATGGTGGCGATAAGAAGCTCTTCCTCCTCCGCCAGGGGGGTAAGGACCCCCTCCTGCTGGATAACAAAGGGCTGGGAGTTCTTCTGCCGGACATAGATGGTCTCCAGCACCTCCTTCTTCCCATCGGTGGTGCGGCTCACCTCCACCACGAAGTAGGGCAGCTCGGTCATGCTCTGCGCGTCCATCATGGTCACCCCATCCAGAAGGGTCAGCTCCACCTCGCCGCCTGTGTTCATATCCGGCAGCACCCGGTTTTCCACCACCCGCTTGGCCGCCTCGCCGTCCTCACACTTGGGGACCCGGCGGACCGCCACGGGGTAATGCTCCGCATCACCGATGGTCTCTATATCCTTTACCTCCAGCGCAAAGCCCTCATCATCGGCAAGCTCATCCAGGGAGGGCAGTACCTTCTGGATCACCACATTCAGGGCGCCTGTCTCATCCTGGCACCGGGGGTGGCGAATCATATTATCCACCAAAATGGCCGCCAGAACCACCACCACCGTCACGGCGGCGATGAGAACCAGCTTTTTTACATCCACCGGCTTTTTGTTGTCTTTTTTGTTGGACATAGCTTTTTTTACTCCTTCATGATGGGATGGGGAACCGGGTACCCGCCGGTTCTTTTCTGGTATGTAGGGGAGGTTCATGCCTCTCCGGAAAGCTGCCGCACCGTCTGTATATCCGCCAATATCCTCTGGGACAGCGCCTGGACCGATGCAAACTGCGATTCGGGGCGCAAAAAGCGCAGCAGGGCGACAGAAAGCTCCTGGCCGTAAAGGTCCCCCTTATAATCCAGGATATAGGTTTCCATGGTAAGATTCGTTTCGTGGAGGGTGGGCTTAATCCCCACGTTGGTGATCCCGTTCCATCTCCTGCCGCCAATCTCCACCTGGGACCAGTACACCCCCCGGCGGGGGATGGTGAAGTCCGGCGGGAACAGCTGGTTGATGGTGGGCCAGGAGAGGGTCCGGGCCAGACCCTTGCCGTGGACTACCTCCGCCGCCAGGGTGAAGGGGGCGCAGAGCATGGCGGCGGCCTCCTCTATCTGGCCTTCCCGGATGCACTGGCGGCTCTTGACGGTGTTCACATTGCTGCCGGTGGCCTCGCTGATCTCCCGCAGGGACAGTTCCTCGTAGAAGCGCAGCTTGATCACCGTACTCACCGGCGGCGGCAGGGCCTCCACCTGGATCCCCAGGGGGGCGCAGAGGGCCCGAAGCTCCTCCACCCCAGCCTGGCCGCCCCGGCCAAAGTGATAATTGAAGCCGCAAACCAGCACCCTGGCATGGAGGGTCTCCCCTAAAAAGCCCTGGACGAACTGTTCCGGCGTCATGGAGCGAAACGTCTCAAAAGGGGGGCAGATAACCTCTTCCACCCCCAGCTCCTCCAGAACAGCCTCCTTTTGCTCCTCCCTTTGGAGGAGGGTGAGGCCGCTTTTGGAAACGGGCCTGGAAGCATCCGCCCCCTCCGGCCGGAAGGTGAAGACACGGGGGGTCAATCCCTCTCGCCGGGCGGTCTCCACCGCTGCGCCAATCACCGCCCGGTGACCGGCGTGCACCCCGTCGAAAAAACCCAGCGCAACCGACGAGGGGGCCTTGCGGGGGGTGGTAAGATCCTGGGTAACCAGCAAAGAACTCTCAACTCCTTTGGGAATTCAGCAAACAAGTCCAGCGGGGCAGGCCCCTTCCTTACTGGATCGGTGCAAACAGCTTCACAATCACCAGCTCCTCGGTGGAGGGTTCCACACGGGCCAGCCCCAAAAAGCGGCTTACGCCGCCCCCTTCATAGACCCGCAGAGGCTGGGTGGTATCCGGGTGGCGCACCCTACGGGTATCCAGCACCGCCCCGCTGCAAAACATCCGGGCCTGGGTGGGGGAAAGATAGATTTTCCTGTACCGGGCAAAGGCGGCGTCCACCGGCAGGAGGGCTTCCTCCAGCTTTCCCCCCTGGCAGAGCTCCCCCAGCTCCTCCAGGGTGTGGCACTGGGCCTCGGTAAAGCCCAGGGTTTCGGTGCGCCGCAGGCTTTGGAGCACGCCGCCGCAGCCCAGGGCCTCCCCCAGGTCGTGGCAGATGGTGCGGATGTAGGTGCCCTTGGAGCAGGTGACATCAAGGGTGCAGGTGCGCTCCGCCGGGTCAAAGTCCAAAAGCTCCAGGCGGTGGATGGTGACATCCCGCAGGGGACGCTCCACCTCCCTTCCCTTCCGGGCCAAATCATAGAGACGCTTGCCGTCCACCCAAACAGCGGAGTACATGGGGGGCAGCTGCTGAATCTCCCCCCGCTGGGTCTCCAAGGCGGCCTCCAGGGCCTCCCTGGTGACAGGGGCAGCGCTTTCCCGCAGCACCCTGCCGGTGATATCCTGGGTATCGGTGGCAAGGCCAAACCGGACCCCGGCCACATACCGCTTCTCCTGGGTGGGCATCAGGTCGATGGCCTTCACTGCCCGGCCGAAGAAGAGGGGCAGCACCCCGGTAGCCATGGGGTCCAACGTTCCGCCGTGGCCCAGCTTGCGGCATTTGGTGATGCCCCGGCACTTAGCCACCACGTCAAAGGACGTCCAGTCCTGGGGTTTATCAATACAGAGTATCCCTTCTGGCATGGGGCCTCCTTTTATGATGGGAATTTTTGCTCGATATGCTCCCCCAGCGCCCGGAGATAGAAGCCGGACAGGGCATCCCCCGCCTCCGGCTTGTATCCCCGGATCACCTCCAGGGCGTCCTCCCGCCCGGCCAGAATCTCGATGCCGGGGAAGTAGGAGGAAACGGCGGCGATGCCAATTTCGGTGGTATTAAAGGCGCCGATGTTCACCAAAAGGGGATAATCCAGCACCGTTTGCAGCAGGGCCGGGGTGGTCATGGACTCTAGCAGCTCCCGGTCCACGTCGCAGGCGGCGATTTTTGCCGGGAGGTCAGGCAGGGCCTTCCATTCCTCGCTCCCCGGCACCACCGGGTACTGGTAGGGCTGGTCCACCTGCCCGCTCCTCCCGCCCAGAAAGAAAACCAGGGCGCAGATGCACAGGCAGAAGGCCGCCCCGGAAAAGAGGATGGCTTTCCATTTCTTCATGGCTTCTCCTTTACAGAATCTCCCCCAGGGTTTTGGCAATCTTGGCGCCATGCTGGATGGAGGCATCGGCGATGAAGCGAAGCTCCGGGCTGCGGCGCATCTGGAGGCGGCGGCCCAGCTCCCGGCGGATATACCCCGCCCCGCTGGTGAGGCCCTTGACGCTTTCCTCCGCCCTTTCCAGGCCGGAGACCGAGCTGACATACACCTTGCAGCTGGACTGGTCCCCGGAAAGATCCACCTTTACGATGGAAAGCAGGGGATCAACGCGGGGGTCCTTGAGGCCCCGGAAAATATCGGTCAGCTCCCGGTGGATATCCTCCCCCAGGCGGGCGGTTTTAAATGATGCCATAGCAACTCCTTCTTGGGGGCGGTGCTTCAGGTGTTTCCCAAAGCCGCCGCTCCTCTATCGGTTCAGCTGGTAATCTCCTGAATCTCATAGGCCTCGAAGATGTCCCCTTCCCGCAGGTCGGCGGTCTTCTCCAGGGTGATGCCGCATTCATACCCGGCGGCCACCTCTTTCACATCGTCCTTGAAGCGCTTGAGGCTGGCCAGCTTCACATCGGTGATGATGATACCTTCCCGCACCAGGCGGATATTGGCGCCGCGGGCAATCTTCCCTTCCAGGACGTAGCAGCCGGCCACCTTGCCCACGCCGGTGATGGTGTAGACCTGGCGCACCTCGGCACGGCCAAGGTCCACTTCCTTGGTCTTGGGGGCCAGCATCCCCTTCATGGCGGATTCCACGTCCTCGATAGCGTCGTAGATGATGCGGTAGAGGTGGATCTCCACCCCGTCACGCTCGGCGTTCTCCTTGGCGATGGGGTCGGGGCGGACGTTGAAGCCCACGATGATGGCACCCGAGGAGGAGGCCAGCATGACGTCGGACTCGTTCACCGCGCCCACGCCGCCGTGGATGACCCGGACGTTGACCTCCTCGTTGGAGAGCTTCTCCAGGGAGGCCTTCACCGCCTCCACGCTGCCCTGGACGTCGGCCTTGACGATAAGGGCCAGTTCCTTCCGCTCGCCGGCCTGGATCTGGTCGAACAGGTTCTCCAGGCTGACCTTCTGCACGGGAGCGGCGGCCTTGGCCCGCTCCTCGGCCTTGCGCTGCTCCACCAGCTCCCGGGCCATCCGCTCGTCGCTGACGGCGAAGAAGGGGGACCCGGCGGTGGGGGCCTCGCTGAGGCCCGCGATCTCCACGGGGACGGAGGGGCCCGCCTCGGTGAGCCGCCCGCCCTTGTAGTCCAGCATGGTCCGCACGCGGCCCACGGCGGTGCCCGCGATGATGATATCGCCCTGCTTCAGGGTGCCGTTCTGGACCAGGAGCGTGGCCACGGGGCCCCGGCCCTTGTCCAGCCGCGCCTCAATCACCGCGCCGTGGGCGGTGCGGTTGGGGTTGGCCTTCAGCTCCTGGACCTCGGCGGTGAGGACCACCATGTCCAGCAGGTTGTCGATGCCCATGCCCGTCTTGGCGGAGATGGGGCAGATGATGGTCTCGCCGCCCCACTCCTCGGGCACCAGCTCGTACTCGGTGAGCTGCTGCTTGATCCGGTCCGGGTTGGCCTCGGGCTTATCCATCTTGTTGATGGCCACGATGATGGGGATCCCGGCGGCCTTGGCGTGGTTGATGGACTCCACGGTCTGGGGCATGATGCCGTCGTCGGCGGCCACCACCAGGATGGCGATGTCGGTAATCATGGCGCCCCGGGCCCGCATGGCGGTAAAGGCCTCGTGGCCGGGGGTATCCAGGAAGGTGACGGTGTTGCCCTTCACGTCCACCTGGTAGGCGCCGATGTGCTGAGTAATGCCGCCGGCCTCGCCGGACACCACGTTGGCGTTTCGGATATAATCGAGGAGGGAGGTCTTGCCGTGGTCCACGTGACCCATCACCACCACCACGGGAGCCCGGCCCACCAGGTCCTCCTCTTTGTCCACGGCGGTGTCGATAAGGCGCTCCTCAATGGTGACAATGACTTCCTTCTCCACCCTGCAGCCCATTTCCTCGGCGATGATGGCGGCGGTGTCAAAGTCGATGATATCGCTCAGAGAGGCCATAACGCCGTTTTTGATCAGGCACTTTACTACCTCGGCGCCGGTCTTCTTCATCCGGGAGGCCAGCTCGCCCACGCCGATCTCGTCAGGGATGAGAACCTTGGTGGGGGCCTTTTTGGCAATCTCCAACTGCAGGCGGCGCAGGCGGTCCTGCTCCTCCTGCCGGCGTTTTCCGGACTGTCCCCGCCCGCCGCGCTGCTGTCCCCGCTGGTTCTGCTTCTGGAGCTTCTGCTTGCCGCCCCGCATATCCTGGCGGCGCTGGTCGGTAAAGTTCTCCAGTCTTTCGTCGTACTTTTCCAGGTTGACGGCCGGGCCACCTCTGGTGTCCACCACCTTTTTGGCGGGGATGCGGGTGGTGGGCTGCTGGGTGTCCGCCGGCTTGGGCTGCTGCTGGGGTGCAGGTCCGGCCTGGTCCTTCTTCTCCTCCTTGGGGGCGGGCTGCTTGGTCTGCGCTTTGGACTCCTCCGCCTTCTTTGCCTCGGGCTCGTGGTAGACGTCGGCGTAGACCTGTTCAATGGAGTCGATCTGATTGTGCTGGGTCAGATACTCAAACACGATCGACAGCTCCAGATCGTTGAGGGGCTGCATGTGGTTTTTGGGGGGATG
>OFFJ01001977.1_pt1 | contig 13882 bp, 13 predicted proteins | sample 1521261 | NCBI WGS metagenome assembly OFFJ01 (sample SAMEA3504122, study PRJEB24116) | mouse gut metagenome | biome: mouse gut; feature: mouse-associated habitat; material: faeces | place: Denmark | collected 2011 | reverse complement strand
ATTTATCCCTGGTACAGGCCACCCGGTTTTGGCCCCGGAGCAGATTACGTATGAACTGGTAAAAACAGTAATTGTAGAGAACGATGTCTATCTCACGGAAATTCAGGCTGAGGCGGGGAGAATTGATCCCCGCATAGTGGTTTTCTCGTTGAGCAGCTTGCTTTAGGATGTGACATACGGATGGCATCATTTGCGTTTCAAAAGACGGAGATCGAACAACTGACTCTGATCACGCCGCTTTTCATTCCGAACGAGCGCGGCTACCTGGCCAAGCACTTTGAAGCGGAAGTGTTCGCGGAAAACGGTATTGCCTTCACGCTGGCGGAGGAGCTGGAGACAAAGTCCTGCCGCGGTACTCTCCGGGGTCTGCATTTCCAGCGCCGCCACAGTCAGGACAAGCTGGTGAGGGTGATTTGCGGCCAGGTGTGGGATGTGGCTGTAGATCTGCGCCCCCGGTCCCCAACATTTGGCCGCTGGCAGGGATTCTGCCTCTCGGCGGAAAACCGGCGGATGCTGTATATTCCCAAGGGGTTCGCCCATGGCTTTCTGGTTCTCAGCGAGGAGGCCCTGCTGCACTACCTCTGCGGGGATCGATATGACCCGGACAGCGAGAGCGGAATTGCGTGGAATGATCCGGAGCTGGCTGTCGACTGGCCGCTTGCCGACGGCATGGAGCCGATTTTGTCGCAGCGTGACCGGAGCTTTGCCGGCATGGCGGCGTTTCGGCAGGAGTGGAAGACGGGATGAAAAGAGTACTGATTACCGGCGTGACCGGCTACATCGGCTCCCGGCTGGCCCGGGCGCTTTCAAAGGACTGCGAGGTCTATGGTCTGGCCCGCCGTCCGCTGAACGAGACATACCTCCCTCCCTCTCTCCGGGAGAAGCTTGCGTATTACGACGGCACCGGAGAGAGTGTTCTGGCCGCGCTGGAGACCTCTCGTCCGGACATTGTGTACCATTTGGCGGCCCGCTACACGACCGCCCACGATATTTCCTCCATTCCCGCGCTGCTCGACGGAAACCTGACCCTCGGCGCGTACCTGCTGGAGGCGATGTGTGAGGCGGGCTGCCGCCGTCTGGTCTACGCTTCGACGGTTACCACCCGCGGCGCAGACGGGGCATATCATCCCCTTACCCTATACGCCGCTACAAAGCAGGCGTTTTCTGATCTGGTGGCCTACTATACGGGGGCAGGCGCGATGCGTGCGGCGGCGGTGGCGCTGTCCGACACCTATGGGCCGGGGGATTGCCGCCCCAAGGTGCTGAATCTGATCCGACAGTCCATCCTGGCGGGGACGCCTATGGACTTGACCTCCGGGCGGCAGATTTACGACGCGGTGTATATTGACGACGTGGTGAGAGGCCTGCAAAAGGCCGCCGACGCGCTGGAGAGTACGGGCACCGCCCATTTGTTTTACCAGCTCTCTGGGGCGGCGCCTCTTACCCTGCGGGAGACGGTGGAGCTGCTGCTGAAGGTCAACGGCCTGACCTTTCAGGCCAACTGGGGCGGCCGTCCGGACCCGGAGGGTATGTTGGACCGGCTGCAGCGTGTGTTTCCTACGCCTCCCGGCTGGCAGCCGGATGTTTTGCCGGAAGCCGGCCTAAGGCGATTTTGGGATGACGGTTCACTTGAGTGAGGAGGAAGTAAGTATGGATAACCGGCACTGCCGTTTTTGCGGACGGGAATTGAAGCACACATTTGTGGATCTGGGATTCTCTCCCCTGTCCAACGAGTATCTGGAGGACTTGGGCCAGGGGCAGATGTGCTATCCGCTGAGGGCCCAGGTGTGCGGGGAGTGCTTTTTGGTGCAGGCCTCTCTCTATCAGCGTCCGGAGCAGATTTTTGGTACATATCAGTATTTCAGTTCCTATTCCGAGAGCTGGCTTAGGCACTGCAAGTCCTATGTCGAGATGATTGTATCCCGTCTGGGCCTGACCAGAGAAAACCATGTTTTGGAAATCGCCTGCAACGACGGCTATCTGCTGCAATATTTCAAGCCCTTCGGCATTCCGGTCAGGGGCGTGGAACCGGCAGAAAATGTGGCGGCAGAGGCAAGGGCAAAGGGAATCGATGTCTCCTGCTGCTTTTTCAATGCCGATACCGCCCGGGAGATGGGGGAGTACGACCTGGTAATCGGCAACAATGTGCTGGCCCATGTGCCGGATATTAACAGCTTCGTGGAGGGGCTGTCCCTGGTTCTTAACGCGGCGGGGACGATCACTATGGAATTTCCCCATCTGATGCGGCTGATGGAGTCCTGCCAGTTTGATACCATCTACCACGAACATTTTTATTACTTATCGCTGACTGCCGTGCAGCGGATTTTCCAGACCTACGGCCTGGAGATCTACGATGTGGAGGAGCTGGAGACACACGGCGGTTCCCTGCGTATTTACGCTGCGCACAAAGGGCACGGCTGTGTGCGGCCCACTGTGGCCGAGCTGCTGGGCCGGGAGGAGGCGTTTGGCCTGAGAGATATTCAGACCTATGCCGGTTTTATGGAGAAGGTTGAAGCCATTAAGCTGGACGCGCTTCATCTGTTTACAGAGCTGAAACAGCGGGGAAAGCGGATTGCGGCCTTCGGCGCGGCGGCAAAGGGAAATACTTTTCTGAATTACTGCGGAATAAAACGCGATATCATTGATTTTGTGGTGGATTCCAACCCCCATAAGCAGGGACTCTATCTCCCGGGAAGCCTTATCCCCATCGTGGGGATTGAAGCACTCCGCGAGAATAAGCCGGACTATTTGCTCATCCTCCCCTGGAATCTGAAAGAGGAGATTGTCTCCTTAACAGACTATGTGCGTGAATGGGGATGCCGATTTATTACCTGCATTCCCGATGTGCGGGTGTTTTCCGTGTAAATTGAGATGATGGATTTTTTTGGAAAAAAGTCCCCGGCGTCTGCGACCGCCTGGCATATGCCAGGAAGCTGCGGGCGCCGGGGGACGCGTTTTTATATGCGGGCGGGAGAGAAGATCGGGCAGGGAGCCGCTGTCACAGCTCGTTTTCCGCAAAAAAGGTTTTTGCAGTTTCAAGACAGCGCCGGGCGTGTCCGAGTTTTCCCCGGGACTCCATCTCAAGACTGTTGGGCAGTTCAATGGAGTAGTAGGGGACCTCTCCGACGCCCCTGAGCAATCCGGCGATGTCGATGCCTCCCTGACCTGTATAGAGCCGCCCGGAGCGGGCTACGCCGGTCATATCCGGGTGATCGACAGGGGGGATCCGAGCGGGGCCGTCGCAAAGGTGGACAAAGCCGAACAATTCTCTGGGTACGGTCTGCAGCATGGCCTGGGTGACGCCGGCCCGGTGGGCGTGGAGGCAATCGATCATGAGGCGCAGGTTGGACCGTCGGGCATTTTGTATCATTCTTCTGGCCGTGGCCAGTGTGCGGACGCTGGAAAAGGACATGAATTCCAGATTGACCAGAAGGTGGTATTTTTCGGCCAGGTCACACAGCTTTTTCAGCTCGTTCAGGGCAAAGGCGCGGTCCTCCGTCCACACGCTGGTAATGATGTAACCCGCGCCCAGTTCCGCTGCCCGGGCAATATTCTTTTCATAGGACGCCACACTGATTCCGTCCGCGATTCTTGCCAGCTCAATGTCCATCAGCGAGAGCCTTGTACACTCCAGAACATTCCGTACGCTGTGATAGACCGCGTCGTTTTCCAGACTGAAATCGGGCTCTCCAGGCAGGCGCATGGAGATAAAACGAGGACTGACCCCGTCGTAGCCGCAGAGGGCGGCCAGCTCCACCAGGTCAGCGGGATGGGTTCCGGGAACGGTCAGATAGGCCAGCGAAAATTTATGTTCCATATAAAAGCTCCTTTACAGAAAGAACGCCGCACAAATGATATGGGCGGCGTTCTGAATTTATTTTTCCGCGGCGATTTCGTTAAGACTGTCGGCAATGGCGCCGTAGCCGGAGAAGAAACTGCACAGGAGGGGAGTTTTCACGTCCTTCAGGTCGGGGAGCAGCGCTCGCATGGACACCTGGGCCATAACGATGGCGTCGTAGCCCTGCTTGTCCAGTTCCCGGATGCTCTCCATCAGGATACGGTTATGTTCCTCCGGGCGGCCGGCCTGGAGGGCGTCCCAGGCGGGGTTCTGCAAAAACTGGGTGCACTCCATCTTCTTGCCCTGTTCCGCCCCCACCTTCTCGATCAGGCGCTGGCTGGGGCCCAGAGTGGTCTCCAGGGTGGCGATCAGGGCGATTTTGGTGCCCAGAGACACCGCCTCTTTGGCCATGGGCAGGTCGATCTTCATAACAGGGATGTTGACCTCTTTCTCATAGATGTCCGCCACCTCGCCCACGGTGGAGCAGGAGTTGACAATCAGGTCCGCGCCGGAAATTTCCGCCGCCTTGGCGTAGAGGGTCATCCGGTCGATCACCGCCTGAGTGGGGCCACTGTTGGCGCGGACGTCGCTAAGAAGGGTGCTGTCGGTGATAAACTCCACCCGGACGCCGGGCACCTTCTCCTTCAAAAAGGCGATGGTGTCCTCCCGCTTGGCGAAGCTGGTCTGGAGAATACATACATGAGGAGCTGACATAGCGTTCATTCCTTTCAAACGTTCAGATTTCACTTTCTTTCACGGCCCTGCACCGCAGGCGCACATAGTCGCAGTACCACACGCCGTTTTGGAGAAGGGCTTCCCGGAGAGACTGGACGGTCTCCCAGAGAATGTCCTCCCGCGTGGCCGGATCGATCCCATCAAAGGGGGATTTGATGAACATGCACAGCCAGTCGTACAGGCCGTCTTGGCCGTTCAGCGGGGTGGGCCGGTCAAACAGGTGGGCATCAGTCACCTTGAACCCCGACGCCTCCAGCCGAGCGGCGTACTGACCCACGGTGGGGAAGTAAAAGAGCATCCGGTAGGTAAGTCCCCGCCGGGTGAAGGCTCTCTCCAGCGCAGTGTGGATGAGGGCGTTATTGCCATGGCCCCCCAGCTCAAAGACGAACTGACCGCTCGGCTTCAGGGCCCGGCTGACACAGCGGAGCATGGCATCCTGCTTTTCCCTGTCGATCCAGTGCAGCACCGCGTTGGAAAATACCACGTCGAAGGGGACGGAGACCTGAAAGTCCACGGCGTCCCCCTGACGGAAGGTGAGTTCTGGGTAATTCCGCCTGGCCGTCTCCAGCAGTTCCGGGGAGGCGTCCAGCCCCTGGACCTGAAACCCAGCCTGGGCCAGCCTGGCGGTCAGCGCCCCGTTTCCGCAGCCCAGATCCAGCACGGACAGGCCCCGACCGTCTATGAGGGAGAGCAGTTGGCTGCCGTACTCATGGACGAAAGAGAAATTTTGTGTGTAGCCCTCGGCGTTCCACTGAATGTTCATTGCTGCATACCCCTTTTCCGGTTTATGAGGGGAATTGTACCACAAAGTCGGTCAAACAAATGTAAACTCTGACACAGTTTAATGTTTATTTGCGGGCGATCAGGGCCTTGGCTTTGGCAATGATGGACTGGGTGTCCATGCCGTGATCCCGATAGAGAAGCTCTGGATCGCCGGACTCGCCGAAACGGTCCTGAATGCCCACGATCTCCATGGGAACGGGACAGTTCTGGACCACTACCTCAGATACTGCGCTGCCCAGACCGCCGAAGATGGTGTGGTCCTCGATGGTCATGATGGCGCCGGTCTCCTTGGCGGCCTTGAGGACGGCCTCGCTGTCCAGGGGCTTGATGGTGGCCATGTCCAGCACCCGGACGTTAATCCCCTGTTCCTTCAGGGCGGCGGCGGCGTCCACCGCCTTTTTCAGCAGAATGCCGGAGACGATCATGGTCATGTCCGTGCCGTTGTCCACCACGGTGTTGGCCTTGCCCCACTCAAACTTGTAGGTGTCGGGGTCGTAGAGGTCGGCCACCGGGTTGCGGTGCAGGCGGACGTACAGGGGACCAGTAAAGTCTACGGCCGCGTGAGCCAGGGCCTTGGCGGCCACGGCGTCGGCGGGCTGCACCACTGTCATGTTGGGGAAGGAGCGCATAATGGCCACGTCTTCGATGGCGGCGTGGGTGGCGCCGTCGCCGCCCACCTGAAGGCCAGCGTGAGTGCCGATGACCGTGACGTTCAGGTTGGGGTAGCACACGAAGGTGCGCACCTGCTCACAGGCCCGCATGGAGGCGAACACGGCGAAGGTGGCCAGAAACACCTTGTTGCCGCAGGAGGCCAGGCCGGCGGAGGCCCCCACCAGGTTCTGCTCGGCGATGCCGAAGGAGAACTCCCGGTTGGGGAACAGCTTGCCGAACTTCTCCAGGCCGCAGGTCTTGGTGTCGGCGTTGCAAACCACAAAATTCTCGTTTGTTTTGGCAATTTCGATCAGCTCATGACCGAAGGCCATTCTTGTCGCGATCGTTCCCATTATACCACACCGCCTTCCTGAATTTCACTGATGGCTTTGACAAGTTCCTCGTCGCTGGGGGCCGCGCCATGCCACTTGCTGTCGTCCTCCATGAAGGAGACGCCCTTGCCCTTTACGGTGCGCATCAGAATCGCCGTGGGGTGGCGCATGGTCTTGGCGGTATGGAGGGCGGTGAGCACATCCTTCATGTTGTGGCCGTTGACCTCTACTACCTTCCAGCCGAAGGAGCGCCACTTGTCGGCGATGGGTTCCACCGTCATGATCTCGTTGGTCCAGCCGTTGATCTGCACGCCGTTGCAGTCCACAACGGCCACCAGGTTTTTCAGGTCGTGGTGGCTGGCGGCCATGGCGGCCTCCCAGACCATGCCCTCCTGGATCTCGCCGTCGCCCAGCATGACGTAGGTCATGTAGTCCTGGTGGTGGAGCTTGCCCGACAGGGCCATGCCCACGCCCACAGACAGGCCGTTGCCCAGAGAGCCGGCGGACATGTCCACGCCGGGGACCTTGTTCATGTCCGGGTGGCCCTGGAGGATGGAGTGATACTCCCGCAGGGTGTTCAGGATGGCCGGGTCATAGTAGCCGCGGCGGGCCAGGGCGGCGTACATCACCGGGCAGGAATGTCCCTTGGAGAGGATGAACCGGTCCCGGTCAGCCCACTTGGGATTCTGAGGGTCGATGTTCATCACGTGGAAGTACAGAGCGGTGACCATCTCCACGGCGGACAGAGAACCGCCGGGGTGGCCGGCTTTGGCGGCGTGGATCATGGAGACAATGTCCTGTCTGATCTGGACAGCCTGTTTCTCCAATCGTTCCACATCTTTTTCGGTGAAATAGAAAGAAGTCATGTCGGATATCAGTCCTTTCTGCAAAATGATGCGGGTTTTGCCTTCCGTTTGGTGAGATTACCATACCTCTGATGGGGGAAAATGTCCAATTCTTCTTTGTGAAGCCAGCTATCAGAAAAAATGATAGAGAGGTCCAAAAAGGCTTGACAGTCCCAAGTCAGGCGGTATAGTATAAAAAAACGGATTCATTTTGCACAAAGAACCGCAGGCTTTTTGGAAAGTATGACAAGAAAAAAATGGGAGGATACCGGAATGGAGCTGTATACAATGCGCTATGTGCTCGCCGTGGCGGAGCACGAAAACTTCTCCCTGGCCGCGCAGGACTGCCACGTGGGGCAGCCCGCCCTGTCCCAACAGGTATCCCGGCTGGAAAAGGAACTGGGTGTCGCCCTGTTCACCCGCAGCTCCCGGGGCACCGTGCTGACTGAGGCCGGACGGGAATTTGTCCACATGGCCCAGGAAATTGTGCAGCGGGCCGACGCGCTTCAGGCAAAGATGTCTCTGTACGCCGGGATGCGCCGGGGTACGCTGAATATCGGGATCATTACCAGTCTGCAATGTATCGATTTCGGCGGCCTGCTGTCCGCTTTTTGCGGCAGTTATCCGGAGGTATCGGTCAACATTGTGCAGGACGGCACCTATCGTCTGTTCGAGAAGCTGCTGGAGAGGAAGATTGACGCAGCCTTTCTCAACCGCTCCATATCAGGAATACCGGCTGGTCTGGAGTTTATCAAGTTGGGCGAGGACGCCTACTCGCTGGCGGTCCCAACCCTGCATCCGCTGGCGGGCCGGGAGCACGTCAGCCTGCGGGAGCTGAAGGATGAGAGATTTATCTTCCACCAGACCGGCCAGGTGGCCTCAGAGCTGTGTCTTGCCGCCTGTCGGGCAGCGGGGTTTGAGCCGCGGATTGTGTGCCGTTCTGCCAACCCGACGACAGGGCTGTACATGGTCCGGGGCGGTCTGGGGGTGGCCCTGCTCCCATCGGAAGAGTTCGGTGTTCGGATGCTGAACGGTGTTGCGGAACTGAAGTTGCAGGAGAGGATCGTGAAAGAGGTGGGCATAGCCTGGAGAAAGGATACCGTTTCGCCCCTGGTGGATATGGTTGTACAATTTGCCAGGGAGTGGGCCAGATAGAAGATAAGCTGGGGAAGCGCGGAACCTGCCGCTGCTTCCCCGGCCTATTATTTATGGGACTAATTTTTCCCGGGCCGCCGTGCCGCCAAAGGCTGCGTCCAGAGCGCAGGTAACGCACTTCTCCTGGGCCGGATGGGAGGTGCCGCATACGGGACAGGTGACCATGTTGCGTTCAGCGGCGAAGAGGCTGATCCGCTGGCACGCCGGACAGCGATAAATGTCCGCATGGAAGCGGTTCATCTGGAAGACGCTGCCCATGGGGTAGGACTTGACTGCCAGTTCTATCTCCTGATTGCAGTGAGGGCAGATTTTTTTCATTTCATGCATCATAATTATCCTTTCTATTGACAGAAGAAAAAATAGAGTGGCTCTTGGAGGATACAGTCCGCACAGCGCGGGTCAAATCAGCTGCGGCGCAAGAAGTCTCTCGTCGCCCGCGCGATGTTCTCTGCACATAGGCCAAATTCTCGCAGCAGCTCCCCACCGGGGCCGGAATGTCCGAATTCGTCGTTGACTCCGATCCGCCGCACCGGGACCGGACATGCTTCACAGACCGCAGAGCAGACTGCTTCGCCCAGGCCGCCGATGACGGAGTGCTCCTCGCAGGTGACAATATTTCCGCACTCCTGAGCGGCTTTGAGAATCAGTTCCTTGTCCAGTGGTTTGATGGTACACAGATTGATGACTCTGGCGCTGATCCCCTGCTCCCGCAGGACTCGGCCCGCCTCCAGCGCCTCATAGGCCATCAAGCCGGTGGCTACAATGGCCACATCGCTGCCGTCCTGCAAAACTTCGCCCCGGCCGATTGCAAGGCGGAAACTGGCCTCATGGTGAAATACGGGCACGGGCAGGCGGCCAAACCGCAGATAGACCGGGCCCTGATGCTCATATGCGGCCTGTACTGCCGCACGGGCCTCCACGTCGTCGGAAGGGCACATCACCACCATGCCGGGGATGGAGCGCATGAGGGCAAAATCCTCGCAGCACTGGTGGGACGCGCCGTCCTCGCCCACGGAGATGCCGCCGTGGGTGGCGCCGATCTTCACGTTCAGGTGGGGGTAGCCGATGGAGTTGCGCACCTGCTCAAAGGCCCTTCCGGCGGCGAACATGGCGAAGCTGGAGGCGAAGGGCACCAGTCCCATGGTGGAGGCCCCGGCGGCCACGGCAATCATGTTGCCCTCGGCGATGCCGCAGTTGAAGTGCCGCTCGGGGAAGGCCTTCTTGAAGGTGCCCGTCTTGGTGGCCCCGGCCAGGTCGGCGTCGAAGACGATCAGGTCGTCATGCTCCGCGCCCAGGGCGGCCAGAGCGTTTCCGTAGCTGTCGCGGGTCGCGATCTTCTTCACTTCTGCCATCTTACATCCCCTCCACTTCTGCCAGCTGGGCCTTCAACTCAGCCATGGCCTTCTCATACTCCTCTTCATTGCGGGCAATGCAGACACCGATACTGGAGCCGCCGCAGGACGCTTTTACAATACGTGGATACGGAATTTCGTTTTCCGGATTCTTGCTCTGCGGCAACTCACCCTGCGCCATCCCGCTTTGCAGATTCTCACTTTGCGGCTTCCCCCTTTGCAGATTACCGCTTTGCAGCGCCCTGTTTTGCCGCATTGTATTCTGCCGGGCCTCGCCCTTTTTCAGCCGGATACCCGCAGGGGTTGGAATGTGATATGTCTGAAAAAGATCTTTCGCAATACCCTTGTCCATGGCAAGGCAGGAACCCACAGAATCCGCCCCGGTGTAAGAAATTCCCATCAGTTCAAAGCATGCCTGTATCCTGCCGTCCTCTCCATTGGCACCGTGCAATGCCAGAAACACACAGTCTGCCTCCTGACAGATCTTCAGCACATTGGGGCCGAAAAAGCTCTTTCCTCCGTCTTTCCGCAGCGCTTTTACCGTCTCCACGTCCGGGGCATTCTCTCCCACCGCACTTACAGAAGCTGCCCAGTCCTGCTCCCATGTAAAGATACCCTCCGTATCCCCTTCTATTCCCAGATACACATCCAACAAAACAGCCTGATGCCCGTTATTCTTCAGCGCATGATAAATCATACCGCCGGAGCTCAGGGACACATCACGCTCCGTACTGTTTCCTCCTGCCAACACCACTATTTTCATAAAATAATTTCCTTCCCGCTTTTTTATGCCTGCTTTAGCACTGCCGTAAGAACTCCCCCCGCAGTGAGAGCAGAAAAGTACTGTTATAAATAATTATTCTCCTGCCCGCCGGGGAATGCCTCCAGAAGCAGACTTTTGGCTGCAATATCTATTTTAACATAAACTTCCCATAACACAAGCAAATATGCAATCTCCTCCTGAACGCATCACTGGCATGAGACTTCCACATAAGGCGCACATTCCTGCAGGGAATCCGGCAGCACGTCTCTTTCTATAAAGTACAGTTCATGCAGCGCTCTCGTACAGCCCAGATACACTTTACGCCTGAAATGGGCGCTCTTCACATTGGGATAAATACAGTTGAACAGTATCACTGCGTCAAACTCCAATCCCTTTGCCAGCAAAAGCGGAATGATTACGACCCTGTCTTTCATCTCCTCGTCAGGCGAGATAATCATCTGTACCTCCCTGTCTTTCTGCAGGCAGGATTTCACCGCAAGGGCTTCCTCATCGTTATTGACGATAATTGCCACGGAAGCATATTTCTCCAACCGCTCCAGTATGGGGGCAAGGCAGGAGAACAGGTCTTTGCTTATGATATACTGAGGCTTCCTGACCGTCCGCGCAAAATAAGAGTACTCTTCTTCTATTGACTGGTCTGCCTGGCTGATCAGCCGGAAAGCCAGCGCGTTGATGTCACTGGAGGAACGGTAGCATTTGCTGAGCCTGATTCGCACCAGGTCAGTCCCGAAAATCCATTCATACGTGTCGTATTTTTGAATAGTCGTCACCGAATTGACGGTCTGCCAGATATCACCCAACAGAGTGAAGCTGCTTCCGGGGAACAGGGATTTCACAATATACAGCTGCAGCAGATTGTAATCCTGGGATTCATCGATAACCGTATGATAAATATTGGGAAACGGCGCAGCCTCCCCCGTCAATACCCTGATGAGCAGATAAAGCAGCGCGTCCTCGTACAGAAGCTTCCCGCGTTTCAACGAATAAAACAGCCTTTCCGCCTCCTCATCATCCTCCCCGATGTGATGCAGATAATCCGCGAAAACTTCCTTCGTCTGCTCCTGCGCATCCAGTCTGTTCAGACGGGTTATTTCATTCTGCGCACTCTGCAGATATTCCTGCATCGTCCTTTTATAGACAATCTTTGCCTCCTTTGCGGATAAGACATCGTCGTCGTTTGTCAGGATATCAGTGCAGATTTCCTCTCTATGCAGAACAAAAAAGTCCTCGATGGTCTTTCTGACCAGGTGGCGCAGCCTCTCACAGCGGGACCGGAAGTCCAGAGCACGCCCCACGTTCAACTTGCTTTGCAGAAGCCCGGGCGATACCAGGATTTCCTCCTTATAACGGATTTCCGGTATCTGAAAAGGAAACGAGGCAAAATAATCAATGCAGTACTGCAGCATATCCGCCGAGTATTTGATCTGAATCCACTTGAGCCGTTCTTCCGCCAAGCCTTCTTCGATCACCTTAAGCTGCCGGTAATAATCCTCCACTTCCATGCCTTCGTCCAGATATGCTTCCAGAAGGTCGGCAAAAACCTTTGTTTCCGCAGGCTCCTCTCCCAGATCGGGAAGTATTGTTGAAATATAGGATCCAAATATGTTGTTATTCGATAATATCAGAATATTTTTCGCTTTTACGGTGTCCTTATTGCGATAAAGGACATATGCAAGACGGTGAAGGCCTATACTGGTCTTTCCGCTGCCCGCCAGTCCATAGATCAGACAGGAATGCCTTGTATCACTGCGGATTGCCGCGTTTTGTTCCTTTTGAATGCTTCCCACGATGACTTTCAGCTTATGGTCGGCCTGTTTGGACAAAACCTCTCCCAGGATGTCGTCATACATGGACGAGTTGGTGTCATACACGGAAAGAAGACGGCCTTCTTCTATTTTGTATTGTTTTTTTCCCGTCATTTCGACTTCGTTTTTATAATCATTGACCTGGTACCAGGCAGGCCCAAGGTCAAACTGATAGAACATGGAAGAGACGGGCGCTCTCCAGTCGACAACGTATATTTCCCGGGATTCCTCCTCTGTAAGGCTGAAGATACCGATGTAGACCGTACTGTTTTCGCCGGTTTCGCTCTCCGTAAAATCCACGCGGCCAAAATAGGGCGAGCTCTCCATTTTCCGCAGTCTCCGTATCTCCGTTTCGTTCCGCTGGTATTGAGCCTCCGTGAGCTTTACAGCGGCCTCCTGGGAGCTTAAAAGGATAACATCGTCAAAGTCACGTATCACATGCCGGTTATCATCCCACATATCCTTTCGTTCCTGGACAACCTGACTTTTCAGCGATGCTTTTTCGCCACACAGCCGCTCCAGCCTGTTCCGGATGATTCCCTCCACTTTTCCGAGATATTCCACCTCATTCTGAAAATCACTCTTTTCCATCGGTCTGCTCCTTTCATCTTCCCATTTTCGGGAAATGCCGAAAATACATTTTCCTGTACCTCTGTCAGTTATCTTAGACATTTCCTTAGTGATGATAGCATAGCCGGAAACGGCATTACAAGACTTGTAATATGCCCATTTTTTTGATATAATATATACACGGTGAGAGGGGCTGCAAAGCGGCTCCTCTCATTTTGTTGTGAAAGTCTTCAAATTGGACTCTGCGGTATTCCTTAGCGCAGAGCAGACAAAAAGGCGGTAAGAAGATATGGAAAAGAAGCAGAAACTTGTACTGATAGACGGGCACAGCATCCTGCACCGGGCATTTTACGGTGTGCAGGACCTGACAAATGCCCAGGGGCTTCATACAAATGCGATTTACGGATTTTTGAATATTATGTTTCGCTTTTTAGAGGAAGAAAAGCCGGATTTCCTTGCGGTGGCGTTTGATGTGCATGCCCCTACTTTCCGCCATCAAATGTACGAGCCGTACAAGGGAACCAGAAAACCCATGCCGGAGGAGTTAAGGGAGCAGGTGCCGGTTCTTAAGGAAGTCCTTGCCGCTATGGGCATTAAAATGATGGAAAAGGCAGGGTTAGAGGCGGATGACATTCTTGGCACACTGGCCAAAAGGGCGGAAAAAACAGGGATGGAGGTTTCGCTGGTGTCCGGCGACCGGGATTTACTACAGGTTGCCACCGATGTGATTAAAATCAGAATACCAAAGACAAAGGGCGGCAGAACGGAAATTGAGGACTATTATGCATCGGATGTGGAAGAAAAATACCGAGTGAGCCCTACCGCATTTATCGAGTTAAAAGCATTGATGGGAGATACGGCCGACAATATTCCCGGCGTTCCCAAGGTTGGGGAGAAGACGGCAACGGAACTGATGGTTCAATTTGGCTCATTGGACAATCTCTACGCCCATGTGGATCAGGTAGGGAAAAAATCTATCCGGGAATCTCTTACAGGCAATAAGGAATTGGCGTATTTAAGTAAAACTTTGGC
>OFFJ01001972.1_pt1 | contig 13916 bp, 10 predicted proteins | sample 1521261 | NCBI WGS metagenome assembly OFFJ01 (sample SAMEA3504122, study PRJEB24116) | mouse gut metagenome | biome: mouse gut; feature: mouse-associated habitat; material: faeces | place: Denmark | collected 2011 | reverse complement strand
TTATATTAAATATCATTTTTGTAACTTGTGATTTTTATTTAATACGGATATTTGTAACAATTAACAATCCGGATTAAATTAACATAGTTCCACAAGGACTGAGGATACCTTTAAACAACAAATATGAAATTGTGAAAAAATATGGCAAAAGAGAAACCTGCCATATCTGTAAATAGATTACATTGTAAAGAGATGAATCTTTCTTTTATAACGGGAGAGTAACTTTTCCCCTCTCGAGAGGGGGAAGGGGGTGTGTTAAAGCAAGTTACAAACTATCGGCAAACTTCCCCAAAAAGTACCTATCTTTTAAAATGTAAAGTCCCTACTTTTGATTACAAAACTAGGGACTTTTGATTTCAAAACATATATGTTTTTACAGAGGATGAACTATAGCTTCTTATTCCTCCAATTACCTTTCCACAAATAGAAGAATGCAATAAACAGCATCCCATTATAAACATGTTCCGTTGTCCAGCAAACCGCAACATCGGCATGTAACCAGACACCGACCAGGAACGTATAGGATACATAGACTAAAATACTTGCCATATCGATCCATAATGCAACCTGTGTATTCCCGGTTCCCGAAACGCTGAAGAAATAAATAAAAGCAGGAACCGCCAATATATAGGAAGAAAGCATGACCCAAAGGGACGGAACAGAACTTTGTATCAAGTCCGGATTATCCGTATAAATACGCAGTACCAAATCCGGAAATAAAGCGATCAATATCCCTAACGGCAACACAAAAAAGTAACAAAGCCTTATCATCCGCCCACACAATCCCATCACCTGGTCCGACTTGCCGGAACCGATCAGGTTACTCACCAGTGAACTCGACGTGGAAGCAAACGCATTGACAAACATAAACAGGAAAGACGAAATACTCCGTACTACATTCGTGATAGCCAGCGGACGTTCCCCCTGATGCTCCATCACTACAAAAAAGATAAACCAACCGATAAACGCGATACCATGTTGCACCATTATCCAGATCGATACACTCAATATTTGTTTCAACATCCGGAAATCAATTCCGGTAAAACTAAACACTCCATACTTCTTATAATCGATCTTCTTCCAGGTATAAATGATAAAGAACAACACCGACACCGCCTCAGAAATAGAAGAAGCGATCGCCGCTCCGGCAATCCCTAAAGCCGGGAAACCGAACTTACCGAATATCAGGATATAATTCAGCACCACATTCGTCAGCACCATCACGACAGAGTTGGCCGTCAGTATCTTAGTCTTGGTGATACCGACATAAAACGCCCTGAACATCACCGCTATGAACGAGAAGAAGAACCCGTAGACACGCCAATCGATATAACTCATGGTCGCCTGGTAAACCTCATCCGAGCCGATCAGCTTCCGGAGAATCACCGGTGAATAGAAATGGGAAACCGTAAATAAGGTAGCAGCAAGTAATAACAGGAAAAGTGCTCCCTGCATGAAAACCGGTCCGATCCGGGTATAATCCTGTGCTCCGTTGCGCCGGGCAATCAGGACCTGTGCTCCGACACTAAAACCGAATCCCAGCATATAAATAACCAGATAATAAACTCCCGCCAGTGCCGAAGCTCCCAGCTCAACCTCTCCTACCCGGCCCAGATAAGCCGTATCGGTCAACCCGATCATATGCTCCATCAGCAAACTGATGAGTACAGGATAGGTAATCTGCCAAATTTGTTTATTCGTAAATTGCATAATGGATATTCAAAAAGGGATGCAAAGGTAGTAATAAGAAGTTTTCCATACAATATAACCGTTAATTATCCGTTTATCATTTTGTCACTACTATACCAACTAATTCGGATTACTATACCGGATATTTGAAAATAGTATACCGGGTAATATTTTTTAACGTATTAAAAAGACAGAGAAATCAGTCAATACATAACATAAAGACAAAAACGATGAACTTCAAAATACTTCTGACATTCCTTATGACCATCGGCTTTTGCAGCTGTAACGGACAAAATACAAATGCAAACAATATCACGACAGCCACTCCGATGCCGATCAACCGGTTCGACAAAGCATTGTTCCAGCTAATAAACTCCGACGATACGACGCTCAACCAACAGCTATTGAATCAATATCCGCTGATGACAGAGATTCTGGGTAAAGGTATCCTGAATATGCAATCGCCGGAAATGCCCGGCTTTTTCAATAAACTGGAAAACTTTTATTCCGAACCAACCCTGAAAAATCTTTATGCGGATGCAATCAAAAAATATGATTCGGTCACAGAGACAGAGCAATCGCTCGGCAACGCATTCGCCTGGATACAGGATAAATTCCCGACTATGCAAATTCCGGCTTTGTACATGCACGTTTCCGGATTCAACCAGAACGTATTGGTCGGCGACAGTCTGTTATCACTCTCCATCGACAAATATATGGGAGAAGATTATCCGTTGTATCAGGACTTTTTCTATGACTATCAACGCCGTAAGATGCAACCCTCACATGTGGTTCCCGATTACATCGCCGGCTGGCTGATGTCCGAATACCCATTTAACGGCAATGAAAATGTATTGCTCGACCGGATGATCTATGAAGGCAAAATAAAATACCTGGTTTTATCAGCATTACCGGAGATGACTCCGGCCGCTTTGTTCGGTTATACAGACGAGGCCTGGGAATGGTGCAAAAATAACGAAGCCAATATATGGAAAGCCATTGTCGAACGGAAACATTTATATACACCGGACCAGATGAACACCATGAAATATTTCGAAGACATGCCTGCCCAATTCCTGACAAGCGATGCTCCCGGAAATATCGGCAGCTGGGTCGGACTGCAAATCATTGAACAGTACATAAAAGAAACAAATACAACTCCCGAAGCATTGATGAAAAACGATAATGCACAGGAAATACTGGCTGCATCGAAATACAAGGGAGGATAAATATATAACCGACGAATCAACTATATTCAACCGAATTACTTATATTTGCACAGAACTGTTAAATACACATCCGGATGAAAAATACGAAAGAACTTGTATTAGCTAAAATTAAAGAGACACTTCTTCAAGTGGCTCCCGGTGCCAAAGTAATTCTTTTCGGTTCACGAGCCAGGAATGATGCCCGTTCAGACTCCGATTGGGACATCCTTATATTAGTCGACAAAAACAAATTGGACCCAGACGATTTCGACCGTATCTCTTATCCTTTGTACGAACTAGGTTGGAAAATTAACGAAATGATAAGTCCCAAACTTTATACGATTAACGACTGGCTGAAACGCAGCTTCACTCCGTTTTATAAAAATGTAGAAAAAGAAGGGATTGTGTTATGACTGTTTGAAATGAGACAATCCGGCGATTATGACGATCTTTATGATCTGACTGCCGACGATGTAGAACGATATATCGAACCAACCCGTGAATTTCTGAAGTCACTCGAAAAGCTGATAAAGACTGCCTAAAAAAAAACCGCCCTATCCTCGCGGACAAGACGGATAACCTAATCTAACTTAATTCTAATACCATGAAAAACACTATATCTTAATAACAGGAGTTGATGAAAAAAGTTCAACTGACCTGTTTATTTTAATTTCTTTCACAAAATAAAGATCGTGTGAGACCAACAACACAGTACCTTTATAGTCCTTGATTGCTGTTGTTATTATATTAACACTCTGAATATCCAAATTGTTCGTCGGTTCATCCAAAACAAAGATATCCGGCGTACTATTACTGACCATCAGACAGCAGATAGCCAACCGCATTTTCTCTCCACCGCTTAATTTTGAACAACTTTTATCCCAGGTCCCGACCGGGAAAAGGAAACGGCTCAAAATCATTTTTAACTCATGTTCAGGTTTGGCAAACAGATTATACTTCTCTAATTGCTCAAACACAGTCAGGTTAGGCAACACAATCGAATATTCCTGATCGATATAAACATACTTGAAATCGGCACGATCAACAGAGCCTTCTACAGGTTGCAGTTCTCCCAGGATCAGCTTCAGCAAGGTTGTCTTTCCTGAACCATTGTTACCGCCGAACCGGATACGGTCGCCACTTCTGATCTGCAAGTTTAGTGGTTCGGACCATAAACGGTTCACGCCATAGCCAAAGTTCATATCCTTAACAGTCACCAGTATTTTACCGGTATGAAGATTCGGTGAATTAAAATCCGTTTTCATCTGCCGCATATCCGGCAAAGCGGTCTGGATATCCGTAATGGAGGAACTGAGCGAACTCATTTTCTCATCATGCACATCCTTCAACTTAACCGCACTCTGTTCTGCGTGCTGTTTCATAGCCCCCATCATTATACGGGGAATACCTTTCTTTATGGCTGCTTTCTCTCCTCTTACACTCGATTTATTTTTTCTTTCAAGCGCCTCCCTGGCTATTTTCTTTGCCTGGCGCAACTCTTTTTCTTTTTCACTCAACTGATTCTGCAAGGCTGCCAGTGCGATCTCTTTCTGTTCCTTATAAAAATCGTAATTGCCACCGTACAATGTGATCTTACTTCTGTCGAGTTCACAAGTGTAAGGCAACAAATTAAGTAATGTCCTGTCATGGCTCACAATAAGGATAGTGGCACGGCTCGACCTGATAAAGTCATAGAGTTTGTCCCTGCTTCCGGTATCCAGATGATTGGTCGGTTCGTCCATCAGGATAATTTCGGGAGAATGTATCTGTATGCCCGACAAATACACTTTTGTCTTTTCGCCACCACTCAGCGTATTCATCGTCTGTTCCAGTCGAATATGCTCCAATCCCCAAAAAGAAAGAGCGGCCAGGCTTCGGTCTTCGATATTCCAGTCATCATCCAGAATCGTAAAGTTCTCTACCGAGGCATCTCCGGCAATGATAGCATGCAATGCCTTGATTTTAGCCTCAACCTGCAAGGCCTGCACTACGGTCAATTCATCGTATTGCCCGAAATGCTGGGGCACATAATAGGGTTTAGAGGAACAAACGACTTCACCCGAAGAGGGCTTCAGGCTACCTTCCATAATCCGCAATAAGGTAGATTTGCCGGACCCGTTATTTCCGACCAATGAAACTTGTTCTCCTTTATTTACCGTCAAACTGATATCTCTGAATAGTGGTTCTTTATCCGCATGGATATAGCAAAGCTGTTGTACTGATATGCACATAGTCTATCTGCTTTAAAAATGTTAGAAACTAAAATTTGGAAATAAAAAAAGCGCCAGGAATAAGCGCATGAAATAGCCGGGATGGTTATACAGAAATCGGTTCAACAGAGATTGAACCTTTTAAATTATATGTTCTGAAACCGGCTTACTTAGATATTTTCATCGGAGGTATTTATAATGTGATGGGGCAAAGATAGGTATTTCCCGGAATAAACACACAAATATTTGACTAAAAAATGAACAGGCATCGGCTAAGCAACGGATGACTACCCATCCGGTCACGGGTAGTTATCCGTCTAGAAAGAATAATTATCAGCTGTTTTTTACATTTCTCATCACCCTTTCGATTGCATCGTCCATTTGGGCAATCGATTCCAGGCCAAGTGTCATACAATGCAGATTGCTTTCAGTGACAGCAAAATGTATCGAACATTCGCGTTCTTCATCAGTAACATGTTTTCCTTCGCCAAAAATCTTCATTCCCATAATACCTTTCCCGTTTTCCCGGGCTTTGCCCAGGAGGGCGTTTACATCTTCCGGAGTACCGTCCATATGGCTTTGGAATGGGTTCAGGCGGGCCAGGATAATGTCGCACCACGGATTTTGAGCGGCTTCAGCCATTGCATTCCAGTTATGACAAGAAATACCGACGGCTTTTACGATGCCTTCCTCCTTTGCTTTGGCAAGCCCTTCCATATAAAATTTACGCGTTTCCGGCCAATTGCCGTCAGTCATACAATGCATCAGCAGGATATCGAAATACTCGGTACCGGCTTCCTGCCGGAAGCGGTCGAGCGTTTTCCGGACCGGTTCCCTTTTCTCCGAACCCTCATCATACGTCCACATCTTTGTCATCAGGGTGACCTTTTCACGGGGTAACTCCTTCAAGGCTTTACCGACAAAAGGTTGTGAACCGTACATATCGGCCATATCGAAAAAGCGGAGTCCACGTTCATAGCCATGATGAGCCAGTTTCACAAAATTATCCAACCCGATACGGGTTTGGTTGGATTCATAGTTCCAGCCTTTCGTCCCGGTCCCCAAAGCGATCCGTGAGACTTCCAGTCCGGTATTTCCCAGCTTTACTTTATCGACCGACACATCCGAAGGAAGCACCCGCTGTATATCAGCCCATCCCACCTGCGCCAGAGATAATCCGGCTACTCCGGCAACACCTGTCCGGATAAATTTTCTTCTGTTCATCATTTCTACGTTGCTCATGGTAAAAGAATATTGAGTATTATGTTCGTGAATACGGATTAAGTCTTCCACAAAAATAATACTATTCACTTAAAAGCCAATATTTTCTATCCTTTTATCCGGAGGTATCCGTTAAATATATATCCGATCATCTATACCTATCAACCGATAGATAAAATGAATAGGAAAATATCATCCCATCCCCTCTGATTTCTTTATATTTGCTTAGATAGATTCTCTATAAAAACATAACAAAAAGAAGATTATGAACAGATTATTTCACATGATATTGTATATATTGATTTCCACCGGCATGGCAGTCGGTCAATCATCCGGCGATAATCAAGGAATTACAATGAAGGGAAAGCCAGTCACCTTGCTGGGTACAAAAGCCTATATCGGAGAGATGGCTCCTGATTTCACTGGGATAGACAGTAATATGAAAGAAGTGAAGTTGTCCGATTTCAAAGGGAAAGTCGTTGTTCTATCCGTTTTTCCTTCCGTCGACACCAAAGTCTGTGCCGCCCAGACAAGAAGATTTAATGAAGAGGCCTCCGGTTTAGGGAAAGATGTGGTTGTCCTGACGCTATCCAAAGACCTCCCTTTTGCATTGGAACGTTTTTGTGCGGCAGAAGGGATCGACCGGATTTATACCTTGTCGGATTACAGGGAAAGCGAGTTTGGAATGAATTATGGCTTCCTGATAAAAGAGAATAAGTTGCTTGCCCGCGGCGTAGTAGTAATTGACAAAGATGGCAAAATAACGTATGTACAGTATGTGAAAGATATCAGCCAGGAACCGGATTACAAAGCTGCAATTGCAGCTGTAAAGCAAGCGAAGTAAAGAATGTAAGAAGGACTATCTCGTACCCGTGTTTGACACAGGGACAAGATAGTTCACATTTGATAAATTCCGAACTTACCCCTCTTTCAAAACCACCAGTACCTTCATCGGTCCATGGGCTCCCAGCACCAGGGCCTGTTCGATGTCGGCTGTTTTGGACGGGCCGGAGACAAAGAAGCCGTATTTATAATCGGTACCTTCCAGCTGCCGGTAAGCTTCATGCATGTTATTGACTAAAGCATCTTTATTGATAATGATTACCAGGGCTGTCGGAATAAAGTAGAGTGCTTTGAACTTCACCTGCTGTGTAATCCAGACAGCTCCGTTCTCCGCCACCCCGAAACAGCCTTCCACAATGGCCAGATCGGTATCGTTCAATTCCCTGGGATCGGAAAGAGAATCCGGATTGAAGGTGGCAACGGTTATTCCGGGCAGATTCGAACCGATACGTTTTGCCTCCGGGAAATGCCGGCGGATCAATTCATTGATGTCGCCGCCCGGCTGCCAAACGACAGCCTGACCGCCGGCTGCTTCCAGCGAGTCGGAGAATTGTTTGAGTTTGTCTGCATAAGTGATTGCATCCAACGTGATTTCCGGTTTTTCGTAACGCGTCCCGGTATGGCTGCGGATACGGGATAATATATCATCTTTTGTACTCATCTTATTTTACTTTATTTTTCTTCCACATATCATTGAACGACTCTTTGGCAAATGCCGGCATCTCACGTCCTTTTCCCCAGGCATTCAAACCATTGTATATCATAAAACGAGGCATTTTATTTACCAGCGGAGCAAATTTCAGCGCCGTATTAAATAAACCCGGCCGTTCCATCAGGAACTTCATGCCACCCGACATTATTTTCTTTTCCGAACTGGCCTTACCGATTTTATCCAGATCCTGACGCCAGCGATAAATCTGTTCGCCCAGGTCGATCTTCACCGGACAGACATTCGAACAGGACAGGCATAAAGAACAGGCAGACACATTATCGGAGTACTCTTCCGGATTCTTCAGCATGCCCAGGTTGATACCGATCGGGCCGGGTATAAAATAGGTATAGGAATACCCGCCACTCCGGCGATATACCGGACAGGTATTCATACATTCCCCGCAACGGATACAATTTAATGTACGGATATGGTCGGGCTTTGCCAGGATATCGCTGCGTCCATTATCTACAATTATAAGATGGAACTCACCGCCATCCTGCGGTTTACGGTAATGGGAAGTATAAGAGGTAATCGGTTGCCCTGTACCGGAACGGGCCAGCAGACGGGTAAAGACGCCCAGCGCCTCCTGGTCGGGAACGATCTTCTCCATTCCGAACGTAGCAATATGGACTTTAGGGAACGAAGTCCCCATATCCGCATTTCCTTCATTGGTACAAACCACAATCTCACCGGTCGAAGCGACAGCAAAATTAGCTCCCGTCATGGCTACATCAGCCGTCAGGAACTTTTCGCGCATATTTTTACGGACTGCATGCGTCAGATAGGTAGGATCAGAATTACCCTTTTCCGTCCCCAGCACACGCTCCATCATCTCACCCACTTCCTGACGTTTGATATGGATGGCTGGCATCACGATATGGCTCGGATGAAGGTGCATCCACTGAAGGATACGTTCGCCGAGATCACTCTCGATGATATCATACCCCTTCCCGAACAGATACTCATTCATACCGCACTCTTCCGTCAACATGGATTTACTCTTGATCAATGTATGGGCATTATGCTGCTGAAGAATCTTTTCGACGATCTCATTATGCTCCGCCGCATCTTTCGCCCAATGGACAATTGCCCCATTGGCTATGGCATTCTTCTCAAACTCTTCCAGCAGTGTATCCAAATGGCTGTTGGAGTAGAGTTTTATATCGCAGGCCAATTCGCGTAAACGTTCCCATTCGGGCAGCGAATGACTCATTTTGTCTCTTTTGGCACGGACCATCCAAAGGGTTTCGTCGTGCCAGGCTTCCTGTTTCCTGTTAGCAATGAAACGGGCAGCAGCTATAGAATGTTTCGTGCTCATAATCCAGCGGCTAATATTTGAGTGATATGAATCGTTTGGATCGGCAGATGTTCCCGTTCGATCACACCTTGCATGTGCATCAGGCAGGAACTGTCGGCTCCGGTGATAAACTCGGCTCCGGTGCTCATATGATCCTTTACTTTATCGTGTCCCATGCAAACCGAGACTTCCGGTTCTTCGACAGCGAACATGCCACCGAAACCACAGCATTCGTCGATACGCTTCGGTTCCAGCACCTCAATGCCCTCCACCAGCTTCAACAAGTCGCGCAGCTTGGAGAAATAAGGGATATTCATTTCGCTCGGAGAAGACAAATGCAGTTCGCGCACGCCGTGGCAACTGTTATGTATACTCACCTTATGGGGGAAAACGGCCGGCAGCTTTTCCGGTTTCACGATATCGTGAAGGAACTCACAGATATCGTATATCTTGCCGCTGTTCAGGCAAGCATGCCCTCCGGACTTCAGTATGCCCGGATGGTTTTCTTTCACGAAAGCTACGCAACTGGCCGAGGGACCGACCACATAATCGTATTGCAGGAACAGTTCTTCCATACGCAGGGCCAGTTTCAACGATTCGTTTTCGAAACCCGCATTCGCCATCGGCTGGCCGCAGCAGGGCTGGTCTAAAGGATAGTCGACATCCAGTCCCAAATGCTTTAAGAGTTTGTAAGAGGCTACGCCAACCTCGGGATACACCGCGTTGATATAACACGGGATAAATAGTCCTATCTTCATATTGGTTGAATTATTACATGAGTATAACTATTCCAATTTAGAATATGTTTCACAACTGTGTACAAAAGTAAAATTTACTTTTTAACTTCTCCGCTCTGATTGTGTAACTTTATTTAATGAAAACAAAAATACCCCTCAGCCATTACAACTAAGGGGTATTTAGGTTTTAGACAACAACCGAATCTACTTCCAGAAATATAGTAAACACACATTTCTTTTCATGATCTATTCATTTTTAGTTTTTACTGATAAGACAACACATCTAATAAAAACCCCTATTCCACTAAACAAAAAAGTGTGCCCGGACTAAATGAGCCGGACACACTTTACATCGGTAAAATCTATGTTCTTTACTTATATTCCTGCCAGCTCTTGATCTCTATATCGTCTATAGACAAGGTACAGAATGCTTCGATAAAGGCACTTGCCAAGCGGGCATTCGTGATCAGAGGGACATTCAGGTCGGTTGCGGCACGGCGGATCTTATAACCGTTGTCCAGCTCTCCGGCGGAAAGGTCGCGCGGGATATTGACCACCATGTCGATCTTCTTTTCATGCAGCATGGTGAGTGCCTGCGGCTGTTTGCCTTCTTCACTCGGCCAGTAGACCAGCGTGCTCGGGATATTGTTCTCTTCCAGGAAACGGTGTGTTCCTCCGGTAGCGAACAGGCTGTAACCTTTGCGGGCAAGCATCTTCGCTGCATCCAGCATGGCCACTTTCTGTTTCGGTGTTCCGGTCGAGAGCAGGATATTCTTTGCCGGGATACGCTGTCCGACCGACAACATACTGGTCAGCACTGCTTCTGAAAGATCATCGCCAAGGCAACCTACTTCACCGGTCGATGCCATATCCACGCCCAGCACCGGGTCGGCTTTCTGCAAGCGGTTGAAGGAGAACTGCGAAGCTTTGATACCTACATAATCGAGGTCGAACGCATTCTTATGCGGCTTTTCGACAGGCAAGCCCAGCATGATACGGGTAGCCAGTTCGATAAAGTTTATCTTTAACACCTTGCTCACGAAGGGGAAACTACGAGAAGCACGGAGGTTACATTCGATTACCTTGATCTCGTTACCCTTCGCCAGATACTGGATATTGAACGGGCCGGAGATATTCAGCTCCTTCGCGATCTGCTTGCTGATGCGTTTGATGCGGCGCACCGTTTCCACATACAGTTTCTGTGCCGGGAACTGGATTGTCGCATCACCGGAATGCACACCGGCAAACTCGATATGCTCGCTGATGGCATACATCACGATCTCGCCATGATCGGCCACCGCATCCATCTCTACTTCTTTCGCATGTTCGATGAACTGGCTCACTACGACCGGATGCTTCTTGCTGACGTTGGCCGCCAGTTGAAGGAAGCGTTCCAGCTCTTCCTGGTTGGAGCAAACATTCATCGCCGCACCACTCAGCACGTAACTCGGGCGAACCAATACCGGGAAACCTACCTCCTCTACGAATGTATTGATATCATCCATAGAAGAAAGCTCTTTCCAACGCGGCTGGTCTACTCCGATGCGGTCGAGCATGGCGGAGAACTTCTCGCGGTCTTCGGCATTGTCGATACTCTTCGCGGATGTTCCGAGGATATTTACATGCTGTTCGTCCAGGCGCATCGCCAGGTTGTTCGGTATCTGCCCTCCGGTAGAGACGATCACGCCGTGCGGATTTTCCAGTTCGAGGATGTCCATCACGCGTTCGAAGGTCAGTTCGTCGAAGTAGAGACGGTCGCACATATCGTAATCGGTCGAAACCGTTTCAGGGTTATAGTTGATCATCACCGAGCGCCAACCCTCCTTGCGAATCGTGTTCAGCGCCTGCACGCCGCACCAGTCGAACTCTACCGAGCTACCGATACGGTAAGCACCCGAACCGAGCACCACAATCGAACGTTTGTCGCCCAGATATTGCACATCGTTTTCCGTTCCGCTGTAGGTCAGATACAGGTAGTTGGTCTGTGCCGGATATTCGGCGGCGAGAGTATCGATCTGTTTCACTACCGGAAGGATGCCACGATATTTACGATCCTGACGCACCTGCAGGATGGCTCTTTCGCCGTCTTCCATTTTATCTTTGAAGATGGCGCGGGCAATCTGGAAGTCAGAGAAACCCTGCACTTTGGCCAGACGGAACAGGTCGTCGGGTATATCGGTTATCTTGCTGAAGCTTTCCAGGGCTCCGGCAGTCTGGATGATATTATATAGTTTCTGAAGGAACCATTTGTCGATCTTTGTCAGGTCGTGGATCTGGTCGATCGTGTAACCGGCGCGGAAAGCCTTGCTGATGACGAAGATACGGCGGTCGGTCGGCTCGTTCAACGCCTTGTCGATATCGGGAATGACCAGTTCTTTGTTTTCCACGAAGCCGTGCATACCCTGGCCGATCATGCGGAGACCTTTCTGGATCGCCTCTTCGAAAGTACGTCCGATCGCCATCACCTCTCCTACCGACTTCATGCTTGAACCCAGTTCGCGAGCTACACCGTGGAACTTACCCAAGTCCCAGCGCGGTATCTTACAGACCACATAGTCGAGTGCCGGTTCAAAAAAAGCGCTGGTCGTTTTCGTTACCGAGTTCTTCAGGTCGAACAGGCCGTAACCCAGACCTAATTTGGCTGCCACGAAAGCCAACGGATAACCGGTTGCTTTCGACGCCAGAGCGGAAGAACGGCTCAGGCGGGCATTGACTTCGATCACCCGGTAGTCTTCCGATTCGGGGTCGTAGGCGTACTGCACGTTACATTCGCCCACGATTCCGATATGGCGAATGATGCGGATCGCCAGTTCGCGCAGTTTATGATAGTCCGTGTTGCTCAATGTCTGTGACGGGGCGATCACGATAGACTCGCCGGTATGGATGCCCAGCGGGTCGAAGTTTTCCATGTTACATACCGTGATACAGTTGTCGAAGCGGTCGCGGACCACCTCGTATTCCACTTCCTTCCACCCTTTCAGGCTCTTCTCCACCAATACCTGGGGAGAGAAAGAGAAGGCTTTTTCGACCAGCACGTCCAGTTCTTCTTCATTGTCGCAGAAGCCTGAACCCAGGCCTCCCAACGCATAAGCGGCACGCACGATCACCGGATAACCCAGCTCGGCAGCGGCACGACGGGCATCGGCAGCGTTCTCCACCGCCTCACTCTTGATTGTCTTTACATCGATCTCGTCCAGTTTGCGGACAAACAGTTCGCGGTCTTCCGTATCCATGATGGCCTGTACCGGAGTCCCCAATACACGGACATTATATTTTTCCAGTACGCCGCTCTGGTAAAGCGCCACACCGCAGTTGAGCGCCGTCTGTCCGCCGAATGCCAGCAGAATACCTTCGGGGCGTTCCTTTTCGATCACCTTTTCCACAAAGAAAGGAGTGACGGGCAGGAAATAAACCGTGTCCGCAACCCCTTCCGAAGTCTGTACCGTTGCAATGTTCGGGTTGATAAGCACCGTCTGGATACCCTCTTCCTTGATGGCTTTCAATGCCTGGCTGCCTGAATAGTCGAACTCGCCCGCCTCACCGATCTTGAGGGCGCCCGAACCTAATATCAGGACTTTCTTTATATCTTCTTTCATCTTTCAATTTTCGTTTTATTGTAACAACATTTTTCATGGGATGCTTGAAGCCTCATTCAAGGCCCCCTTGAAGCCCCGTTCAAGCATGCCTTGAAGCCTCGTTCAAGCGACCGTTGAAACCTCGTTCAAGCATGCCTTGAAAAAAGCCTCCGGAAAAACTCACAACAGGTCTACAAATTTATCGAACATAAACTCCGTATCCGTCGGCCCACTACATGCCTCGGGATGGAACTGCGAGGAGAAGAAAGGTTTCGTTTTATGTTTGATACCTTCGTTCGTGCCGTCGTTCATATTGATGAAGAGCGGTTCCCAGTCGGCACCCAGCGTCGTGTTATCCACCGCGTATCCATGATTCTGCGAGGTGATGAAGCATTTCTCCGTCCCTACCATACGGACCGGCTGG
>OFFJ01001969.1_pt1 | contig 13931 bp, 13 predicted proteins | sample 1521261 | NCBI WGS metagenome assembly OFFJ01 (sample SAMEA3504122, study PRJEB24116) | mouse gut metagenome | biome: mouse gut; feature: mouse-associated habitat; material: faeces | place: Denmark | collected 2011 | reverse complement strand
TAAAACAGAATCAGAAAATAGGATGTTAGGAGTAAATAATTTTTTTGATAAAATAAAAAAGTTGTTGGAAAAAAAGAACAAAATTCTGGGATTCATCCGGGATGAGACTCATGCGGGGGCATTCCGGAAGGCTAAAAAGGAAGTGTTTAAGCTTTTTAAGAGGCTGAGACCGAAAAAATTTCTTTTGGAAGCGGAATTTGGATTTGACGATCCGTCATGGACGGGACGGACGTTGGCGGCGATCGCGCCTTTTTATCCGTTTTTCGGGAGAGTTGTTTCATTAAAGCCGGATTTTACGGAAAAAAAGCTGACAGGAAAGCTGTATGTGAAGGGAGGCATCCGCTTTTGCCATTTCGTGATTATGGCATGGAACCTTTTCTTTAGCAGGAACGTACGCAGAACTTACAGGGATATCAGGAATTTTGAAATATAATGCGAGAGGAGATAGCATATGGCAGACAATAGTTTTAAAGGGACGGTAGAGTCTTTATTCAAGGGTGTTGACGGGATCATTTCATCCAAGACGGTCGTGGGGGATGCAATCCACATTGGGGATACGATTATCCTGCCGCTGGTTGACGTATCCTTCGGTCTTGGCGCGGGCGCGCTTTCCAGTGACAAGAAGGAACAGGGGGGCGGCGGAATCGGCGGTAAGATGACGCCATGCGCTGTTCTGGTACTTCAGAATGGGAAGACGAAGCTTGTGAACATCAAGAATCAGGATACGATCACAAAGATTCTTGATATGGTACCGGATGTAGTAGATAAATTCACAAAAGGAGACGACGAGCTTACAGAGCAGGATGTGTCTGACATCTTAGATTCGGATATGTAAAGATAAGAGATTGACGCATAAAGCAGGCGGGGCGCGCATAGAATACACAAAAGAGGAACGGGTGCATGACTATGAAGCGTGTGATCGGGTTTGCCCTGTTCTGGGTTGCCGTGGGCTTGATTCTCTCACTGATCCTGCCGAATACATTCATTGAAGTAATCAGTATTATACTGTGCATTCTGGCAGGATATAATCTGTTCTGCTGTTAGTAAGAGGCAATTTGGACGTGTTTACAAAATTATACTTGCATTATTAAAGCTTGTATGCTACAATACCTAGTGTTGTGAGTCCGTTTCAGGGACTTATTTTGAGCGTTAGGAGGTGCAGTCATGGCAAAATGTGCAATTTGCGAAAAGGGTGCTCACTTTGGGAATAATGTAAGCCATTCTAATAGAAAAACACCAAAGATGTGGAAATCAAACGTAAAATCAGTTCGTGTGAAAACAGAGAACGGCGGAACAAAGAAGATGTATGTATGTACTTCATGCTTAAGGTCCGGTAAAGTTGAGCGTGCATAATTAAGAGCGTATGAAAGAATCAGGTTCAATGGAATCTGATTCTTTTTTTTCAGCATAATGTTAAGATTTTACAGATTTGATTGTAAAAGTCTGGAAAACAGAGTATAATACATATGTTAGACGTTAGTTTGGGTTATGATAACTTTAACGATAGGAAGATGGAGGTTTCTGGTATGAAAGGATGCATGAATACTGATCTTGGCATTATTACAATTGATTCGGAAGTAATTGCCAAATATGCAGGTACGGTAGCGGTTGAGTGTTTTGGTATTGTTGGCATGGCGGCAGTGAATATGAAAGACGGTCTGGTCCATCTGCTGAAGAAAGAGAGTCTTACGAGAGGAATTCAGGTGTCGATTTCTGAGGAGAATCATATTGCTCTTGATTTTCATATCATTGTTTCATACGGTGTAAGCATTTCGGCTGTTACAGAAAATTTGATCAGCAATGTACAGTACAGGGTAGAGGAATTTTCCGGTATGCCTGTAGATAAGATCAATATCTATATAGAAGGCGTAAGAGTCATTGACTAAGCTAAGGAGGAAGGTAAGAAGTGGCTACAAAATCTATGAATGTGGAGATGCTTGCAAAGATGTTTCTGGCAGGCGCGCACAATATCGAGGCAAAAAAGGAAATTATCAACGAGCTGAACGTATTCCCGGTGCCGGACGGTGATACCGGAACGAATATGTCGCTTACGATCATGGCAGCGGCAAAAGAAGTTGCCGCACTTAATAAACCGACGATGAAGGATTTGGCAAAAGCTATTTCATCTGGTTCCCTCAGGGGAGCCAGAGGCAATTCGGGAGTGATTCTCTCCCAGCTCCTCCGTGGGTTTACAAAATCAATCCGGGAGGAGAGCGAGATCGATGTGACAGGTCTTGCCGCTGCATGCAGCAGAGCAAGGGAGACAGCGTACAAGGCAGTCATGAAGCCGAAAGAAGGAACCATCCTTACGGTTGCCAGCGGGATCGCCCAGAAGGCGGCCCAGATGGCTCAAGAGACTGATGATCTGGAGGTGTTTCTTCCGGCTGTCATTCAGTATGCGGAGGAAGTGCTTTTAAAGACGCCGGATATGCTTCCGGTGCTGAAGGAAGCAGGGGTTGTGGACTCTGGCGGACAGGGGCTTTTAGAGGTGATCAAGGGGGCTTATGACGCGTTTTTAGGCAAAGAGGTTGATTATACTGAGATTACCTCAAGTGTAACGCTTAGTGCGGTGAAGAGTGCGCCCGCAGAGGAAGTGGATATTAAATTTGGTTATTGTACAGAGTTTATTATATTAGTTGAAAAAGAATTTACAGAAAAGGATGAGCAGGAGTTCAAGGCGTATCTGTCGTCCATCGGCGATTCTATCGTATGTGTAGCGGATGATGATGTTGTAAAGGTGCACGTCCATACGAACGATCCGGGTCTTGCAATCCAGAAGGCATTGGGCTACGGGCAGCTTTCCCGCATGAAGATCGACAATATGCGGGAGGAGCATCAGGAGAAGTTGATCCGTGATGCCGAGAAGCTTGCGAGGGAGCAGGAGGCTGAGGAGCAGCAGATCAGGGAAGTTAAGAGCACAGAACCGAGAAAGCCCATCGGATTTATTGCAGTGTCTATCGGTGAAGGGATCAATGGAATCTTCAGGGAGCTTGGCGCGGACTATATTATAGAAGGCGGACAGACGATGAACCCGAGCACGGAGGATATGCTCAATGCCATTGATCAGGTGAATGCCGATACGATCTTTATTCTTCCGAATAATAAGAATATCGTTCTGGCTGCAAATCAGGCGAAGGAGCTTGTGGAGGATAAGGAGATCGTCGTTATCCCGACAAAGACAGTGCCGCAGGGGATTACAGCGATCATCAACTTTATGGCGGACGCGGATGTTAAGAGCAACGAGGAAGCCATGTTAGAAGAGATCGGGAATGTGAAGACCGGGCAGGTAACCTATGCAGTGCGGGATACTCATATAGACGACAAGGAGATTCATGAAGGAGATATTATGGGTATCGGCGATAAGGGAATCCTTGCGGTTGGTAAGGATGTGGAGGATACGGCCCTTGATCTTCTCGGTGAACTGGTGGATGAGGATTCTGAGCTGATCAGTATCTATTACGGCGAAGAGGTCAGTGAGAAGGATGCAGAAAGCTTTATCGCCAGAGTGGAAGAGGAATATCCCGACGTGGACGTGGATGCTCACTTTGGAGGTCAGCCGATTTATTATTATGTACTTGCAGTGGAATAGTGCAGCAAATAAAATGGTGAAATAAAGCGAGAGAATCATGAGTGAGCGTTTCGCTGCTCGAAGTGCGAATCTAACGGTGGGGCGGGTTTTCCGCTCCATTTTTGTAACAGGAGGATATAAGTTTACTGGGGACTAAGATTTGGAATATCAGGGAACCGGAGTTTATTGATATGGGTGATGCGTTTAGGGTGAATTTTTATCGTCCGAATATAAAAACTGGTATAGAAAATACAGAAACAACAAAAACTGGCACAGAAATGGTAGAAGATGAATTGCTATCCATGGGGATGTCAAAAAATGGAGTCAGATATGTCATGAACAAGTTAAAAAATAGGGGAATCCTTGTGCGAGTGGGGTCTGCCAAGAGAGGAAAATGGTATTTAAGAAAAAAAGTAAGTCATTCAAGTAAGGGATAATTATGATAGAAGCAACAAAAATTAAAGAATTAAAGGGAATCGGTGAAAAGACGGAAAAGCTTTTTCAGAAGATAGGAGTCGACACGGTGGGAGACTTGATCCGCTATTATCCGAGAGGCTATGATGTCTATGAGGAGGCGGCGCCTATCAGCGATCTTGAAGAGGGCAGGATCATGACTGTGACGGGCGCCATCTACGGGAAAGTGCAGGTAAGCGGGACTCCGAGGCTGCAGATTACAACGCTGCATGTGAAAGATCTTACAGGGACGTTGAAGGTGATCTGGTTTCGTATGCCTTTCCTTAGAAATACGCTTGCCGGAGGCGGAGTCATCACGCTTCGAGGGCGGATCGCAAGCCGGAAGGGCGGGATCGTCATGGAGCATCCAGAGATTTTTTACCCTTCTGTAAAATACGAGGGAAAGCTGAATACTCTGCAGCCGATCTATGCCCTCACCACGGGGCTTACCAATAATGCGGTGATCAAGGCAGTGAAGCAGGCTCTTGATAATCTGGATCTGTCGGCGGAGATGCTTCCGTCAGAACTTCGGTTAAAATACGGACTTGCAGAGTATAATTTCGCTTTAAGAGGGATTCATTTCCCGGAGGATAAGGAAGTATTCTACCATGCCAGAAACCGTCTGGTGTTTGAAGAATTCTTAGAGTTCATCCTTGCCATCAGAAAGCTGAAGGATGGAAGCGACAGGTTAAGAAATGAATACATGATGGAGGTTCATCCGGAGGTAAAAGAGTTTATAGAAAAGCTTCCTTTTACTCTTACGGGAGCGCAGCAGAAAGTCTGGAGAGAGATTGCAAGAGATATGTCCTCCGATACGGTCATGTCCCGGCTGGTGCAGGGAGATGTGGGCTCTGGAAAAACGATCGTGGCGGTGCTGGCTTTGATGAATGCGGCGCTTAACGGCTTTCAGGCAGCGATGATGGCGCCTACAGAGGTGCTTGCAAGGCAGCACTACGAATCCATCACAAAATATTTTGAAGACTATGGAATACCTGTCAAAACGGTGCTTTTAACCGGCTCTATGACAACGAAGGAAAAGCGCAGGGCATATGACCGGATTGAATGCGGGCTTGCAAAGGTGATCATAGGAACTCATGCGCTGATCCAGAATGCAGTGAATTATGATAATCTGGCTCTTGTCATCACAGACGAGCAGCACAGGTTCGGTGTCAGGCAGCGGGAAACATTTGCGGAAAAAGGAGGCGCGCCCCATGTGCTTGTTATGAGCGCGACGCCCATACCAAGGACGCTTGCGATCATCCTGTACGGCGATCTGGATATCTCTGTCATAGACGAGCTTCCGGCAGACCGGCTGCCCATTAAAAATTGTGTGGTAGATACCGGCTATCGGAAGACGGCGTATCATTTTATGAAAAAACAGATTGCGGAGGGAAGACAGTGCTATGTCATCTGCCCGATGGTGGAAGAAAGTGAGAGTCTGGAAGCAGAAAATGTAACGGATTATGCAACAGCTCTGAAAGAAGAGCTGGGAGAGGGAATTGTAGTCGATCATCTGCACGGAAAGATGAAGCAGAAAGAAAAAGATGCGATTATGGATCGATTTTCACAGAAAGAAAGTCATGTCCTTGTCTCGACCACGGTTATCGAAGTGGGAATCGATGTTCCCAATGCCACGGTGATGCTGATCGAGAATTCCGAGCGTTTTGGTCTTGCGCAGCTTCATCAGTTAAGAGGCCGGGTAGGGCGCGGAAAGCACCAGTCCTACTGTATCTTTATGAGTGGTTCGAAGGCGAAAGAGACAAAGGAAAGGCTTGATATTTTAAATAAAACGAATGACGGTTTTAAGATCGCAAGCGAGGATTTAAGACTTCGCGGACCGGGCGATCTGTTTGGCATTCGTCAGAGCGGCCTTATGAATTTTAAGATCGCAGATGTGTATCAGGATGCGAAGATCCTTAAGATGGCAAATGAAGCAGCAGACTGGCTTTTGAAAACGAATCATGAATGGTTGAAAAAACTTCCAAAATATGAAGAACCTTCTAGTGTAATAATCTGAATCCTCCATATACTATGGTTGTAACAAAACAAAAGGTTACAAAGTTACAAAAAGGAGGAGAGTAAAAATGGCAAATCGTTCATCTAACAGAACAGCCGTACCTGAAGCAAAGGGTGCACTTGACAAATTCAAATACGAGGTTGCAAGCGAACTTGGAGTACCGTTATCAGACGGTTACAACGGAGACCTGACATCCAGACAGAATGGTTCTGTAGGCGGATATATGGTTAAGAAGATGATTGAGCAGCAGGAAAAGCAGATGGCTGGCAAATAACACGTAACATGTGAGAAAAAGCGCCTGACGGCAAATAATAACCGTCGGGCGTTTTTTTCATAGATTGAAGGAAAGTCAGGCCGAAGGAGAGCCGCTGTGAGCGGGATATTATGCGTTCTGGATCAGGACTGTCACGGTAAAGGTATCTTCGGTATAAGAGATATCCAGAGTGCCGTTATATTTTTCCACCATTTCCCGCACATTTGACAGGCCAAGACCGTGGGAAGAAGTATCTTCCTTATCAGACTTTAGCTGTCCATGCTGTTTTGTGATCTCATTATTTTTTGAATTGGCGATTTCATAAGTAAAGTATCCGCTCTCCGTCACCCGGGCCTTTACGGATATACGCCGCTCCTCTGGATTTTCAATCTTTTCAGAAGCTTCGAGAGCATTGTCCAGAGTATTAGCAAAAAGGCAGCACAGACTTATGGCATCGATTCCTATGAGTTTATCAAGGTCGATATGGAAAAAGCAGTCAATGCCCTGTTCAAGCGCCAGATTATATTTGGAATTGAGCACGGCATTGACGATACTGTTTTTACAGAAGACGCGGCTTTGTGCCGTTAGCTGTGCTTCCATGTCTTTCATGTAATGTTCGGCTTCCTCTTTACTCCCGGAGTAGAACAGAGAATGGATGACACTCAGATGATTGTTCATGTCGTGGCGGATTTTCCGGATCTCTGCCTGATTCTGTTCCAGCTCTTTATAATAGCTTTTCTGGAGCTTCAGATTTTTCCGCTCCAGATTCTGCTGGATACTGATGACAAAATATTTTGCGAGAGCAACACAGCCCAGGTTGGTTGCGAAGCATGCAAAGGCAGCGGGCCACATCTTGTAGGTATCCTTGGGCGTAAAATAGATACAGGTCGTGATATTTACTAAGGATGCCAGACAGATGATATCTAAGAGCATCCAGATCTTATCGTTAAACAGCCGCTTCATCTGGCTTAAATATTTTTTGAATATTTTGTAAATGCCCAACCAGATCAGCAGATGCAGGATGGGGTCTGCGAGGGAACAGAAGATATCTATAGCCGTGGACCAGCCAAGCCAGGTGCCTGTCACTCCCAGTATGTCAAGGATCAAGAAGTTCTGACTGACCATCAGCGGATAGAGGACTGCAACAGCGGCCAGTCTTTGCCAGATGCTCCCTTTAAATGCAAGCAGCATCATGACGGCAAGCCAGATGAGATCCAATGTAATATTAAAAAAGTCATTGGGAAAAATAACCATACAGGTACATGTAGTGCAGGAAAAGTAGATAATGATATCCCAGATCCTCCCAAACTGTTTATCTGCGAAGAGGGAGAGGATCCGGAAGACGAAAAAGCCCTGTACAAAGGCCAGTGTATTGTCAAAACAATTTAAAATAAACGATTGATCCATGTCATTCTCCTTTTACTGAAGCAGCAGGCGGGCAAAAGCAATCTCTAATGCCTGGCGGTATGCGCGGCTTACGGGAAAGGTATGCGTTTTGCAGATGCACCCGTCCTTTTCCAAAGCGGTAACAAAATTTAGATTCACCAGATGCCGGTTATGGCACCGGACGAAATAATCTGGAAGGTCTTTCGCCACAGTATCAAGCTTCCCATAAAAATCAAGCTTCTTACCGTCTTCCAGAGAGAGCGCGACCTTTCTTTTATCGCTGGAAAAGGCGACTATTTTTTTCATGGGGACTTTATAGGTCCCGGACTTATTCTCCAGAGTGAAGGACTGTTCCGCGCTTTTTCCAAGCTCCTTCAGCGCCTGCTCCAGTACGCTTTTGATCTTCCGTTCTTCATATGGTTTTAAGATGTAGTGAAAGGCGTGGACCTCATACCCCTGAAATACAAAGTCGGGATACGCTGTCACAAAGATGAGAAGGGTATGGGCATTCTGCCGTCTCAGGGCTTTGGCGGTGTCCATGCCGTTTAAATCTTTCATCTCTATATCTAAAAACAGGATATCAAGCCATTGTGCCTCTGGTTTCCTTATAAAGGTCTCGCCGGAGTCATATTCGAAGATCTGATAGTCTATGCCCATTAGCTGCAGTTTTTGCTCCAGAGAAACGCGAAGGCTTTTTCGCATGGCTGCTTCATCATCACAGATACCGATATTTATCATATAAAAGTCCCCTTCTTTAATATGCTGTATTCAAAAAGCGGTGCAGAGCCGAAAATGCTTATGTATGGGAAACTGCATTTTGATCAGTTCCTGCAGCCAAGGTTATTTTACAGAAGAAATCCGGTTTTGTAAATGCGGTTTTGGTCCTTTCGGTACAAACGTTACAAAATCAATGCCAAACATGACATTTTCCGAACTGCGGTCTGAGAGAGATTTCTCTATAATAGAACCATAACATAAATGCAGGGAGGAGATCATTATGCTGAAGGTAAAGCATTTATCAAAAAGTTATTCATCAGGAAATCAGATATATCCGGTACTGAAGGATGTATCTCTGGAGGTTGGGAAAGGAGAATTTGTGGCCGTCATGGGGCCTTCCGGTTCGGGAAAGACAACGCTTCTTAATTGTATCTCCTGCTTTATTCCTCATGAGGAAGGGGAGATTCTTCTGGCAGATAAGGATATTTCCAATCTGAATGAAAAGCATCTTGCCAGAGTCAGAAACCGTCAGATGGGATTCGTTTTTCAGGATTTCATGCTGTTAGATGGTTTGAGTATTTTTGAAAATATCTGTCTTCCCCAGATCATTGACCATCGTCCGGTGGTGCAGATGGAGGAGAAGGCAAAAAATATCTGCCGGCTTTTCGGTATTGACAAGATCATGGATAAATATCCTGCGGAGGTGTCCGGCGGGGAGAAGCAGCGAACCGCGGTGGCAAGGGCGCTGATGAACCAGCCTTATGTGATTCTGGCGGATGAGCCGACGGGGAATCTTGACAGTAAATCCTGCAAGGCGGTCATCGATGCATTTATGCAGGCAAAAAAGGAAATGGGAGCAACTATATTCATGGTGACTCATGACAGCTTTGCGGCCTCTTTTTGCGACAGGGTGGTCGTATTAAAGGATGGACAGGTATACAGGGAGCTAAAGAGGAAGGGAACCAGACGGGAGTTTATGGATGAGCTTCTTGATACGATACGGACACTGGGAGGTGACGGCGATGACGATGAGTAGCATTACGGCGAAGCTTAGAAGGAAAAATCAGGACCAATACCGTCTGCTTGGAATCTGTATCTTTTTATCCGTGCTTTTAGTCTCTTCGTTTACCATAATGTTTTTCTCGCCCTCCATACAGGAATTTCTGCCGCAGGGCGGGGATACAAGGAAGCTGATGTGGCTGATGCTTGGCGTGGTATCGGTGGGGTGTCTGATCTTCACCCTTTATGGAAGCAGCCTGTTTTTCCGGAAGAAGAGCAGGGAGTTCGGAGTGATGCTGGCTTTGGGGCAGGAAAAAAGGGAGCTTTCCCGTCAGCTTTCGAGGGAGCTTGCCGCGGTCGTGGGGAAATATGTACTTTCCGGCCTGGCGCTTGCCATACCTGTTTCTTATCTGATCTGGAAGTTGTTCCAGATGATGGTGATCAGTACAGAACGGCTGCGCTACAGACTGGGAATCGCGGGAGCGCTTGCAGGACTTCTCTTTGCGGCGGCGCTTTCTGTGTGTATCCTGATTCTGGGGATTCGGTTCATCCGCCGGGCTAATATTATGGATATCTTAAATGCCAACCGGAAGACAGAGATGGTACGGGAGATAAAGCCATGGTATGGAAAAGCGGGAGCGGCCCTCATCGTTGCAGGACTTTTTCTCGCCATGGCAGTTCCGCAGCTGACGGTCCGGCTGTTTAAGCAGGGGATGCCCGGAATGTGGAATTTCACCTATCTGCTGGCACTTTTAGGACTGTATATGGTCATCTTAAGTGCTATCGGCCATTCAAAAAGGGGAAAGCATCCGGAAAAGTACTATAACCATATCATCTCTACCAACTTGATGCGCTTTACCGCAAGACAGACGACCAGAAATATGTGTGTTATCGCTTTGCTTGCGTTTGTGATGGTAACATCGGCCTTCTGGGGAGTGATGTATTATTTCAGCGCCATAGAAGGCGGGATGGATGCGCCTTATGATTATTCTCTGCATTTCCCGGCAAAAGAAGAACAGATCGGACAGGAAGAGATCGAGACGCTGGCAAAAAAATACGATGTGAGTCTCACCGATTATGAAGAGTCTCAGTTATTGAATCTGATCATCCGCTATACGGGAAGGGATATGAATGACCAGAAGCAGTATTTTGACGTGGAGTATGAAAAAATGGCTTCTTTCATATCGGCTTCGAATCTTGAGCGGATCTTGGGGAAATCTGTTTCTCTGAAAGCAGGAGAGTACAAGACGGTCACTGCCGCAGACTTTCGGGAGGCCATCTGGGTAAGTGCGGACTGTCTGGATGAAATTACAGATCCTGTCACGGGAGAGAGCATGAAGCCGGAATTTAAAGGAACGGTGGAGTTCGACAATCTGGCTGTTAACAACAGTCATCCTTTTACTTTTGTTCTGTCCGACGAGGATTATGACAGGTTCGAAAAAGACCTTGCCGATGACTGGAAGGAAGATCACATTTTCTTTAATACAGCGGATGTAATGGAAACATATGGTTTTGCGGATGCGGTGAAGAAGGAATATATCTCTCGGGCGACGTCTCTCTCGAACCATTATGGTCTGTACGATGCCCATGAGGAAGAGCTGGCTTTGGCGGCGGGCAATGAGTACAGCTATGCCGGAGAGCTTGACCTGTCAGCGGATAACCCACAGATTCTGGATGAGTGGAAGTATTCACCTTTTTCCAAAGTGCTGCTGCAGGCGGGGGCTATGGAGCTTACGGCAGTATTTGTGCTCCTTAGTATCTATATCTCCGTCATATCACTGACAGCAGCGGGAATCATGAGCTATGTAAGAAGCATCACGATCGCGGTGGATAATTGCCAGCTTTTTGAAGACTTAAAGCGTCTGGGAGCGAATAATGCTTACAGAGAACGGGCGATCCGGGTACAGCTTCGCAGGATCTTTGCGTACCCTGTGGCAGCAGGATGTACAATAGTTGCTGTATTCTCTCTGTTTCTGACATATTTTAACGATATGAGGATTCAGGTTTTTGAGGTGAAAATGCTGCTGATGGAGGTGTTGCTGATGATAGTGATCGCAGGAGTGATGTATGCAGTGTACCGGGTGGCATATAGTAGAACGAAGCAGATTGTGGGGATTGGGAGATAGGACGCGAATCAGTGAAAACTGTCCGTATCGTCCTGCAAATATGACGTGCCGGATTACTGGGACATTGGTGAAGTGTTTGAACGATTGGTTGAGGATGTATATGAGAAGACGGATGTAATAAAGGGAATCTTTGAGGTGTACCGTTCATGGATGGCAGAGCGGATCTTGAATTTTAACTCCGATCTGTATTACCAATCAAGAGAATATATAGCAGTCTGCAATAAGGAAGGGGAAATTCTGACCTGAAACAAGCGGAAAAAGAGATGCCGAAGAGTTAGTCTTCGGCATCGGTACTTTCTGGTCCATCTTTCCCATCTATAAGATAGTCGTAAGACACATGGAATACTTCTGACAGTGCTTTCAATTCCAGATCTGTGACATATCGTTTATTAGTTTCAATTCTTGTGATCACATTTTTATCCATATCGTATCCGGCAAGCTGCAGCAGGTAGGCTAAATACCGCTGGGAATAATCGTTTCGCCTGCGAAGTTCGATCAACTGCTGGCTGATGAGGTTCTTCTCGCCGGTCTGTGCCCTTGGTCTTGGCATAATTCATCATCCTCCATATGCAAGATTGTTTGTTTGTCTCATTTTTTGCACCATGATTATTGATTTTACCAGTGAAAACATGTAGAATCGGTTGTAAAAGTGAGACGAACAGGTAAAAACTTAATCAGAAAACGATAAGTATCATATGGAGATGTAAATAAGCGGCCGGAGCATGAATAAAAAGGTTACTGTTTAGAGATAATCTGCGAAGAAGGCGTTAATATCCGTTTTGAAAATATGTGCCAGAGCAACAAGCTCGCTGGCTTTGATGTTCATTCGGTTGGTTTCCAGCTTGGCATAAGTACTTTTGGATATAGGAATGCCTGCAAGGTTCAGCTTTGCAACTACCTGCTCTTGTGTCAGGTTATTTTTGTAACGAAGCGTCTGGATGCTTTTTCCAATATTCGGGTCGGGTCTGATTTTTTTGCATGATATGGTCTCCTTTGTAAAATAATGTTTCGCAATAACGAAACTTTGCTTTGATTTTACAGGGTATGTATTTTGCAATGTTTCGTAATAACGTATTATTGCCGGGAAAGAAGGAAACTATGCGCCAAAAGGATATGGAGAGATTTGCTTTTTTATATTTGTGCGGCCAGAGGGACAAAAATCTGCTGGCCGGAGAGGAAAGAATGACATTTCAGGATTTTGACAGACTGGTTTATATTACAGATGTTTTAGGGCTTGACCAGATGAATCTGGAGCTCTGGAATCGTTTTTCGCCGCAGTTTAAGGAGCAGTTTGAGACATTGGAGGGGCTTCTTAAGGAACATTGTAATAGTCTGGGACTCGGAGGATATGAAGATGATATACAGATTCATAATAAGTGGTTCGCGGACTTTTGTGAGAACGCCCCGAGTGACGCGTCAAGAGAGTTTCTGGTAGATATATTTGATGTTTTCCATGAAGAGGAGTAAAATACCGGATGGAGTGTCCGGCGCCGTTTTTGGAATCTGGCTTTTTAGGGTGGGATTTTGGAGAGCGGCAACCTGAAGTTGCGTAATAGAAACTGTATTTTGGTGGCGTGATACCAATAAAAATAGTAAATTTGATGTGAAAGGAGGAGCATGATATGACATTTGGAGAAATAAATAAAAGCTGAGAAGGGAAGCCCACTTGTCATTCGTGATGCGGTGTGGCAGTTTTTTGTTTGTCCAAAGCAGGAAATCTTTCGATTGAAAATTATTATCCAAGACTGCATAAGCGAAATATGTTTGATGTTTTTCATGAAGAGGAGTAAAATGTTTTATATATAAAGTGATGCAGGAGTAAAGAATAAAGTCGGAGGTACAAAAGATGTTGCCGGAGAGTGCGAAAAATAAAATAGAGCAGATATGGCTTGATGTGATAGCGGGAGGCGTCTCGCAGCCTACAGAAGTAATAGAGCAGCTAACGTATCTGATGTTTGCGAAGCAGTTAGATGAGATGGAGGCTGATATTGAGACTTCAGAACTGTTATCAGGGCAGAAACAGGAGCATTTGTTTGGTGAGTCGGATGAAGAACAGGCGGTGCGGTGGAGAAACTTTAGAAAATTGGAGGCAAGGGAGCTTCATGAAGTTTTCTCACAGAAGGTATTCCCTTTTATTAAATCCGTGAATAAGGACAAAGATTCTTCTTTCTCGCGTTTTCTGTCAGATGCGATATTTAAGATCAATGAGCCGCTGGCATTACAGAAAGTAGTTTCGGGATTGGACGATCTGTTTGAGCATGATATTAAGGGTCTGGATATGCAGGGAGATCTGTATGAGCATATGCTGGCAAAACTGAACTCAGCAGGCCGGCTTGGCGCTTTTAGGACGCCGAAGCAGATCAGGGATTTGATGGTGAACCTTATGCAGCCGACGGTTGATATGCTGATCTG
>OFFJ01001968.1_pt1 | contig 13949 bp, 17 predicted proteins | sample 1521261 | NCBI WGS metagenome assembly OFFJ01 (sample SAMEA3504122, study PRJEB24116) | mouse gut metagenome | biome: mouse gut; feature: mouse-associated habitat; material: faeces | place: Denmark | collected 2011 | reverse complement strand
AAGAACTGGCGGAGGATATGGACGGCCTGCAGATGAGCTTCCCCCGGATCAAGATTCCGGCCGGCGGCGCACTGCAGTTCGAGATCCCTTCTGACGACCCGGAAAGCCCGGATTATGCCAAAAACCTGGTGGGAGTTATTCTCTTTAACCACCCCAACAACGCTTACTGGCCGGAGGGCAGCGAGTATGATGACAGCGCCACTCCCCTCTGCTCTTCCGTGGATGCAAAACAGGGGATCGGAGAGCCGGGTGGTTCCTGTGCCGCCTGCGCATTGAACCAGTTTGGCTCGGCCGCAGAGGGGAACGGGAAAGCCTGCAAGAATATGCGTGTGCTTTATCTGCTCCGCAGCGGTGAGTTCATGCCGCTGCAGGTGACTCTGCCGCCCACCAGCTTAAAGCCCTTCCGTGAGTTCATGAACCAGTCCTTTATGCTCCGCCGCCGTGCAACCTACGGCAGCGTGATACAGATCGGGCTCAAAAAAATGAGCAACGGAAAGGACGATTACAGCGTTGCCACCTTCCGCCGTCTGTATGATTTCAGCGGTGAGGAGCTGGCACAGATCCGGCAATATGCAGACGGTTTTAAAGAACAGGTCCGCATGATGCTCCAGCAGCGTGCAACCATCAATGAAACCCAGCATGACGATGGATGTGACTATGGTAACAGCAATATGGAAGTCCTGCCTACAAACGGAGGCGAAAAATTTAATTATGGACGGCCCCTTGACGGGGAACGTGAGGCCCTGCCCGCCTGATCAATGGAACTGATATGGCCGATGCCATATGAAACGTATGGAAAGGATTCTCCCAGTTTATTGCCGGGGGAGTCCTTTTCTCATTTGAAGGAGGAAATTTTTATGAAATGTGAAGTACCTTTAACCCCTGAGCAGCGTTTGTTTGCTGCTGAAAATCATGACTTGGTTTATAAGTTTCTTCATGAAAAGCAGTTATCCATAAATGAGTTCTATGATGTTATAATCTTTGCTTATCTTCGGTCCGTCTGTCGTTTTTTGACAGAACCCAAATTAAAACAGTACTCCTTTGGCACGATTGCCTGGAGTTCAATGAACCGTGCTACATACAACTACTACCGATCTCAAAAAACGCCAAAACATAATGCTGATGTAATCAGCCTGCATATCAAAACCAGTGAAGATGGTTTGCTTTTGGAGGAAACTGTAGCCTCTCCCAATCCCCTCATGCGCCAACTGGAAGAACAGCTGCTCCTGCATGATCTGGCAAAACGGGTATCCAAACAGCAAATGAACATCGTGCATCTGAAGTCCTGTGGCTACAATGACCGTGATATTGCCCGCAATCAGAATACTACCATGAAACGTGTCCAGGAACTTCTGGAAGAGGTACGCAGCGTGCTTCTGGAAATATGCTATGGATAATGCAGATTTACAGTTTAATTTTGAAACAGAATGGAGGCCAGAAAGAATGAGAATGAGATTAAAAATGAAAGCAAAAAAGCACGAAGAAAAGAAAAAAGTAATGCTCTGCGGAATGCTCCTGTGCCCGGTTACTGTCGGAAAACCTGCTGTATTTGCGGCCGAAGGAAATTTCTATCGGACATCCAGCGTTGTTGCACTGCATGAGCAGACCGAAGACAATATCCATTTTGAAACAAAAAATACCCATTATTATCTGTCTATGAGCCCTTTTCCGCTGGCGGCCATGAGTCCGCTCCCTGTGAGACTGGCCACATGTGCGTAAATGGATTCTGAGCAACTGTGGCGGCCGCATTTGTGTCGGCTGCCACATGTTCTGTAAGCACCTTATACAAATTCATATATTCAGATTAAATGGAGAAAACACATGTGTAAAAAAGTTGTGATTATAGAATATGATGATTTTAAGGCAATAACAGTATTATTACATGATGCCCGAATCAATTTAGAAAAAACCAAGGATTCCTTTTTTTAGATGGAAGTTCAAAGAAGAATTGAGGAAGTTGAATCAATCCTTACTAATTCGGATTGAAAACATGAATTTAGTAATACGGATTGCTTGATATTATGGCGAGACAGTAGAAACCAGCGACTGCCTCGCTTTTTTCTTAAAAGAAGCAAAGGAGGTTCTTATGGATTTACTCACTAAATTTGAAACTGTTGAAATGAAAGCAGATACCCGCATCTCAGAATCTGACCGGATATTCTGTGAGGCTCATCAGGCAGCTTATGACAGTGCCAGAACTTCTCTGCCGGAGCTGGAATTTATCTGGAATGATATGCTGGGCCAGCAGAGGGAACTGCTGGCACCGACAGGCACATCTACGGAAACATACCTCGTTTCCTATGATGGCCTGAAGCTTTCTGATACTGTTATCCAACAGCAGCTTCATTCCCTGCATCCCCGGTTCATATGCCAGCTTGTTTCCTATTTCAGCAAGACTTACCACTTTTCCATAGAAGTAAACGATATTATAGATAATCTTGTTCCCCAAAAACCTGCGGACAGATGGGCGGACAATTATAAGGAACTGGATGAAAAATATACAAAGGATCTGGATGAACTGGCACTCCGCTATACAGATGTCCTGGAACAGATTTTCCTACAGACAGGCGGACAGGCCTTTTTCGAGCAGGCCCTGCTTGAACTCAAAGAAAAATGCCGCCAGGCCTTCTCTAACGATGGCAGCGAATATTCACGATTCGAGCAGAAAAAAAGTACCATACAGTTCACCGGCTATGCCTGCAGTTTTCGGGATCGATATGGCGGGGGAGAATGGTCGCTGGCTGACAGAACAAAAAATATCTTACGGGGCATCGCCCATTTTGAAACAGATTCCTTTGATTCTGTTCCCGGAAGTTTATCAAGAGTTCTTAACAGATACGATTCCCCTGACAATCAGTATGAATTCCCCGACTGCGAGAAATTACAGTCCCTGCGGATGTTCAAGAACGGAAGGGTCGATATGAAATTTGCCAGTGAAGCCTGCGCTTCCCAGTTTATAGAGGAATACATGAAAACCATATGTTAAGCGAGGTGATACAAATGAAGTATGCTTACCAGGGGGAATCTATCCCCCAGGATAAACGAAGAACACTGAATGAAAAAGTCCTGTACCTGATCGACAGTAACGGTTGTGACGCCTGCTCCATCAGTCCGGAGGATATCTACAATGCCTATACCGGCGATGGCGGCCTTCATGGCCTGGATCGGGCGAACTACGAGAATTACCATGCATACAGTGAGGCAAAGAAAGAGGCAGAGAACGGACAATTCTTTACACCGCCCCATCTGTGTGAGTTCATAACGGCCTGCCTGAAACTGTCTGAACATGACCTGGTGGCAGACCTTACCTGCGGCACGGGGAATTTTTTTAACTATATCCCCACAGAAGCAAATGCCTACGGATGTGAGTTGGATATAAAAGCTGTAAAAGTAGCAAGGTTTCTTTATCCAGAAGCCACGATTGAGTGTAGGGATATCCGCACCTGCCAGCCGGAGACACGGTTTGACTATGTTCTTGGAAATCCGCCCTTTCATTTAAAATGGTGGACTAAAAGCGGCAGGGATATGCCTTCCCAGATGTATTACTGCCTGAAAGCGGCAGAAGTACTAAAACCACTGGGAATCCTTGCACTGATTGTGCCCCAGTCTTTTTTAGCGGATACCTTTACCGACAACGGACAGATTCGGGAAATGGAGAAGCAGTTCAGTTTCCTTGGACAGGTGCTGCTGCCGGATAATTCGTTCTCTTATCTGGGCGTCAGCCGTTTCCCTACAAAACTACAGTTCTGGCAGAAAAAGACTGCCGACCAGGGATGGAAACCTCATCCGTACCGGACAGAGGCCGACCTCATTCTGGCAGACGGTTTTGATATCCGTAAGACGGCAGAATTAACCCATCAGAAGATGCTGGCCTTTGCCAAATCAGCGCTGGAGAACAACCAGTCCAAAATCCTGTTGGAGCTGGCAAAGACACGCCATACATCCGGTGATTTCAGATACCGGACACAGAAACTTTTATACCACATCAAAACACATCCGGCTACCAGGCCATTGTATGCCAAATGCTGTGAATACCTGCACCGCTTTTACACCCAGCACAAACCGGATGAGATGAGCTATGAACAATGGTGCCGGGTTCAGCTTACAGAGAAAAAGGTACTCACCTGTCTGCAGCAGGCATTAACGAAGCAGAATCCCGTAGTGGAAACAGACACCATCCGCCTTGTCAAGCGCAAAGGGGAGTTCGCCTATAAAGGATACAGTGTCGCTGCCCGCCGGCGGATCAGTAACAGCAAACGTCTGCCCGTGCCAGTCTATCAGGCAGTGCTTGAAAACACCCCGGAATCCTATCCCGGTTATGAACGGCTGCTCCGCAGGAAACGGGCAGAATATGAATCCCAGAACATGCCCTATGCGGAAATGGATGAAGACCTGGCTATCGCTGAGTGGCTGGATGATTTTTCCCTGTGGGATTCTTCGCGTATGGAAGAAATCCGCCTGAATGAAATCCAGAAGCACGATATCAACCTTACTCTCCAGAAACGCTATGCGCTGCTACAATGGGAGCAGGGAAGCGGAAAGACCCTGGCCGGCATCGCAACGGGGCTGTACCGGATGCAGAAGCAGAACGTACACAGCACATGGGTTGTCTCCTCTGCCATTTCCATCCGCAACAACTGGAATGTGGTGCTGGCAAATTATGACCTGCCCTGTGTGTTCGTCAGGCGGCTGGCGGATCTGGAACGTGTCCGCCCCGGAGATTTTGTCCTGCTCACACTGAACAAAGTAAGCGCCTACAAAAAGCACTTACGAAAGCACATGAAACGTCTTCACCAGAACATCCAGCTGATACTGGATGAGAGCGATGAGATTTCCAACCCCGACAGCGCCCGGAGCCAGGCGGTACTCTCCTGTTTCCGCCGCTGCCGGATGAAGCTGCTCACCACGGGCACCAGCACCAGGAACAACATTTCGGAGTTTGCCCCACAGCTGGAGCTGCTTTACAACAACTCCATCAACATGATTTCCTGGAACCAGTATATTTATCACCACAACAAGGACAGCGAGATGGATTCCGAGCCGGATTATGACAACAATCCTTATTTCGGCCAGCCAATCCCTGCCTATAAGAAAGGGTATTCCCTGTTTGCCGCCTCCCATCTTCCGGAAAAGGTAACCGTATTCGGCATGGAGAAGCGCACCCAGGATATCTACAATGCGGATATTCTCAGCGATATTTTAGGAAAGACCGTTATTACAAGGACCTTTGAAGAGGTGTCCTGTAAGGATATCAAACAGATCCATCAAGTGCTGCTCCAGTTCCCACCGGAAGAGAAGGAAGTCTACCAGAAAGCAATCCATGAATTTTATGAAATGCGGAATAATTATTTTTCTTCCACAGGCAATTCCAGAAAGGATTCCATGATGCGCCTGGTCCAGCAGATTATTCTTCTCCTGCGCATCGGCGCCGCCCCTGACACGGTACAGGAATATACGGGGGATACCCCGGTCAAGGTCATGGCCGCCGTTGAAATGGCCGCCGAATGGGAAAATGAGATCATTGCCATCGGAGTACGGCATGTCGCCGTGCTGGAATCTTATGAAAAAGCCCTGCGGGAATACCTGCCGGACCGCCCCCTGTTTGTGGTAACCGGCGCGAATACCAGCTTTGCCAAAAGGCGGGCGCTTCGCCAGACCCTGCAGGACAGCGGGAACGGGATACTTCTCTGCACCCAGCAGAGCCTTCCCTCCAGTGTCAATTTTGATTATGTCAACAAGGTCATCATACCGGAACTGCATTACAACAACTCCGGCATGAGCCAGTTCTATTTCCGGTTCATCCGGTATACCTCAACGGAACACAAGGACATTTATTTCCTCACCTATGCTGGCAGCATCGAATCCAACCTGATGCAGATGGTACTGGCAAAGGAGAAGCTGAACCTGTTTATGAAGGGACAGGACGTGGATCTGGATGAAATTTATGACCGGTTTAGTGTGGACTATGACCTGCTCTCCCTCCTGATGCGTCAGGAACGGGATGAAAATGGGGCGCTTCGTATCCGTTGGGGCGAACAGCGAATTGCATGAAACACCACAGGAACATATTACGATACCCTGAAAACAGGGACGGAACAACGAAAGGAGGATCACAAATGAATTTTCATGAAACAAAAATGGGCAGTATATTCTTCAATCAGCAACTGCCGGAACTCATAGGCGCTCTCCGGGAAATCGCCGCTGTCCTGTCAAAGCCTGCCCCTGCGGCTATACCGCTGGCAGATATGGGAACACCTGATTTTTTACATAATCTCTTTTACGGGAACTATGAACCGGACATCTATGGATGTGTTACAGTTCCCTCCAGACTGGATCAGAACGTAAAGGAAGCAGAAAAAGCCCTGCTTCCAGCCCTGGGCCAGTCCAAAAAGCTTTTTGAACAGTACCAGAGGGCAGTTTCCGAAAGAAACAGCGCTGTAGCAGAACAGTCCTATTGCTGCGGATACCGCACCGCTGTTCAGATGATTGTCAGCGGGTTTGCAATGCCGCCACAGGCAGGAGGTGCGCCGGATGAGCAATGAGAACACTACAAATATGCCGGAACTCCCTAGGGAGATTTATGAGCAAGTACTGGCACACCCGATGGAGATGGACGAATATCTGAAGCAGGAGCTTACACTCTCTTATGTGGATCTAGATGGTTCCCATGATCTGAAAACCTGCTATGGTGACATCCTGAAAACCATTAACGCACTTATGGATTACACCCGTATGCTGGATCTTGTATGTGAACAGTGGAACCTGACAGGTTTTCACAAGGCCACCTATGAATACCAGGCCGGAAAGCTGAGAGAGATTGCGGAGAAATACCAGACGGCCATCGGCTATGATTACGCTGCCGCTGTGGAAAAATGCCGTAAAAAGCAGGCAAAAAAACAGCGTTCTGATGATGTGGGGGAAGATGCCCTGACACTTACCGTCCGCAGACAGCAAAATGCCGCTGAGAAAAGAGCAGATGAAACGAAAGCAGAACAGCCGGAACCCTCAGCGGCAGACAGCAGTTCCCCATATCCTGCAAAAGGCGTCCTGCCTCCCTGGGAAGATGATTTTAATGGAGACTATTTCAAATGATTGGAGGAATCTTATGGAAAACACTGAATTACGAAAAACTCTGGAAGAATATCTTGACCTTTTGAGGAGAAACCTTGCCGTGGCATCCCTGGAAGTGTTGAAAACCAGATACAAGAAGCCCTTTGACGAGTTACGGCACAATATCAGCACTACGGCTACGGCTTATGTAAAACAGATCACATTAGAAAATATCCGTATCCGTGCGGACTTTATGAATGAAGCACAGCCGCTGATCCAGTCAACTATTGACCAGTCCGGCATCCTGAAACAGATTTCTGCCGCCGCTTTTAAGCGCCAGGATATTGCGGAGATCGACCAGCTTGCACTGGCACTGAAAGAGCAGATCCGCCAGGCGCTTATCCCCTTTTATGACAGGCATATCTGCCTGTATCTGGATGAAGAATGTTTTGGGAATCCGCCCAAAGCGCCCAAGTTTTACAATGAGGCAAGCGGCTGTATGTGGAAAAACAACGCATGGACGCCTGCAGAGGTGGAAAAAGGGGTAATCCTTCTTCCGGCTCAGGACAAGCCAAAAACAGCAGCATAAAATGGACACACAGAAAGGAGACCATATGAAAACTTTTGACCTGGAGAAACATGGAACTACCTATAAGATTCAACTGAATGTTACCTCATATATGGAAGGAAATCTTGCTGTCACAATGACTTCCTGGGAAAATGGGGAGCCGGAGCCGTGGAATGTCCTGACGGTCAATCTGGAATCCGTCCGTCCACAGAACTGCGCTTTTATTGATACAAATAATAATGGCGAAGAAATCCTTGCATGGATTATACGGCATGGGTTGGCAATTCCTACCGGTACATATGCACGGAGCGGATTCTGCCAGTACCCGGAATACCGGTTCCGGCCGGAAATCTTGCAGGAAATCGACCCAGAAGGGTATTCTGCGTATCTTGATGACTGGAAGAAAAGATACAGCGCATAAAACCGTTACATGAAAGCAGGGAGAATGTACGATGAAAATTGAATTATACCCTAAGAATATGCTGGAAGCATTATGGAAAGAAGATAAAAAGTGGTTTTCAAACCGTGTCGGGCAGATACCCAAATGCCTCCGCTGTGGAAATCCGCTGGACAGCCAGCTTCTCATCAATCCATTAAGCCGTCATGCTGATATCCTCGTTTGCCACCAATGCGGAACCGATGAAGCCTTTCGGGATGCCGGAAAGGTTGTCCTTCCATTTCAATGCTGGTATGGAATCGAGGATGTAAGATTAAAGGATTTACCTGAAAGCAAAAATCCCGCTCTTACTTCGGACTGTGCTTTTCCTGATGTTTTCCACAATAAGGAAAAGAAGACGTGTAAGATTGCCTGTTCCCGCTCAGATTATGACGGATACAGATGGTGGACTACATGGAACCACTGCCAAAAAGAAGCGACACCCAGGCATCTGACCCAGGAAATCGATCAATTTCAAGCAGCTTTGTTTTGTATGAAAGAGTTTAAAACGCTGGATACCATGCGGCGGTTTTGTATGCTGACAGAACCAACCAGCAGCCCGATGGAATTTAATCTGTATTCAGAAACAAGTTGTTTATATATCTGGCTGCGGATGATCACCCAGTTTCAGAATTATAATCTCTATGTACATTATTATAGAAAATAGCTGTTTTCAGACAGCCAGGGTATAAATTACCCTTTTGGGAAAAGCACCGAGCCTGTTGCCCGGTGCTTTTCTCTGATATCCTTGCTCCATAACCAGTACAGCAGCGAATAAATAATGGCAAATTAAATCGTTAAAGGTATTTCCGCATATGTCCACTTGAATAGATGCGCCGCAAGGTTATACTATTATATTAAGGCTTACCTGATCAAGAACGGTCATCCCCCGCGGTACGGTCTTGATGTCTTCCGAAAAGTTATGAAACAGGTTGAAAATATGGCAAATGTTCTTTGAATTAAAAAATAAATTTTTCTGTCACACAGAGGGAACGATACAGTCTAATTAAACATACGGAGAAAATTTTGCACAGGAGTGCCGCAAAATTTATGCACAGGAATGAAAAGATTTTCTGTAAACCTTCTGTTACAAATCTCATTCGCATTTCAGAAAAGAGGACCTATAAATCCATTTACCAACGAAGAATTACTGGAACTGATTCAAAAAGCCACCGCGGGAGACAAGCCGTCCCTTGAGACGGTAATGCTCAGTGTACAGGATCTGGTATTCAACCTGTCCCTCCGGATGCTGGGGACCTTTCCGGATGCGGAGGATGCCTCTCAGGACATTCTCTTAAAGGTCATGTCCCATCTGTCATCCTTTAAAGGGGGGAGTTCCTTCTCCACCTGAGTATTCCGTATTGCGGTTAATCACCTCAAGGACTACAAAAAGCATATGTTTGCCCGGTTTCCTTTAAGATTTGAATTCTATGGGGATGACATCAAAAATGCTAGGACAGAGGATGTACCGGATTTGACCCAGAATGTGGAGCAGGCAATCCTCGTGGAAGAATTGAAGCTGTCCTGTACCAATGTGATGCTGCAGTGCCTGGATACCGAGAGCCGCTGTATTTTCATTCTTGGAACCATGTTCCATGTGGACAGCCGCATTGCCGGGGATATCCTGGGCATCACGCCGGAGGCCTACCGCCAGCGTCTGTCAAGGGTGCGTAAAAAGATGGCGGATTTTCTGGGGGAATACGGGAAGGAAAACTGCCGCTGTGCAGACAGGGTGAACTATGCCATTCAGAGTCATCGGATCAATCCCGCGCAGCTTTATTTCCAGCCAGCAAGGCAGAATACAAAGAGGCAAATGCCCAGTTTGAGGCGCTGGTGCAGGGGTTGGTTTTGCAGATTGGAAAATTTGACAGAAGCATTTTGCCCGGAGAGGCGAAAGAGCTGACTTTTAAGCTGGTGAGGGATACCCGTTTCAGCCATGACAAGTCACCTTATAACCCGGCATTCCAGGCGCATATCGGCCTTGGGGGGAAACTGCCTGTGCCGGTCGGATACTATCTGATGATCAAACCAGGGGGACAGTCCTTCTTTGGCGGTGGGCTGTTTGCGGCTTCGTTTAAAGATGCCACTTCCATGATCCGGAACCATATTGCGGCAAATGGCGGAGAATGGGAGAGTATCCTTCATAATCCTGAGTTCCAGAAGGAGTTTTCCGTGCAGGAAACCGCACTGAAAAATGGCCCGCCGGTTATGACAGAGAGCAGCCGCAAGCGGAGTTTTTGAAGTTTAGAAGCTGGTATCTGGAATATCCGGTCAGTGATGATATGGTCGCTGACGGGGAACGGTTTCTGGCAGAGGCAGTACGGCTGTTTCAGATTATGAAACCCTTCAATGATTTTCTTAACCAGGCATTGAAAGATTTTCAGATGCCTGCAAGATAAAGGGATTTTTTTATAGAGGTGATTCATAATGATATTGGTGACCGGGTTCTCCCAGTCACCAATATCATTCCCAAATCATAAATTGTACTGCATTCGGCTGGTAAGATTATTTTTTAAGAGCCGCCTGGTAAAGGAAAAGATTTCGGTGATTCCCTCCTTTCTCTGGCATTCTCTGACAGAAGGGCACACAGTTGTTTGATTGCATAAATCGGGACTCAGCTTAATTCATAAAGAACCTTATCATAATTCTTTACAAAATACCTTATATTGGTTCTTCCCTTCTGTATAATCGTATGTCCTTCTGCCTCCAGCTTTTCTTTTTGCGCCTTAATGCCGCCGGGATATTTAGAATTCAATTCACCATTGGCTTTTAAAGTCCTCCAATAAGGGGTTTCATCATCTGAACGCTGGTAACTCGCCCATGCTGCAATCGATGTAAAAATTCCCGCCGTAATCGGCTCTGTAAAATCTGCTCCATTTTGTTTGGCAAAGTATTCGCGAATCTTTCCAACTGTGATTACTTTTCCATACGGGATTTTTTTCATTGCCTTATCGTATTCAATCGGCGGTGCAAAGTACATTTTATTTCCGCCATATTTTTCAATACTCTTTTCATCAGTGATTATTTGAAACTTTGGCATATCTTTACTGTCATGCAGCATAGCATTAAAATCCTTTTTATCTTCATTCGCCATATTCGATACCTCCTGTTTTTATTTTAATCATTCCCACTGTTTTATGCAATGAGGCTGTTTTTGAAATTATAGGGAAATTATACATATAAAATCGTTATATTACATCAAAAAGCTGCCCTGTATCTGTGGACAGCTTTCTGCGTAATATGATGACATGTTACATCCTGAACCGGACAATACACTTCAACAGTATAATACAAAGCTCCTGGTACAAATCTTCATCAAATCTGCCATTGATAATCGCATATTTAATCAAAAGCGGTTTATACATCTCCAATATCGCTATGACTGCTGGCTCTCTTCCAGCCTTCGCCTGCAAAAGCATTTCCTTAAAATTCATTTTTCATCACCTCTATCTTCTTTTTGACCTTCTGTATAACACGATAGTAAACAGCCGCTACGCCTTTATAAGCCAGCCCCGTTTCCTCCGCAAGCATTTCAAAGCTTTTCCCGTCTAATGCCCTTTCAAGAAATATGTACCGTTCCCGCTCACTAAGTTCCTTCAGTGCCTGGAGAAGCGCACTGTCCTCCAGCTGCATGAGAACAGGAAGTCCAAGAAGCATGTCCTGCTCTATGCTGTATTCCGGCATAAATGGAAAATCTTCGGTCAGGCTTTCTATCTGCTGGCGTCTGTCTATCTGCTGTATATAATCATTTCTATGGCGTTTCACTGCAGTTGCCAGATATGCTGTAAACTGATTCTGTATAATCTCTGTTTCACTTTTTCCGTTGTTCTTCTGCCACATGGCTTTTCCTCCTTTAATTCCAGACTTTTGGCTACAAAAATCCAAAATCGTAGGAGACCGGCAGCGGGGATGTTTAAAATATACTTTTTCTGCTATCCTTTTAATCCTCCCTTTTACACCTTGAATTGTTCAAGATGTGAAAGGTGGTCCACGGATAGCAGTAAGAAGCACCTCCCGTATTGTCTTTTTCCATACATCAGAAAAAGGATTATTATCCGGCACATGACCAAAATAATCATCCTTTTTTCTCATTTTTACATTTATCTTTAAAAAGTAGCGTACCAAACTACCATTGCAAGTATAATCGTCCTTATAACAAGATGCGATTTTTTTAACAGAATTTTCCCACCGGCATCCGGCTTATATCTACTTTTCAATATGACCATGCGCCTTTCCCATGGTCAAAAAAAGCACCCAAATAGATCTCTGATGAACCATGTTTTTTTTGTTCACCAGAAATCTGGATGCTTAGTAGTCTTATACGCTACTATATAGAGATGTCTATACCATTTTTACTTTTAAAAGGTATGCCATTACACTACTAACAAGGAGGTGACGACAATGTCTCTATCAATCAAGGATGCCCAGGTTTTCAAAAACGCACTGAAAGCTGCCAGGGCAAAGAAACGTCTGACACAGGCTACATGCGCAGAACTCCTTGGCCATTCTCTTTCCTTCCAGAAAGATTTGGAGCGCTGCCGCTGTTCCCCCAGTATTGAAGGTTTTTACCATATCTGCAGAACGCTGAATATATCTGCGGATGACTGTATCTTCTCAGACAGTCACAAAACGGACTCTACATACCATGAATTGCTGCGGCTTCTTTCTCAATGTGACGAGAAAGACCTGTCCGTATTACTTGCCACCGCCACGGCTCTGGCAGGAACTGACAGAAGCGCAGAGGTAACAGAAGCTCTGTAAATGGAATTCTTATGCCACAAGGCAGAAAAAAGCCAGCAGTACAGATAGTCTATCTGTACCGCCGGCTTTTCTTTTCTGCCCTATTATATTTGTCACAGTCAGTTCCACAAACAGAGGATTGTATATTTCACTTTAACCGCCCATTACGGCTTAATAACAGTATAAACCCGTTGACCGATTCAAAGAAGATGTCAAATTAATTCTTAGTTTTCCTTTTGAGAAGTAATGGAACAACAACGATTTTGATATTCCTCCGGCATCTGCAATTTTTAATATAGAGGCTTCCTTATAACCATTTTGGAAAAACACCTGTCCCTTCCGTGCGGCGTTCTCCTATCTGATTCCCTCAAGCATTTCTGAAACAAATTGATATGACTGCTGTACTGCCTTATCATAATTCCTGTTGATTGCCTCCTGCCCGGCCTCTTTATCATTATCGGAAATGGAACGGATCGCAATAAACGGAATCTTGTTCAGATAACAGACATGGGCTACGGCTGCAGTTTCCATATCAATGCACAGTGCATCCGGATGAATCGGCTCCATATATCTGTCTCCTGTTGTCGCAACCCCAAAATGTATTTTCCGTCCTATCCTTCCGGCTACTTCCTTTGCCAGTGCAGTCAATCCATCATCTGCATAAAATACCGGCGCTTTCATCACCGGAAAATCTGTGTATATCTCATTATCCGTATCGTGGAATGAAGATGCGGTACATACCACTGTGTCAAATATCTTCACCTCTTTTCTCATCCCGCCTGCTATTCCTGAAAAAATAATTGCATCCACATCATATCTGTCGATTAAAAGCTGTGCCGTAATGGATGCGTTAATCTTTCCACAGCCAGAACAAACTGCCGTTGTGCATATATCCTTTATTGTGCCGTCATGAAACGAATGCATTGCACATTCATCCGTTTTCCTGATCTGCATAACGGACAGGTATGGGACAAGTTCCCTGGCCGTTGCACACATAATCCCAATTTTACTTTCTGTACCCCAATCTTTATTCATAGTCTGCTCCTTTATCACTCATTGTCCTTATTCATCTGCCCCTGTGATTTCAGCAATCAAACGCCTGCGTCCCTCCTGCATCCGCTTTTCGGCATTTTCAAACCAGTTTTCTTCCGCATA
>OFFJ01001966.1_pt1 | contig 13951 bp, 9 predicted proteins | sample 1521261 | NCBI WGS metagenome assembly OFFJ01 (sample SAMEA3504122, study PRJEB24116) | mouse gut metagenome | biome: mouse gut; feature: mouse-associated habitat; material: faeces | place: Denmark | collected 2011 | reverse complement strand
TTAAGTCGTCTTTTGGATTTCTAAAGAAAAATCTACTATTTGTTAATTCTGCTATATCTTTTATAACTATTCTTTCTTTAATTTCTTTTGTTAGCATCCTGACATATTTTGAATCCAATATCATTTAATAACATGGAGTTTGTTACTTTTATCCATATATACAAGAAATCCATTTCCGACCGACATTCCCTGTAATGCATAAGATGCCTCTTTTTCCCATATTTCCGACACCCTACCATCCTTATATTGATAGCATAATCCCTTTCCCGAACCACCATCTATTATATAATAAATATAATAAGTTTCTTCATTTTCCCGGCTTACAACAGGGGATGCATAGACAGGCTCAGGATTCTGTATCGTGCTTACTTTTTGGAAAATTCCATCCGTGGCAGATACAACATCAATACCTCCACTTCTTTCATTGCTGTCCTGCTTTGTATAAAAACCGACAAAACAATAATTTCCAACAACTGTAGGCGTAGAGCAACTGTTCCCTGAAAGCTTCACAAATTCCAACTTCGGTTTTTCATCCATAAGAGACGCTGTTTCGGCCCACCACAGATATCCATTCTGGCTTGTAAAAAAAATATAAGCATTCCATTTACAAATACTTGAACGCACTCCGCCGGCCTGTTCCACATAATCATTAAGATGAATTGTTTTTACAGGATTTCCGCCGCTGCTTGAAAAACTATCGTTCTTATCCATCAGATACAGGTTTCCCAATTCGCTTCCACATATGAAATAAGCCTTTCCACCAGTTTCAATTTCCGTAATGCCAGCCCAATAGAAACTGTCTCCACTTGCCGGATTGCAGCGCGATAATTTAAACTGGCTTATAAAAAATTTGAAGTAACAGCCATCCGCATCATAATTTCCAAAATACACCGAACCATCAAACTGCTTTAAAGGAGTGTCTGCTTCACCCCTGCTTGTCAGGAGGCGAGTAACCGCCGGATTTCCTGTAATATTGCGTATCCGGCAAAGTTCCCAATTAGGGATCAAAATCTGAATATTAGCGGAAATATTTTCGCCAGTGTTATTGTGCAGGGTAACTGTAACCATATATATGCCAGAATAAATCATTTCCTGCGATTCTGTTTCATCTGTGTTAAGGGTAATAATAAATTCGCCCTCTTCTGAACCCGCATTAAACGCATAGGAGTTAGAATCAGAGGTTAGCACAACTTCCGCTGAATAATCATTATGTTTAAGGCTCACTAATCCGGTAGAAATTTTTAAAACATGGTACTGGCCAGCCAGATTAACATTCCTGACATCCAGAGTGTCAGATGCCCCTGCTGCAACTGCTATAGGGTAATTGAAAGTTCCAAACACATTATTATACTGGTTCGATGCGGCATAAATAGTATCCCCATACCGTTCATCTTCCACAATTATGGGAGTAGACAATTGGGATGCTGCACCAATGCTTTTATATAACTGTCTATCCCAGAGTATAATTTCAGATTCATCTAAGACATAGGCTCTCATATGTATTCCATCGTTTGGGCTGCTGTATTGAACAAAGATATAATTCTTTCCATCTTTTTCATATGTAAGGGCTTCTCCGCCAATATCTCCATAAATGCCGCCTGAGGAAATGGGCGCTGTTATTTCCGACACATACTTCCGCATCAGATTATAATTAGCTTCAAAGACGCCATTATTATTGGCATTTCCCTGAAAAGCAGGCCAGCTAATTGAGTTACCTGCAATGATTTTCTGTCCTTCAAAAAAGCGGGAACCGGAATCATCCTTTATGATTTTTGAAAAATACATTTCCCAGAGAATATTGCATTCCTCCGGCTGGTATATATGAGGGCAGTCTGCCACCGATGAGTATCTGAAAATTGGAATTTCATCAACCCCATTTGTCCATGTGCGGGTAAAATATCTGTTCCCTTCATATGCAGTTTTATGTATGTCAGAAATGAAACTATCCCTGTTGGACCAATAGCTCACGCATAAATAATTCCAGTTTCCCTTGAAAAACGCATCGGCATTAAGCGCGTCATACCTTCCCATAAATACCCAGACGGGCAAAGGATTTTCCAAAACCGGATCAGCCATAGGTGTGTTCGGGATTGAACCCATCGTATACCCAGAAGGGCCGATGGCCGTGAAACTCTCCGGTACATCTAATCCTAAACGCCACGTCATCCCTGCCCCGTTTGAATGCCCGGTAGCAAATATCTTTTTGTCATCAATCGGATAATTTTGTTCCGTTATTTCTATAACCTTTTTAATGAACGAAACATCATTGGGTGCATCATCGGGAGAAACCGTATATTGGTTCCAAATCGGAACCGGAATCCAATTCATTGCAGATAGTGGACACGGATATGCCATCGGGAATACGACAATAAGGCCGTATGCCTCAGCCGCATCATTCCATCTGGAATCGCCGATAAAAGCCGCCGCATCATTGGAACCGCCATGCATTCCAATAATCAGAGGATACTTGTTGTCGGGATTAAAACCGGTTGGAATGTATGTCCACCAACGTCTCAAAAATCCGTCTACCATCTTCTCTGTAAAAAAGAAACCGGTAGTTCCATTATTGACAAGCGGGATACGCCATCTCAATTCACCGCCAGGAACGAAATCAAACCTTTGAACAGGGTACAAAAACTTGTTGTAAATAATCTCTTCTGTAATGCCCCGTCCTTTTGTAATCCAAACCCTTGCCGCTTCATTTTCATAGCATTCATCCGCGTAGTCATTTGCTCCTAAATTGACAGCATTATCCGCACTGATCCAGTGGGCTTTTAATGTATCATTGCCAGAACCGTTTTCAGTAGATATCATCCATACAGGGACCGGGATTTTGTTATTGGGTAGTCCTATGGTTTGCTTCCCATCGGTATTTTGAGACTGCTCGAAGGGGAATGATAACTGCTCTCCAAAAATGTTTATAATAGACGGCGACACTTCTTCTCCGTTAATACTTACCAATCCTGCAAATAATTGAGGCCACAGTAAAGCCATTTTATGAACGGCGCTGCCCCCTTCCCTGTATCCCACCCAGTAAAGAGACCTCTCGTCTAAATCGAAAGCTGCCGTAACTGTCCTGAATTTTTTATTGATTGTATTCCACACCTCATAAAGAAACATCTCATCAAATCTTGCCATAGGAGAATTGCTCAAATTCCAGCTGCCTGCCTCATACGGTTCTGCAATCACCAATGCAACTCCATGAGCATCTGCAACTGCAACCCAATTTGCACCATATGTGCTTCCGTAAAAGTTTTCCGCCGAAGCTCCGTTTGGCGTCAGTATTACAACAGCAGACGAACATGGCTCGAACGTTTCAGGAATATATACCGTATATCTCCCGGGAATTGTTTTATCTGATGGTGATTGGTTATGGAAGACGCCTTGGACAGGAGGCGCATATGGATTAGCCGGATATTCATTATTCTTCATATTGATTTCCTCTCATATTGTTTTATGGGGAACGTCATAAAGAAAAATTTATGACGTTCCCCACAGATGCTTTACGGTAAAATAATGTCATTCTTAATTGGCAGTTTTTCATCCAAAGCCTTCTTTAAAGCCAAATCCCAAAAATCCCACTCATGCGCATACCCCGGAACCTCCTCATAATCCACATCATAGCCATATTCGGATAGCAAATCACGGGAAGCATATGCGAAGTAACGGATAAAATCATCTCCTCCACAAGTCATGAACAGCTTTGGTAATGCCTCCCCATCCATAGCCTTCTTCTTTGCCGTAACAAACAATTCATCATCCGGATCCGCAAATTTTATTCCCTGCTTTGCAAGTGCCTGTGCATCTACAGCAAAATCTGTCCGGCCATCATCCCCAGCGCTTTGCGACACCACAGACATAATATTTGTCGTGTCCATTCCGCCGCCTGACATAATCAATGCAGCGGCACATCTGTCTGCCCCGTAAACAGCCCACTTCGTAGCGGCCATGGAACCCATGGAAAGCCCTCCAACAAAAGTATCCTCGCGCCTGCCAGAAATGGGAAACATGGACGTACATACTCTGGGTAATTCCTCAAATATGTAATCCCAGTATTTTGCAGGCCAGGGAAGCGTACCGTCAGGCTGATTAATATAGCTTGAATTATAACCTGCCGGCATAACGACAGCAATCTTATGCTCATCAGCATACCTCATGATATTTGAGAAATTCAGGTAATCTGAGTCATCTCCTGTGCCTCCGTGGAATAAATACAGAACCTGAAATTTAGAGCCCGGCACATAGCTCTCTGCTTTCCCGTTTGCACTGTCAAAGAGCGTCCATGAAGGAAGAATCATGGTTACATTTGTCTGCTGCATCAATGTCTGTGATAAAAAATTGAATTTAACTAACATTTTGTCTCCTTTCACTTGAATAAATCATTTACTAAAATTTTAAATCTGCGGCTGTTCCATATTTTTCCTTTAAAAACTTTTCAGCATCCCCCCTTGATATCTTTTTGTTGTTATATTGAGCCATAACCTGTACATCCGTGGTTCTCAATTTATAGAAACGCAGCATCCCCACAGCTAAAATCATACCTACGGCAGGACAAAGCGTGTAAAGAATCCAAACCCCATTTGTGACAACTGCTGGCTGTACGGCTCCTTCACCTGCCACAAATCCGAAGCCTGCCAGCAACAGCATTGCAATCGGGCCGCTGATTGAACCAACCAGCTTTGAGAAAAACGTCTGCACTGACGCAGCCATTCCTTCCGCGCGCTCCCCTGTATGGTAGGTTCCATACTCAATACAATCAGGGGTAAATGTAAATAGTAAGATATTGTTAGCCCCTGGATAAAAACCCTGGATAAATACAATGGAAAAAAATACTGTCAAATTTGAATACCCGACAAAAAATAGTATGATACCAATTATGGATGCGATAATATTGCTTGCTATATAAACCATATACTTATCAAACTTTTTTATGATAAACGGAATCACTATGCCGGAAATCAAAAGCGGAAACAGGGATAACAGGCTGATAACAGATGCCAGATCCTGATTATCCAGGCAAATGCGGGCTAAATAAATTTGAATGTATTGTGCAAAATTCAGCAAACCGCTCATCAGCAATGCCCCATAGAATATAAGCAAATATTTATTCTTTATGACATAATTTATCATCTGCTTTAACGTGACGGACTTCTCACTCCTCACGATATGTCGCTCCTTCCCGTTTATAAGCAGCGGAAGCATTGCCATACATGCCACAACTGTGAACATAATTCCCAAAGGAAGCCACCCTAAGCGGGATTGGAGTACAGGTATTGCCACGCTTGAAACCGTCACACCCACCATGGCAAAAAAACGTCCTGTCGTGAGCAGTTGATTTCTCTCCTTAACATCATCCGTCATGGAAGTAGGCAGGACAAAAATCGGCACATCGCATAAGGTATAAGACATGCTCCATGCTACATAGGCAGCCGTTGCCCAGATAACTTTTACGGTTGCAGTTCCATGACCCGGAAGCAAAAAGAAGAATACGGAACTGACCGTAATCAGCGGAAATGAAATGCGGAGCCATGGCAAAAACCGTCCGGATTTAAAGTGAACCTTATCAATGATGACCCCGAGTATGGGGTCATTTACCGCATCCCATACTTTTGTGAACAACATGATTACGGCAATAGACGTGGCCGTAATGCCCACATCTGAAAAAAAAGTCTGCATATTGATGGCAACCAGACCATAAAATATGTTCTGTCCAAGAAAAAACATCCAGTAACTTATCCGTTCTTTCTTTTGCAGATTCGCATCCCCCTGCTTTGTACTCTTCATGATTATATCCTCCACTATAAAACCTGAACCTCATATCAACGTAAATTTAAGAAAATCAATCTTTCCACAACCCTCATATACAAAATATAAAGCCGCCTTTCCATCAGGAATCCTGACCGCCATTCTGTATTTCACCCATTTTCTCGAAGGCATGACCTTTGTCTCCCCTGCCGGTTCATCCTCCCCGCTAATCTTTACAATCATTTTTCCTCTCGCAATTCCCCTGACCACAATTTCAATTTCACGAATATCCCTGAAATCAAAATAGCGGTATACTGCCGTCATACCCTTTTTTCCATTTGTAATATACTGTACCGGTTTATTACAGGACGCTTCAGGTACATAATCCGGTCCGTCCTGCGTCAGATAAGGATGCCGGTTTCCCATTGCCAGAGGGTGGGAAATAGCCGGTTTATACCTTCCATAAAGATTACATACCATCCCGGCAGGATAGCTTCCCTTTCCGGCAAGCGGCATACCGTTCAATCCCTGTGATGTCATTTCCACCTGCGGTATGCTTCCATCCGGCAGAATCCTGATTTTTTCCGCACATCCCTGTCTGGAAAACATGGTGCGGTTTGTCTGCCTGTGATAAAAGAGATACCATTGTCCGTCAATCTTCTCCATACCGCCATGATTATTCCCATAACAGTTTTTTGCTTCATCCTGTGAGCCTTCGAATATGTCACAATTACTGATAAGCACCCCTCCAAAGGAAAATCCCCTGTCCGGATAATCGCTTACCGCATAACACAATTCGTGGAGCTTTACGGAAGAATAAACAAGATAATACCTGTTTTCAATCTTCCGTATGGAACTTGCTTCAAAAAATTCATGTCCTTCAAATCCGGTTCCATCCGCCTCCCCTAAAACAGGCAAAAGCTTAACCGGCTCTGTTTTTATTGTAAGCATATCCTCTTCTAACTGCATTACCACGGAAGCCTTTGGCTCTTTCCCAATCTCACGTCCTGTCCTTGGTCCATTGCCCGAATAAAGATAAATCTTTCCATCCGAATCCATAAAAATGCCGGGGTCGAACTGAATAGTATCACCCTGTCTTTCGCCTACAAACTCCCCGTTTTTGTCCTGCACAATCCCTAAAAACTCATACCTGCCTGCCGGGGTATCGCAGACAGCTACCCCGATTGACCGGATTGTATCATCCGGGCAGTAATAGAGATAATATCTTCCATCCCTGCCCCGAACCACATCGGGAGCCCATAATTCATGGTCTCCCCCTGCCATCCTGGGGTCCTGTGTCTTTTTATAGATCACCCCCTCATACCGCCAGTCGTGCAGGGCATGAACAGGGGCAGAATAACATATATAATCATTCATGCAAAACTTCTTTCCCCCAAACCTGTCATGGCTTCCATACAGATAAATTCTGTCCCCAAACACATGCGGTTCCCCATCCGGCACATATTCATATTCCGGTAAATACGGATTCCAAATCTGTTTTTTTCCCATCCCTATTCCATCCATAGAATCACATCCTTCAAAATACCAATGGGCTGCCAGTTCTTTTTATTACATTTCCTCTCCCTCTCCAACGTTGTTGCCACCTCAATCCGCAGCCTATTCCCACCTTCTGTAAGCCTGTCTGTAATGTCATAGTAAAAAGGCGGCAGAACCTGAATCCCTGCACTGACTCCATTCAGAAATACTTCCACACTCTCTCCGGCATCCGGTATCTCCAGCACAACTCTTGATGCATCCGGTTTATCCAGCGTACACTCATAGGCAATAAACCCTGAAAACCCAGGGTATTTCTCTCCTATATTGCCGAATTCTTTCAGTTCCTTCCACTCTGAAAAGTCAGGATATCCGGCTGCCCTGCAAAGGGAATAGTTCCAATGGCCGGATAAGACTTTTTTGTTTCGGGGAAGACAAAATGCCTGTGAAAGCCGCTCCTTTTTTCCCACGGCTATCACCTTCCCTTCCCCGGCTTTCATGTCAAGAAAGATACAGGTTTTCCCGCCCTCCTGCCTGTAAGAAAGCTCCTGCACCTGATTTTCCCATGGGTCATAGGAATAGCAGTCATCAAGTGCCGGAACAGATAACATTCCATGATAAGGACAGGAATCTTCATTGACGAGATAATAGATTTCTTCTTCCCCTTTATAATGGTAAATCCTGATTCGTCCTGATTCCGGCAAAATCCCGGCTTCCCCATGCACCTCGTTCTGCAGCTCCCCAAGAGACATTACCTCACACCGGTATATATTTGACGGCAGGCACATCCCCTTTTGTGTTCCTTCGGGATAAGCTTCCAGAAAAATAATCCGGCATCCGGCCTTCTCCGCCTCGGAAAGCCCTTCTGCCAGAGCTTCCGCCAGGAACTGGGAATAAGGAACAATTATCGTTTTATATACATTTCCATTTACCGTAAGCGTCTGCCTGCCGACAGATGCCTGATAGCGTCCCCTTTCCCCAAACACGTCTGACGGAATGATATGAAAATCTACCTGACGCTCTGCAAGCGCCCTTGCCGGTTTCTGCGTCAGCATACACTTTCCCATCCATTCCGCCTCGCCATGATAGATAATTGCCGTATCAACCACCGGACATCCTCCGGAAATAAGCGCACATATCCTGTTCATATAAAGCATCAGCTTTCCAAAATGGCGGTACTGGGGATTGTTCCCGTTTGCATAGAAATGGGGCGGACAGTCTTTATCCGGATACTCCTTCGGGCTGAAAGCATGGGGTACAAAATTGTTCACTCCCCTCACCATAAAATGGTCAGCCAGATATTTTTCCAGCCTTACGCCCTCACTCCATCCATAATTGCCAAAAATCTCACACATACAGCGTCCTCTTTTTACAGGGTCGATTGCCCCGTAAGACGCTCCCAGCTTTCCAAGCATGAAGTGGTAAAACTCCCCATCACGCCCGCCGGTTATTTTAGTAATCCCTTCCGCCAGGGCATCCTCCTTCTGCGGCAGCACCTGTCCGCCGATATCGTCAATTCCCGCCATATGCTGCCCGGCAAGCCCTCTGAAATAATGCCCCAGGCTTGCCCCTGTCCTTGCATGCTGATTATTGTCTTCAATGATATGTCCTATATATTCTACCCCATGCTCCCCGCACCAGCTGCCAATCTGCCTGGAAAAATTCTCTTCCACCAGACGGGTAATCAAATCCATATACAGATACCGGACTTTTGCCCTCTCCCCTTCGCCTCCCTCATTTTCCCAAAGCAGCGAAAGACGTTCTATCCAGTTTTCTCCCAAAAGATGCGGGAGTTTTCTCTCCACCTCCCTGCTCCATGGCAAATCCTGATCCTGCCCCAGATAAGTATCCGTTTTAAAATAAACACCGTTTCCAAGTTCGGGCTCGTCAGAAAAAAAACCGGCAATCGTCTTCCCAAAGTCCTCCTTATAATGCTCCCAATGCTTTTCATATACCGCATCAATCAAAACCCGGCAGGATTCCTTATCCAGCATATTCATGTAGGAACGGTGAATCCCGGCATTTCTGGTAAGGAACGTGACATAGAGTTTCTGTGCGCCTTCCGGTATCTTAGCTATCAGCTTCTTTCCGTCTTTTTCCCACTCTGCTTTTACCGGATTTCCATTTACCATTGCCGTAACACCCAGCAGCCTGCCATCATGAAACGTGATCTTATGGTTTCCGTTCAGGCGGCTCATCATACTCCCCATAGGCGTCGTGGGTATTTTACCCATAATCCGTTCCAGATTGCCCCTGAAATATTTCTGCCCGTCCTTCACCGCATATTTCCGGCTGTAAACGCTCTGCCTGCGCAGCTTATCCGGCGCTGACAGAAGCGCTCCGTTCGCATATCCCGTAGGAAAATGGCTGTCATCCAGAATCCAGACCTTCATCCTGCGCTTTCTTGCTTCCTCCAAAATTATGTCCATGTCATGCCACCAGCCGGGACCGCAAAAATCCTTGTGCCCCCTGCTCTCAACACAGACTGCCCCTACATTGCAGTCCTGTATCACCCCCATATATTCCCGCAGTTTCTCTTCCGTCTCCCCATGCTGCCAGAAAAACGGAAATATATGGTTATCTTTCTGCCCCGCAAGGAGCTGTTCTATCGTCATATGCCATTATCCTTTCTACACTTGGATTCGCCACGAGAATGCCCGTATTACAGGCATTCTCCGACATAAAAAATCATCCGTTTTACACATTCGCCCTGTGTGCTGCCAAATCGCTCTCTATCTGCGGAAGCTGATTATCCAGCCGGCCGTAGAACCATGTCAGTATACCGACTACAGCATACATCAGCGCAGGCACAATCCCCATAGCCAGACGGATTGTCATGATTGCTGAATCTGTCTGTACCTGTGCGCCTCCCACATAGCCGGATAAATCCAACATCACGCCTAACACCAGACCTCCAATCCCATTCCCGCATTTTGTGATAAAGTTCCTAAAGCTCGCAAAAGAACCTTCCAGACGGGGCAACTTTTTCCACTCGTTATAATTACAGCAGTCAAGTATCTGCAGGTCAACCAGAAATGTAATAGGAAGAACCCCTATTCCTCCAATCAGAGAAGCCACGACAAGTACCGGAATACTTGCCCCTGCCAGAAAAAGCCCAACCGCTCCTGCAACCTGCAGGGCAGTTCCAATCAGGATTAAACGGCTCTTAGTCATTTTTTTCAGCAGAGCCGGAACAATGAACATCAATGGTATCACAAAAATGCTGATTGCCATCATCATACCCATAATCTCTACATTGCCGACCACGTAGGTATAAAAATAAGTTCCTACCCCCATGGATGTAACGGTTCCCTCCAGCATCTGGCAAAGCGCAACCATCCAGATATAGGGGTTTTTCTTAAGCACCGTGAAAATACTTTTTATGGAAACTTTTTCTACAGCGTCCTCCTCAATTACGATTTCTTCCTTTACAAAAAAGAAACGCATGATTCCGATTACCGCCAAAGGCACTGCATAAATTGCAATCAGAGTACTCCAGCCTTTTGCACTGACTGCCAGCCTTGCCATGAGAATCGGGAATGAGATACTGACCACCATGGAGCCAACCATAGTGATTAAGCCGCCAAAGGATGCCAGCCTCACCAGCTGCCCCTTCTTGAACGCACGTACCATATAAGGAGTTGCCGCCGAATTCAGTAAAGTGTTAAAAACAGAATTCACAAAAATATACAGCACGAATACCCAAACGATTTTGATTGTAGTATTGAATGCCGGCGGGCAGCTGTATAACAGCCATGTGCAGAGCCATACCCCCAGAATACATAATTCATAGGGTCTGCCTTTTCCCAGCCTGCTCTTCGTCCTGTCCACCAGATACCCCGCCGTAAGGTCGGTAACGGCATCCACTACATTGCTCAGTAATAAAATAATACCGATAACCGTTCCCGACAAGGCAAGCTGGTCCGTACAGTAAATCCGCAGATACCCCAAAATTACCACACAACATGCCGACGAGACCGCCCTTGACTGCCATGCAAAAAACTTCTTTGCCCCTATTTTATCCTGATTGTTTTTCTTTTCCATCTCCTTGCTCCTTTCCAAGTAGCTTATTCTTTTCTATATCTTTCTCCCACATAAGGGTTATTTTGTGACATTTATTGCTGCGCTGCTTTCCTGATTTCCATCCGTTACCCTGACGGTCATAACGCCTTTCCGCTCTCCCCGCACCACTGCCAGAGCACGCCCATAATAAGTCGTAAAGCTTCCGCTGTCATAACGTTCCTCTGTCCGCGGGTTTGCGCTGCCGAAAGCGAGCAGCGTCCCATTTTTCACCCGTACCGAAAGCCTCCTGTCAGCGTTTGATTCCGTAACGCCGTTCTCCCCGGCAAGGGTAATCGGGATATAACAGATTTCCCCGGCACATATCTCGGTCTCTTCCGGTTTTATAAATATTCTGATTTCCCCGGATGCTGACTGCAACAGATTCCTTCCAATCTCCTTTCCTCTCTCATCATAAGCTGCCGCCTCAATCGTTCCTTCTTCATACTTTACCCGAAAGTGCGCCCGGCAGTCTTTTGTCCGCTTCTTTCCCATGCTTTTCCCATTCAGTATCAGCTCCACGCAAGGCGCATGGGAATAAACTTCAACATCAGCCCTGTTTCCCCCACAGCTTCTCCACGACCATGAGGGCAGGGCATTGGTTCCCCGCCAGACCGCCTTGATTACTTTCTCCTATCTCAAAATTTGAAATTTGTCAATATATCTCCCGATATATTTTTAAATTTATATATCATCACCCATAAATGGATGCAATGATTGGTGATGTTGTTCTGCCGATTGATATCCATATGCTTACCCTATCAGTTCTCGCTGGGTCTGTGCCCTCACATTCCTTCATTCTGCTTTATGGATAATGGCACGGGGCAGACTTGTGCTTTGATGCTGCCTCTTTGGGCTGATGGAGAATTCCTCCTTGTCCCCGTGCCTTTACCGGCCCATTCTATTCTTATGCAGCAGCTTTCAGCTGCTCCCTGCGGACATGTCCGAAGACTTTCCCCGGATCGTAGTTCTCTTTCTTTTTGGCAAGCGTATGGATCAGCGTCAGTATCTTCTTGCTGATGACGATCAGCGCCTGCATCTTCTTCAGGGGGGCTTTCTCCCTTGTTTTCAGGTAATGGTAGAGCTGTTTCATCTCATCATTTGTCGCAACCATGACCAGTGCCATCTGGTACAGTACGCTCCGCAGGTTCTTTCTCCCCCTTTTGGATATCTTTGTCCCGCTCCTGTTCTTGCCGGAACTATCCTCCACAAGGTTGTATCCTGCCATACGGCTCATCTGCCGGGAATCCTCAAATCTTTCCGGGTCGCCAAGCTCCCCCAGACAAGCTGCCAGCGTCACAACGCCTACCCCCTTTATGCTTAACAGGAATCCCGCATACTCTGTCTGATGCAGGGTGTCTGCCATCTGCCCTTCCAGTTCTTCCGTCTGCTTTTCCAGAAGTTCCAGTTCCTCCAGCATAAGCCGCAGCTTCAGCCTTGCCGCTTCTTCCCCGTAGTCCACCCCGACGGATTCCTTTGCAGCCTTTACAAGCTGCCCCGCCTTCTTTCTCCCGACGGTTTTCTTCACCGCCTTTTTTATCTCATCCGTAACACCGTTTTCACCCAGTTCAAGGATAAACTTCGGAAACGGGCAGGTCTTTAATATATGCCGGGATGCCTTGCCGGAAAGAGGACATTTGAATACTTCCTCATACTCCGGGAAATACTCATCCATTACTGCCGTGATGGTATTCTTCAACGCGTTCTTACGCCTGTTCAGCCCGGTTCTGGCCGTGGACAGCCCCCGAAGCTGTGCATAGACGTCATGGGGCAGGTACAGTTCAAAATACCGCCCATCCTTCACCAGCTTCGCAATCGTCAGCGCGTCCTTCCTGTCAGACTTTGTCTGGCTGTTGTCATCCAGTTCCTTCGCCTGCTTTGTCGCATACGGGTTCACAAGGATAGCCTTTATTCCCTCCTGCTTATCGAGCCAGTTAAAGATCTTTAAGCACTAAAATAAAGGCACTGCTAACTGTATTTCTACAATCAGTAATGCCTTTATGCTAATATTTGAACTACAAGTGTATTAATGCTTTCCTCAATGATTTACTACGCCATTTTACGATAAGATATGATAACTTTTCACTTGCTCAAAACCCCTGAAACCCGCAGTAAACCAGCATTTCACAACACTACTTCTCCTCGCACACCTGGAAAATATAAAACTTAAAGCAGCGTTGGCAAATTCCACTGCCAGGCTCTTTTCCTTTTAATGATTTACCCATTTTCCTATTCCTTTTTAACATATGTGTAAATCAAAAGGATACGCATAAATACACTTGCTTTTAGTATAACATTAAAACTTATCTCTTTCAATTTACATTACTTATTTATCAGAATTTTTATCGTTTTTACTTACTATACAGACTGTCTATTTATCCATTCATCAAGTTTATTCTTATTAGCATACCAGCGATTTCCTATCTGCACACCGAATCCATTATGTCCTCTTGGTAATTCCCTTGCTTTTGTCTGTCCAATTCCCAAATAATCACAAAATTCTTTGATATTTAATAATGCTTTGTCAACTAATACCTTTTCTTTCATACTTATAAAAATCATCCTTTCTTCCTAAATTGTTTATTAAAATGTTCCTTCAATTACTTCTTCTCTTTTTTCAATACAGAAATTTCTTGCTTCTTACATTTGAATC